>ERZ1645187.569-NODE-569-length-36298-cov-16.870734_pt1 | contig 36298 bp, 33 predicted proteins | sample MGYA00575352_ERZ1645187 | MGnify/ENA primary metagenome ERZ1645187 (study PRJEB40837, sample SAMN11349314) | freshwater sediment metagenome | isolation source: river sediment | host: Sediment | place: India: Wazaribad , New Delhi | collected 2017-02-21 ... | reverse complement strand
TCCACGCGCGCGGTGAAGACATAGCCGAGGCCACGCACCGTCTTGACGAGCGTCGGCTCCTCGGGCGACAGCTCGATCTTCTTGCGCAATCGCGCCACCAGATTGTCGATGCTGCGATCGAGCGGCGACCATTCGTTGCCCTTGAGCAGGTCCATGATCTGATCGCGCGTCAGCACGCGATGCGCGTGGCCGACGAAGATTTCGAGCAGACTGAACTCGGCCGTTGTCAGCGGGCACACCCGCCCGGCCGCGTCGCGCACCTCGCGCATGTCAGGATCGAGCGTCCAGCGGTCGAACAGCAATGCCGGCCGGGCGGGCTGGCGCACCTCCGCGGCCGCCGGCGCCGCATCGGCCGTGCGCCGCAACACCGCCCGTACCCGTGCCAGCACCTCGCGCAGGTGGAATGGCTTGGAGATGTAGTCGTCGGCTCCGACCTCCAGCCCGATCACGCGGTCGATGATGTCGCCTTTTCCGGTCACCATGATGATCGGGACCCGCGAGCGTTCACGCACCGCGCGCGCCACCGACAGCCCGTCCATATCCGGCAAAGTGAGGTCGAGCGTGACCAGATCAAAGCTGTCCGTCGCAAGCGCTGGTACGACATCGGCTCCGCGTGCGGCCTCGCTGACCTGGTACCCCTCGCCTTCGAAGCACCGCCGCAGCAACAGACGGACTTTGTCGTCGTCGTCGACGATCAGGATGCGTGTGCCCGTTTCCCCGCCCATGCCGCCTGATCCTGGCTCCCGCTTCGCCATACCCGCCCGCAGCGGGAAAGATGGCTCGTGTACACTTCGTTACAAACCGTTACGACTGACTGAAATCAGCGTGACGTGCCGCTGGTTAAGTGCCTTCCGAACGGCGCAACGCCCGGAGGACACTACCATGCTCGCTTTGACTGCCACCCCCGAATTGGTCTGCGACAGCCCCAGAAGCGTCTTCTCCACACCGCCCTCGCCGTCGCACGATACGTCGTTTGCCGATGAGCCGATTTCTGACCACCTTCTCCATGCGATGCCCTCGATTTACGCGGCGCGTGAGGACCTGTTCCTCGAGGGTGACGAGCAAAGCCATATCCTGGAAGTCGTCGAGGGCGTCATCTGCGCCTATCGTCTGCTGCCGGACGGACATCGCCACGTGGTTTCGTTCTACTTCCCCGGCGACCTCATCGGTTATTGCTGCCCGTCGGTCCACACCTTCAGCGCGCAGGCACTGACCCGCGTCAGGGTCCGGCGTATCCCGCGCAGTTCGATCAACCATCTGATCGAAACCCGGCCGCAGTTCGCCCGCCGGCTGTTGAAGCTCGCGGCCGACGAACTGACCATGACGCGCGAACATATGCTCTGCCTGGCGGCGAAGTCGGCGGAAGCGCGCATGGCCGTGTTCCTGCTGGCCCTCGCCCGCCGTAACCGCGAGGCCGGCGGCGATCCCGCCCGCATCGAACTGCCGATGACCCGCGTCGATATCGGCGACTATCTCGGTCTCACCATCGAAACGGTCAGCCGCACGCTGTCGAAGCTCAAGCGCAACGGCATCATCGCACTGCCGCGGACGACCACGGTATTGATCCGCGACGCCGCCGTGCTGCGCACCATGGCACAGGGTTGAACCGCCTCGCGGGCCCCGCTCCTGCGGTGCCCGCCTTGCTTCATGGCACTTGGGCGATGGCAATCGATACCCACCAACTCGTTCGTCCGGCAAGGCTGACCGTCGCGATCGGCCTGTTCGACAGCGCACTCACAGTCCGCTCCGCAGTTCGCGATCTGGCGAACCACGGCTTCGGCGGAGATCGCGTGTTCCTCGTCAGTCGCCCGGCCGCTTCCGGGGGCGGCATCGCCTCGAAGTCCGAGGACTTCTCGGCCATCAACGGCGTCCGGCGCATCGCCGCCCAGGGCGGTCGCGACGCCGTCTCGCAGTTGCACGAACTCGTGCGCCAGACGGCGTCAGGACAGGCGGGACGGACCGGTAGCATTCCCCTGCACGGCGATTTTGGCGCGCACTATCCCGGGCTCGGCCTGGAGAGGCAGGCGGCGACCCTGATGCAGCACCTCACCGGCGGCGATGCCGTTCTGATCGTCCGGACCGAATCCGCCGACGAAGAACGCGCGGCCTGCAGCATGTTGCTGCATTATGCCGGTCGCGGGGTGCAGACTCACCAGGTTCGGTACGCAACCTCGACGCCGCAGCGAGGAATTCCGGCGCTGGCGCCGTGAGACTGCGCGGCCATGCCGCACGTGACGACACGTCATGGCAACACCAGGGGGCTGCGACCGCGAGTGAGCTTCCAGGGCCGGCTGAAACCTCGAAAAATGGCGAGAGTTGGGCGATAGTCGGCAGGTTCACGGCACGCCCACACGTGTGACCATGCGCTGAGATGGGCTTGGGCTTTGGACCATCTGTTGATCGACATCAAGGCTTCGGGAGCATTCAAAAGCAACTTCAAACACTGCTCCATCAGGTCTCTACGGTTTTTGGGGTTCGTTTTCTCTGGGAAAGGCGAGGAGTGAAATGTCAGACACAACGGTCGAGAGGCACGGGTTCTCCGACACGCTTGCTGTCGCGGGGGGAGGTCTCGTCGCGGCAATAGGCGTGTTGATCGCGCTGAAAACAACTACACCGGCCATGGCCTTCCACGGCGCGCTGTTTGCGCTCGGTGGCGGTCTCGCCGCTCTGTTCGTTCTCTTGAAGTCGATGGGCAAGAGCTATTCGATGCTCGACTCCAACGGCTATTTCGACGGCCCGATCCGCGTCGCGGTCATCGCCTCGGTGTTCTGGGGCATCGCCGGCTTCCTGGTCGGCGACATCATCGCCTGGCAGCTCGCCTTCCCGGCGCTGAATCTCGACATGCCGTGGACCAGCTTCGGACGCCTGCGTCCGCTGCACACCTCGGCGGTGATCTTCGCGTTCGGCGGCAACGTGCTGCTGGCGACGTCGTTCTACGTCGTGCAGCGCACCAGCCAGGCGCGCCTCGCCGGCCGCTGGGCGCCGTGGTTCGTCATCTGGGGCTTCCAGCTGCTCATCGCCGTCGCCGGCACGGGCTATCTGCTCGGCATCACCCAGTCGAAGGAGTATGCGGAACCGGAGTGGTACGCCGACCTCTGGCTGACGATCGTGTGGGTCGTGTACCTGCTCGTGTTCCTCGGCACGCTCGCCAAGCGCAAGGAGCCGCACATCTACGTGGCGAACTGGTTCTACCTGGCGTTCATCGTCACGATCGCCATGCTGCACCTCGTCAACAACTTCACCATCCCGACAAACGTCTTCGAGCCGAAGAGCTACATCTTCTTCTCGGGCGTGCAGGATGCCATGACGCAGTGGTGGTACGGCCATAACGCGGTCGGCTTCTTCCTGACCGCCGGCTTCCTCGGCATCATGTACTACTTCATTCCGAAGCGCGTCGAGCGCCCGGTCTACTCCTACCGCCTGTCGATCGTCCACTTCTGGACGCTCATCTTCCTCTACATCTGGGCGGGTCCGCACCACCTCCACTACACGGCGCTCCCGGATTGGGCGCAGACCCTCGGCATGACCTTCTCGATCATGCTGTGGATGCCGTCGTGGGGCGGCATGATCAACGGCCTCATGACGCTTTCGGGCGCGTGGGACAAGCTGCGCACCGACCCGGTCGTGCGTCTGCTGGTCGTGTCGGTGGCCTTCTACGGCATGTCGACCTTCGAGGGTCCGCTCATGTCGATCAAGGCGGTCAACTCGCTCTCGCACTACACCGACTGGACCATCGGCCACGTGCACTCGGGTGCGCTCGGCTGGGTTGCCATGGTGTCCTTCGGCGCCATCTACTGCCTCGTTCCGTGGCTGTGGAAGCGTCAGGGCCTCTACTCGCTGCGGCTTGTGGAGTGGCACTTCTGGATCTCGACGCTCGGCATCCTGCTCTACATCACCGCGATGTGGGTCTCGGGCATCCTCCAGGGTCTGATGTGGCGCGCCTATGACAAGCAGGGCTTCCTCACCTACTCGTTCGTCGAGACGGTCGAGGCCATGCATCCGTTCTACATCATCCGCGCCATCGGCGGCCTGCTGTTCGTGCTCGGCTCGCTGATCATGGCCTACAACATCTGGCGCACCGTGCGTGGTGACGAGCCGGTCGACGTTGCGGATCAGCCGCGCGTTGCGGCGGCTCCGGAGCTGCGTCCTCAGGCGGCCGAGTAAGGGGGAAGACATGACACACGAACCATTCGAGAAAAACTCGATCATCCTCCTGATCGGCATCCTCATCATGGTGTCGATTGGCGGTCTGGTGCAGATCGCACCGCTGTTCTGGGTGGACAGCACCATCGAGAAGGTGAAGGGCATGCGCCCTTACACCCCGCTCGAGCAGGCTGGCCGCGACATCTACATCCGCGAGGGGTGCTATACGTGCCACTCGCAGATGGTTCGCACGCTGCGTGACGAGGTGGAGCGTTACGGTCACTACTCGCTCGCCGCGGAGTCCATGTACGATCATCCGTTCCAGTGGGGCTCCAAGCGTACCGGTCCTGATCTCGCCCGCGTCGGCGGCAAGTACTCCGACCAATGGCAGCGTGAGCATCTGATCAACCCGCGCGCTGTCGTGCCGGAGAGCATCATGCCGAGCTACCCGTGGCTTGCCACGACCAAGCTCGACGTGGCGAAGGCGGCTGGTCATCTGTCGACCTTGAAGCTGGTCGGCGTGCCCTACACCGAGGCGATGATGGCGGCAGCCAAGGCCGACATCGAAGCGCAGGCGAACCCGGATGCCAAGGGCGTCAAGGATCTCCTCGCTCGCTATCCGAAGGCCAAGGTCGGCAACTTCGACAACGATCCGGCCACGGTCACGGAACTCGATGCCATGATCGCCTACCTGCAGGTGCTCGGCACGCTGGTCGACTTCGCCAGCTTCGACGCCTCGGGCCCGAACCTCCGTTGAGGAAAGGGACCGGCTATGACCTACGACACAGTTGCAACGTTCAGTCAGGTCACCTCGCTGCTGTTCTTCTTCGCGCTGTTCATTGGCGTGATCGCCTATGCCTTCTGGCCGGGCAACTCACGCAAGTTCGACGACGCACAGCGCAAGGCGTTGGACCTCGATGCTGAAAAATCCAGGAGTGGGGGCCGATAATGGCTGGACACGGTGAATACGACGAGGCCACAGGCGTTCACACCACGGGTCATGTGTGGGATGGCGACCTGAAGGAGCTCAACAAGCCGCTGCCGAAGTGGTGGCTCTATACGTTCTACGTCTGCATCCTCTGGGCAGTCGGCTACATGATCGCCTATCCGGCTTGGCCGACGCTGAACGACTACACGAAAGGTGTGCTGGGCTACTCGCAGCGCCAGACCGTCACCGATCAGGTGAAGGCGGCAAAGGCGGCCCAGGCAGGTCTTCGCGACCAGCTCGCCAAGACCCCGCTGGCCGAGGTGTCGAAGAACCCGGCTCTGCTGCAGTTCGCAACCGCGGGCGGCAAGGCCATCTTCGCCGACAACTGCGCCGCGTGCCACGGCCGCGGCGCGCAGGGTGGCGTCGGTTATCCGAACCTGAACGACGACGACTGGATCTGGGGCGGCAAGGTCGAGAGTATCGAGCAGACCATCAAGCACGGCATCCGCTGGAGCGAGAGCAAAGATACTCGTGACAGCGCCATGCCGCGCTTCGGCCTCGACGGCATGCTTCAGCCGGCGCAGATCTCCGACACCGCCGAGTACGTGCTCTCGCTCTCGGGCGCGAGCAAGGATGCGGCGGCAGCCGGACGCGGCAAGGCGATCTTCGCCGAGCAGTGCGTCGCCTGCCACGGTGAGGACGGCAAAGGGAATCAGGAACTCGGCGCGCCGAACCTGACCGATGCCATCTGGCTGTTCGGCAACAAGAAGGCCGACGTCGAGCAGAGCATCACCACCGGCCGCGGCAACGCCATGCCGGCGTGGTCGGGCCGTCTCGAGCCGGTCGCGATCAAGTCGCTCGCGCTCTACGTCCATTCGCTCGGCGGCGGCAAGTAAGCCACCCCGATCGCACACGTCCGGCCTCTCCCCGCACTTCGTGGGGGGAGGCCGTTCTCTGAAGCGCGCACGTCCCGCGAGAGCGCCCTCAAATCGGGATGGAGCCGCGCCGCACTTCCATCTCGGCCGGCCGCATCCTAAGGTAGGATGGCACGCAGTTGGCCGGCACTTGCGGTCAAGGCTGAGCCAGGACTGGTTCAGAGTTGGCGGGGCCAATCGCGGCACCGGCTGCGATTTGTCAATGCACGACCGGCACGACGAAGCGACTACTGCGCGAAGTGTTCGAGATGAGGCGCTGATCCGCGAACTCGCCCGATCGCCCCTTCTGTGACCAAGCTCACTGCTTCCCCGCCCGAGCTGATCGAGGCTGGAAGCGAGTTTCCCAAGTTCGGCGGACGCCCTATGGCCGTCCCACCCATTCGAACCGATCCGGTGCGCTGAGAATGTCCACGATCGAAGCCAAGAACCCGTTCATCGACGAGACCAGGCCTTCGCCGAACGAAGCCGCGCATGGCATCTCCAAGATCGACGTCGAGGCCGTCAATCGCAAGGAAGGCCGCTCGCAATACGCGACGCGCAAGAAGATCCACCCCAAGCGCGCGCGCGGCTTCTTCCGCAACATCAAGTGGCTGGTGATGGCGCTGACGCTCGGCGTCTATTACCTGACGCCATGGCTGCGCTGGAACCGCGGCCCCGGCCTGCCCGATCAGGCCGTCATGATGGACATCGAGAACGGCCGCATCTTCTTCTTCGGTCTCGCCATCTGGCCGCAGGAGCTTTATCTCGTCACCGGCTTCCTCGTCCTTTCGGCGCTGTCGCTGTTCCTGTTCTCGTCGATCGGCGGCCGCGTCTGGTGCGGCTATCTGTGCTGGCAGACTGTGTGGACCGACATGATGGTTTCGGTCGAACGTTTCTGGCAGGGCGACCGCAACCAGCGCATCCTGCTCGACAAGCAGCCGTGGGGCGCGTCCAAGACCTTCAAGAAGGTGATGACGCATCTCTCCTGGATCGTGATCGCAGCCGCGACGGGCGGCGCCTTCATTCTCTACTTCCGCGATGCGCCGACCCTCGCCGCCGAGTTCTTAACCGGACAGGCGCCGCTGCCGTCGTATGTCTTCTTCGTGCTGCTCACCGGCTTCACCTACCTGTTCGGCGGCATCGCCCGCGAACAGGTCTGCATCTACATGTGCCCGTGGCCGCGCATCCAGGGCGCCATGGTCGACGCCGACTCGCTGCTCGTGACGTATCGCGACTTCCGCGGTGAGCCGCGCGGACCGCTTCGCAAGAGCCAGGGCTGGGACGGCCGCGGCGACTGCATCGACTGCAATGCCTGCGTCGCCGTCTGCCCGATGGGCATCGACATCCGCGACGGCGGCCAGCTCGAATGCATCCAGTGCGCGCTGTGCATCGACGCGTGCAACGACATCATGAAGAAGGTCGGCCGGCCGCAGAACCTGATCGCCTACGATACCTATCGTGCGATCCAGGAGGAGAAGCAGGGTCACGGCGTCAAGCTGAACCTGATCCGTCCGCGAACCATGCTCTATGCCGGACTGATCGCGTTCGTCGGCGCCATCGTACTCTATGCGCTGTCTGCCAAGACCATTCTCGAACTCAACGTCATCCCCGAGCGCAACCCCCTCTACGTGCAGCTCTCGGACGGCGGCATCCGCAACACCTACACGGTCAAGATCCTCAACAAGCGCTACGAGACCCGCAGCTTCAACCTGGCGATCGAGGGGCTGCCGGGCGCCAAGCTGACCATTCTCGGCCACAAGGACGACGCCCAGCCCGTCATCGACGTCGTTCCCGACGACCTGCAGGAACTGAAGGCCTACGTCACCGTGCCCCGCGACGCCCTCGCCAAGCTGGATGAGAAGAACAGCTTCCAGTTCGTCGTCACCGACATCAAGGACGCCAGCAAGAGCGCGCGGACGACCAACTTCCGCAAGCCCTGATGGCCCCGGTTGGCCCGCCACGCGAAAGTCTGGCGGGCCCCACTGCCGCCGCACTGCGGACGCTCCACGCCGACGCCGGGAAATGCGACGTGCGAGCGGCTCGATATTGATATAGGTCAGGGAACCACGGCGCGCGCCATGGCCTTGTCGCGCACGACGAGCACCTGTTCAGTCGCGCCTTCGGGCGCGCGGGAGGACGAAGCATGCAGCAACAGGGCGGCATCACCGGGCGGCATGTGCTGCTGGGCCTGATCGCCTTTTTCGCGATCATTTTCGCGGTCAACGGCGTATTCCTCTACCAGGCGCTGTCGACACATACGGGGGTGGTTTCCAACGAGCCCTACCGCAAGGGTCTCGCCTACAACGAGCGGATCGCCGCCGACCAGGAGCAGCAGACCCTCGGCTGGCACGTCGATCTCACGGTGCCGGAGAAGGCCGGCGAACTGCGCCTTGCCCTCGCCGATCCCAATGGACGCCCGGTTCCCGGCCTCGTCATCAACGGACGGATCGGCCGTCCCTCGACCGGTGATCTCGACCAGACGCTGGCGCTGGAGGAGAAGACGCCCGGCACCTACGCGACCAACATCGCGGCACTGCAGGAAGGCACCTGGGTGATCGACCTGCAGGCGAGCGAGATGAAAAGCGCGGGTGAGACCGTCGTCTGGCGTTTGAGAAAGCGGCTATGGCAGAAGCCGTGAGCCGGAGCGCGGGCCAGCGCAGCGTCGAATCTCCGACCGGGGGCGACGCTACCGGCGCACCGCTGAACGACAACACGCCGCTTGCCGCAAGCGCGACGCTGGTCGCCGACACCATGTATTGCGGCACCTGCATGGTGTCGATCGAGGATACGCTCGGTGCCCTCGACGGCGTCACTTCTGCGCGCGTGAACCTCACCACCAAGCGCGTCACCGTCGCCTACGATCCAGGCCGCGTCGATGTCGAGGCGATGATCGGGGCGCTCGACAGAAGCGGCTTTCCTGCTGCCGAGCTGATCGAGGGACGCGAGGCGGAATCGGACGCCCGCGATCGCGATTTCCTGAAGCGCCTCGGAGTCGCCGGTTTCGCTGCTGCCAACGTGATGCTGCTGTCGGTCTCGGTCTGGTCGGGCTTCGGCAGCGACATGGGCGAAGGTGTCCGCGCGCTGTTCCACTGGCTCTCGGCGCTGATCGCGCTCCCCGCGATCGCCTATGCCGGCCAGCCGTTCTTTCGCTCGGCCCGCCTGGCGCTGAAGGGCGGGCGCCTCAACATGGACGTGCCGATCTCGCTCGGCGTGATCCTGGCGTCGGCGATGAGCCTGTTCCAGACCATTCGCGGCACCGAGCACGTCTACTTCGACGCGGCGATCACGCTGCTGTTCTTCCTGCTGATCGGCCGCTACCTCGATCAGGCCATGCGCACGCGCGCCGCCGGTGCAGCCGCCAACCTTCTCGGCCTCAAGGCGCAGACCGCTGTGGTTTTGTCTGACGACGGCACCAGCCGCCGCGTCTCCTCGCGCTCGCTCGCCAGCGGCGACCGCGTGCTGATCGCCGCGGGCGAGCGCATTCCCGTCGACGGCCGCATCGAGGACGGCACCAGCGAGGTCGAGGAAAGCCTCATCACGGGCGAGAGCGTGCCGCGTCCCGTGACCACGGGCGAAAGCGTCTACGCGGGCACCGTCAACGGCGGCGGCGCGCTGATCGTCCGCGCCACGGCGACCGACCAGAACACGCTGCTGGCCGAGATCGCGCGGCTCGTCGACGCCGCCGAACAGGGTCGCGGCAAATACGTCCGCCTCGCCGACCGCGCGGCGCGCATCTATGCCCCCGCCGTGCACATTCTCAGTCTCGGCACGTTCCTCGGCTGGATGCTGCTCGGCTACGGCTGGGAGGCGTCGCTGACCGCCGCCATCGCCGTGCTCATCATCACCTGCCCGTGCGCGCTGGCGCTCGCCGTTCCCGCCGTGCAGGTCGCGGCGACCAGCCGGCTCATGCGCAAGGGCGTGCTGGTGAAGGCCGCCGACGGTCTCGAGCGCCTCGCCGAAGCCGACACGGTCGTGTTCGACAAGACCGGCACGCTGTCGCTCGGCGAGCCGGAACTGGTCGATCCGGCAGCGGTCGATCCGGCCCGCCTCGCGGCGGCTGCCCGACTCGCGGCCCGCAGCCGCCACCCCTATTCACGCGCCATCCTGCGCGCCGCCGAAGCCCGCGGGATCACCGTCATCCCCGCCGAGCGCGTGACCGAGGTTCCCGGCAGCGGCCTCGGCGCCCAAACGGAAGCGGGCGAAGAACGCCTCGGCTCGCTGGCGTTCGTGTCTGACGCCGGCGGTGTGCCCGGAATTCCGCGCGCGAATTGTGGCGGCGATGCCGTCTCGACGCTCGCCTACCGCAGCGCCGACGGCGCGGTGACCTGCTATGCCTTCACCGACCGGCTGCGGCCCGACGCGAAAGAGGTCGTCGAGCGGCTGGCCGGGGCCGGCTACGCAATCGAACTCCTGTCCGGTGATCGCGCCGGTCCAGTGGCTGACGCCGCCGCCGCCGTCGGCATCACCGTGCATCACGCCGAGACAGCGCCGGCCGGCAAGCTCGCCCGTCTCGAGGCGCTCAAGCAGCAAGGCCACAAGGTGCTGATGGTCGGCGACGGCCTCAACGATGCGCCCGCGCTTGCCGCCGGCCACGCGTCGATGTCGCCGGCAGGCGCCGCCGACATCAGCCAGACCACCGCCGACGCGATCTTCCAGGGCAGCAGGCTCGCGCCGATCCTCGAATCGCTCGCGGTCGCGCGCCAATCGCAGCGCATGGCGCTGCAGAACTTCGCCATCGCCATCGGCTATAACTTCGTGTTCGTGCCGCTGGCGATGCTCGGCCACGTTACGCCACTCGTGGCGGCCATCGCCATGTCGGCCTCGTCGATCGCCGTCACCGGCAACGCCGTCCGCCTCAAGGGCATGCGTCTGGAGCTGAAACGATGACCTCGCTCGCCTGGCTCATTCCCGTAGCGCTGTTCCTCGGCGGGCTCGGACTCGCAGCTTTCCTGTGGTCGCTGAAGTCCGGGCAATTCGATGATCTCGAAGGCGCCTCGTGGCGGGCGCTCGAGGACCGCGACATCAGCCACAAGAAGCGCACCGATGGCGGACCACAGGATGGCGGGACGGGCACCCACGAGCGCAAGTCCCCCGGGTCGCCGCAATAAGAGTGGTGCGCGAAACGGAGCGCGCGCGCGCCGGACGCATTCCACCCGGCGACTTCAGGAGGCGATTCCCCCGTAGCGTTCGGCGCCAACAGCCGCGCCGGTCTCACATGCCTTCGCGCGGAATGACGCGATCGTCGAGCAGCACGAGATCCTCGAACGCATGCCACGTGGCGTGACCGATCAGGGGAAACACGACGATCAGCCCGATGAACAGCGACAGACCGCCGAGGGCCATGAACCCGGCGATGAGCGTCGCCCAGAGCAGCATCGGCTTGGGGTTGGCCCGAACCGCCTGCAGGCTCGTCCTGATCGCTGTGATCACGTCGACGTCCTTGACCATCAGCAGCGGCACGGCGACGGCCGAGACGGCGAACGTCAGCACCGACAGCAGCGCACCGGCCAGCGTGCCGACGAGGAGCAGGCCAAGGCCGCTCGGCGTGAAGAACAGCATGCGCAGGAACTGTTCCGGCGGCGGAAATGCCTGGGCGCCGGTGAACAGCATGAACAGCAGGAAGGCGATCTGCATCCACACCATGAAGATGAGGAACAGAACGAGCCCCATGAAGCCCAACTGGCCTTCCGGCTTCAGGCTCTTGCCGATGGCGCCCATGAACGAGACCGGTTCGCCGCGCTCGATGTCGCGGCTGACCTCGTAGAGCCCGACGGCGAAGATGGGTCCGACCAGCATGAAGCCACCGAACGCCGCCAGGATGATCGACTGGGCACCGGTCTGCATCATGCCCCAGAGCATCAGGGCGGCGATGATGCTGAAGATGGCGCCATAGCCGAGGCTGACGCCCGGATGCGTCCACAGATCCCGCCAACCCGCAGCGAGCCACTCCCACGGCTGATCGAATGGAACGCGGCGCACGGAGATCCCCGGTGTGACCTCGCCGGCGAACTGGCCTCGTTGATCGATCGTGTCCACGGCGGTCATCCTCGTCCCCTCAGCGTCACAAGCCCAGCCGGCGCGGCCGCACCATATCTGCGATCCTCACGCCCCCGTTGATAAAAATCAACGTACTGCGCGCCCGTGCCTAACATGCAGGAGTTTGCATATGACGCAACGGGATTTGTCAGTGACAAAGCGCATTCGCACCATCTCGCAAATGCGAAATCGCGTCGCCGCACGGCCGGGCGGCAAGGGGAGCGCAGGGCTTGAGGCAGGACGGGGCTCCGTCGACCGGCAAGCCGCTCTCGCTTTATAGTCGCCCCGGCGGCGCAACTGCACGCTGATCAGGACACGGGGGCGGAGCGTGACGGAGGATGGCGGCCTTTCGGTCGGCGGGCAGGCGGCCGGAGCAAGCCCGTTGACGCTCAAGCGATCGCTCACCCTGTGGCATACGCTGCTCTACGGCCTCGGCGTCACCATCGGTGCCGGCATCTACGTCCTGATCGGACCGGCCGCCGCGCATGCCGGCATGTCCGCCCCGCTCGCTTTCGTCGTCACCGCTGTTCTGATGGGATTTTCGGCGGCGTCCTTCGCCGAACTGGCGACCCGCATGCCGGTTGCGGCCGGCGAGGCAGCCTACGTCGCCGAAGGGTTTCGCAGTCCGCGTTTCGGCATCGCCGTCGGCCTGCTGGTCGCGGCCATCGCCATTACGACGTCGGCGACCATCGCCGTCGGCAGCGCCGACTACATTCGCGTCTTTCTGGCGCTCCCCCAACCGGTCATCATCGCTGCGGTGGTGCTGGCCATGGGCGCCATCGCCGCGTGGGGCATCGTCGAATCGGTGACGTTCGCGGCCGTGATGACGGTGATCGAGATCGGCGGATTGGTCTTCATCGCCGCGCTCGGCGCCATCATGGAGCCCGCGACCTTCTCGCGCCTGCCGGAGATGGCGTCCGATCTGGCGACGCCGGGGCGTCTCGACGGCCTGCTCGCCGCGGGCATTCTCGCCGTGTTCGCCTTCATCGGCTTCGAGAGCATCGTCAATGTCGCCGAGGAGATGCAGGAGCCGCGACGCGATCTGCCGCGCTCGATCCTGCTCACCCTCGCAATCTCGACACTGCTCTACGTGACCGTGATGTGGGTCTCGCTCGTGGTCCTCGGGCCGCAGACGCTCGGTGCCGCGAAGGCGCCGCTGGCGGCGGTGTTCGAGCGCCTGACCGGTCTGCCGCCGACCGTGATGGCGGCGGTCGCCATCGTCGCCACACTCAACGGCATCATCGTCAGCATCATTCTCGCCGCGCGCGTCACCTACGGGCTGGCTGTTCGCGGCGAGATGCCGGCGCTGTTCGGCCGCCTCGATCCGCGTACACGCACGCCCGTCGCCGGCACGGTGGTCATGACGCTCATTACGCTCGTGCTCGCTCTCGCCATCCCGCTCGAAGGGCTGGCCGACCTCTCGTCGTATCTGACACTGGCGATGTTCGCTTCGGTCAATCTCGCGCTCGCTCTGATCAAGGCGCGTGAGAGCGCGCCGCCCGCAGGCGTGTTCGTCACGCCGCGGGCGGTCCCGGTCATCGGCTTCGTGGCGACGGTCGCGTTCGCCCTCGCCGCCCTTTTGCTGTGAGGTTCGGCGCTCAGTCGGTATCGACGACCGACATCACCTTGAAGGTGCGCAGCACGCCGTCGTGCTCCTTGATGGACACGTACTCTCCGAGCTTGAACTTGTGCTGGTCGAAGCGATAGCCGCTCTCGTCCTCGCCATCGGCAAGCCCGTGGATGTCGTAATGGAAGGCCCAGGACCCGCCGGGCTTGCGCACGATGTGCCCCACCGCATCAGGTTCTCCGGCCCAGAAGCGCTTCACCCGGCAGCGATCGCGCATGACCTTCCAGTCTTCGGCGACGATGTGGCCGTCGTCGTCGATCGGCGCGATGAAATCGTAACCGTGCGCGCGGCTGCCGTTCGGGTGGTCGGAATCGCGCGCCAGCTCGAGGCGCACGCGCTTCATGTTCATGACGGGTCTCGCTTCCATTCTCGTCCTCTCGTGAAAATTCAGGTGCACCGTCCGCTTGCCACGCCCTTCGGGCGCTCAATGCGAAAGCAGGGTCGGCATGGTCATATGGCGCAGCACGTGGCGAGTCGCCCCGCCGAACACGAACTCGCGAAAGCGCGAATGCCCGTAGGCGCCCATGACGAGCATGTCGGCGCCAGCGTCGGCCGCCGCCGCCAGAAGCGTGTCACCGACGCCCCCGGCCTCACGCGCCAGCCGGCGCAGGGCGATGGTGACACCGTGGCGCGCAAATGCGGCGACCATGTCGGCGGCGGCGCGGACGTTCTCCGGATCGGCGTGTCCGTCGTCGACGATCAACAGCACCGCGCTTTCGGCAGCGGCGAGCAGTGGCATTGCGTCGAACGCGGCGCGCGCCGCCTCGCGCGAGCCGTCCCAGGCGACCGCGATGCAGCGCCCCCCGGCAGTGAAACTGCCGAGAGCCGGCACCACCAGCACCGGCCGGCCGCTTTCCATCGCCAGTCGTTCCGGAAAGTCGAGGATCGGCGCGAAATCCCAATCGGGATCGGACTGACTCGCCACGATCAGATCAGCGGCGCGGCCGTGTTGCATGACGAAGGCGGCGAGGTCGGGATGCGGTGACCTGGCGCTGATCCACTCCGTCGAGAACGCCGATCCTGCCGTCGCCGCGCGAAACAATTGCTCCAGCGCCTCGGCTTCACGCCGGTCCGCCTGCACCACAGAGTCGAGCACGCTCGCACCATAGGGCACAGCCACCGCCGCAACCGGCGGCAGACCGGTATAGGTGTGGAAGCCGACGACATGGCTGGTGTGCCGCCGGGCGATCGCAACCACCGGCGCCAGCAGGCTCTCGGCCCGGCGATGATCGTTGAGATGGACCAATATGGTCTTCACGCGCGCATCCTGTGCGTTTGCAGGCCTCGGCTTTTCACGGTCGAACGACCATGTCGGCTGATCACGACAGTAACCTTGACCGCCGTCAAGGTGATGCCGGGTACGAATGCGAGACTTGTTCGATCGGAGTTGACCGCTTCTGAAATCTCGACCGGCACGACCAGGCCGGCCTGCCCGGCCTGCAACCGAGCCGGAAACCTGCGGACCATCAGCCGTTACAGGAGTTGGAATGAGCCGCCACGTCCCGAAAACCCGAGAGACCGCGCTGCATGCCGCCCCGCACCGGCCGATGCTTCTCGCGATGCTCGCCGCTGTCGGCGCCCTGCTCGCGACGGCTCTGATGTGGCCCGTGGGGGCCCGTGCCGACGATGCACCCCAGTGGCAGGGCATTCTCGCCCTGCAACTTCAGGAAACCTACAACTGCACACTCGACAAGATACTGTTCTCGCGTGACGTGCCGCTCGGCGAAACCTCTTCGACCGAGGGGCGCGCACGCTGCTTCGACGGACGCGAATACGATTTCACGCGGACACGCGGGCATGAGAAATTCACGCTGCGGCTGTGCCAGCCAACCGTCTGCTGAGATGCGGTCCCGGCCGGCGACAAGGTTCGAGGGCCGCGCGGTGTATGCCGGACTGCGGCCGGCAGTCGCCGTGTGGCCCGTCGCGTGGCGCGGCTCCTTCCCGTTGACGTGGGGCAGGGTGAGGGCCCGGACATGACGCGATCGAAGCCAACGCCACATGGCGACGACGGGCCCGGCCAGAGGCGCGTGATCGATTTTCTTTCGACTGCGGGCGCGATCGATGCCCACATGCCTGAAGTGCACATGACGCACGCCTCCGTGGTGTTCGCGGGCCGCGAGCGGGCTCTGAAGATCAAGCGCGCCGTGCATCTCCCGTTCCTCGACTATTCGACGCTCGAAAAGCGGCGCGCCGCCTGCCAGCGCGAGGTCGAGGTCAACCAGGTGACGGCGCCCGCCGTCTATCTGGGCGTGGTGCCCATCACCGAGCGCAGCGACGGCCGGCTTGGCGTCGGTGGCCCCGGAATGGCGGTCGAGTGGGCCGTCGAAATGCGTGCGTTCGCGCAGGACGATCTGCTGTCGCGCCGTGTCGACGCTGGCCGCTTCGATATCGCACTGGCCGAGCAGACGGCCGATGTGGTGCGCGAGATGCACGAGCGTGCCGCGATCGTCGACGGCATCGATGCCGTCGCCAAGATGCGATCGATCGTGCGCGAGATCGTGACGACGCTGCGTCAGATCGCGCCGGATGCGATGATGCCGGCCGTCGAACTGCTGGCGGCGCGGGCGGAGCAACGTGTCGTGTCGGCCGCCGCGGTCATCCGGCAACGCGCCGCGCGCGGGCTCGTGCGCCGCTGCCACGGCGACCTGCATCTCGCCAACCTCGTGCTGTGGGAGGGGCGGCCGACCCCCTTCGACGCGATCGAGTTCAGCGAGGAGATCGCCAGCGTCGATACGCTCTACGATCTCGCGTTCCTGCTCATGGATCTCGATCACCGCGGTGCGCGCGCGGCGGCCAATGCCGTATTCAACCGTTATATGCTTCGCGCGCGCACGCTCGACGACATCGAAGGGCTCGCGGCGCTGCCGCTCTATCTCGGCATGAGGGCCGGCATCCGCGCGATGGTGGCGACGGAGCGCGGCATCATGCTCGATGCCGAGACGCCGCCCGCGCGCGCCGCGAGCGCCGAGGCCGAAAGCTATCTGGCACATGCACTGCGCAATCTCGCTCCGGCCTCGCCGCGCCTGATCGCCGTCGGCGGGCTGTCCGGCTCCGGCAAATCGACACTTGCCGCCACGCTCGCGCCGGGCATGGAGCCCGCACCGGGGGCATTGCTGTTGCGCAGTGATACCGAGCGCAAGGCGATGCTCGGTCATGCGCTCGACGCACGCTTGCCGCGCGAGACCTACACGGCCGAAATGTCCGCGCGCGTCTATGCGCGGCTCCACGAGCGCGCCGCGGCCGCTCTCGCAGCCGGGCACAGCGTCGTCGTCGATGCCGTGTTCCAGCGACCGGACGAACGCGCCGCGATCGAGCACCTGGCACGCGACACGGGTGCCCCGTTCTGCGGGCTGTGGCTCGCGGCCGACGCCGCCAGATTGCGCGAGCGTGTGGCCACGCGCACGGGCGACGCTTCGGATGCGACGCCCGATGTCGTCGACCTGCAGCTCACGCGCGATGCAGGGGCCATCTCCTGGCCGGTCATCGACGCCGGCGACGGGGCCGCCGAAACCCATGGCCGCGCGCTTGCCGCACTGGAGCAAGCACAGCGGCGCTGACCGCAGCGGCGGTGCCCCCTGGGGATAACGGGGAGAAGACCCGCCGGTCACGGCCCGCCGCTGCAACCCCTGCTAAGTTGAAAGTGTCTTCCGAAGCGCCTTGCGCCCGTTGCGGCCGAGGTCACGGGAGGCACCGCGTGCGCACCCAATGCGCCCGCACGTGCGAGGGCCGCGGGCCCGCATGTCCTGTCGAGTTGTTTAGCGCGTCTCCCAATCCATCGTAGCGAAGTTGCAATGCGTCAGCCGCACGTGTGCGGCCGCGCGCCCCGTCGTCAGGAGGCGTCATGTCGAAGTCATCCATTAGTGCGCAACCGCGCATCTCCGCATCGCGCGCTGCTGCGGCGCCGTCGCTCGCCGTCCTCGCCAGCCTGATGCTCGGCGCATGTGCGGGCAGCGGCCTCGAGTTGCCGGAACTGGCACAGTCGTCCGCGACCGGTGCCGCCAACGGCGAAATCGAAACCTCGGCGCTGGCGCCCGTGACTCCAGCCAGGCCCATCACCGCTGACGCGACCGGCAACGAGAAAGCTGCTATTTCCAAAGTGAAGGAGCCGGCAGTCGTCGCCAAGGCGCGCGACCTGCGCGAGGCGGGTGACAAGACCGCGGCTCTTGCCCTGCTCGACGAGGCGAGCGACAAGACCCCCGACGATCGTCTGTTGCGCAAGGAGCGCGGCCTGCTCGCGCTCGATCTCGGCCGTATCGCCGAGGCCCGCACGCATCTTGCCGCCGCGGACGATCCGGCCAACCCCGATTGGCGCGTGAAATCGGCACTCGGCGCCGCGCATGCCGCGAGCGGCGATCACACTGCCGCCGACAAGGAATTCGCCGCGGCGTTGAAGCTGGCCCCGGAACATCCGTCGATCCTCAACAACATGGCGCTGTCGCACGCGCTCGCCGGCCGGCACGACGAGGCGGAAAAGATGCTCCGCCGCGTTGCCGCAACCAAGGACGGCAGCGGTCGCGCCAAACAGAACCTGGCGCTCATTCTCGGCCTCAGCGGGCGTGTCGAGGAAGCCCGCGAGGTGAGCGAGGCTGCGCTGCCGAAGCAGATGGCCGCCGCCAACGTCAGCTATCTCGAGCGGTTGCGCTCCGGTGGCCGCGTCTCGCGCGCGAAGCGCGATGCCGACACGGCCAGCGACACCACCATCGGCGCACTCGACAACCGGTCCCGTTGAGACGTTCGCCCCGTCTCGACCCTGCAGCGAACGGCGCAGAGTGCCAACTCTGCGCCGTTTGTGCATTCGAGCGCCGTCAGGCTCGCGCCTCCTCGGCATCCGGAGCCATCGCCGCCTCGTAGACCTCCCACGCGGCGCCCGCGTTCATCACTGCGATACCGACACCGACCACGAGATCCGGCCAGATCGATTGCAGATACGCCGTCGCGAGCCCCGCTGCGATGATGGCGACGTTGGCGATCACGTCGTTGCGGGCCGAGAGAAATGCAGCAAGCGTCAGGCTGCCGCCGTGCTTGCGCACGCGCGCGAGCAGGTACGCCGCCAGCGCGTTGACGGCGAGCGCCCCGACACCGGCCAGCGTCAGCGGTACGGGGGACGGAACGATCGCCTCGGTCGCAAACAGCTTCTCGGCCGCTGTCCATAGCGCCGCAATTCCCGGCACCAGCAGCAGCAGGGCCAGCGCTATTCCGGTTCGCCGCCGCCGCGCCAGCGACCAGCCGAGGGCCGCGAGCACCAGCAGGTTGACGGCTGCATCCTCGAGGAAGTCGATGCTGTCGGCGAACAGTGCAACCGACGATATGGCAGCCGCGACGGTCGCCTCGACACCGAAATAACCGAGATTGAGGAGCGCGACGGTCAGAACTGTGCGCCGAAGCTGAGCATCTTTCGCGGCGGCAGTGTCGCTCATGTGCGCTCCGTCTTTTCGAACGATCCGGCCAGGTGAACCCGCAGGTGGCTCGCCGCCAGCATATGGGGGCGCTCTATAGGCCGTGGTTCGTCGTCCGGGAAGCGGCGAGCCTGCAAACGGCCTGCACCTCGCATCGCCCCGAAACGCCGTCGGGCTCCGGCCACCGAAGTGAGCAGAGCCCGATGACATGCTGCACGAGGCAGGATTACTTCGTCGGAGTCGCGGGCGACGCCGCGGCTGCCGAGCCGCTACCGTTGGAGCCGCTCGGGCTCGCACCGGCACTGGCACCGACGTACTTGGTCCACACCACACTGCGACGCTCGCTCGCGCGCGGCGTCTCTTCCTGGGCGACCTGCAGATCGCGCGCATTGGCGACCGTCAGGGCCAGATTGCGCTGCGTGGCGCAGCCGAAGTTTTCATACGGCAGCTTTTCGCGGTCGACACGGCCGAGGTTCTCCGGCCAGTTGCCGCACGGCGGCGGCATCGCGACCGGACGCTCGTAGGCGAGCTTGACCGACGGCGCGTGCTCGCCCCGTGCCCGCGTTCGGTCACGTTCCACGGCCTCGGGCGGAATGCCAGCCCGGTCGATGATGTCCTCGATCTGGCGCAACGAGCGTGACGCGGACATGTGATGACGCGCCGACGACGGCGCCGACACCTTGAGCGCACCCTGCGATTCCGACTTGTAGCGATCGAGGAACCGCACGATGTCGGTGGCCTGGTTTTCGCTCAGCCCGTCACCACCGCCGGGCACCTCGACGTACAGCGCTTCTCGTGTCGCCGAGAAGCCGATCGGGTGGCGCTTCGCGGGATCGTTGAGCGTTGCGGCCGTCGGCCCGTCGAGCCGTGCATGGTGATCGAGGCACCCGGCGAGCAGCGGAGCGGCCAGGCCCAGCGATACCAGCAAAAGACGCGGGCGAGCCTTCGTCGTGCGCGTTTGTCCGCTCATCCCTTCACTCCCGGGTAGTCGATGATGAAGCCGTACTCGCCCTGATAGCGCCCGCGCGGAACGGTCGAGTGGCCGTAGACACGATTGATGTTGCCGAAGAACAGCTCACGCAGGTTGCTCTCCGGCGCGTAGCCGTCGCCGGGCTTCGCCAGCTCCTCCCTGGGCGCGTGCGTGGCCAGATACGGCGTCACCAGGATCACGAGTTCTGTCTCGCGGCGGCGGAAGTCGTTGGAGCGGAACAGCGCGCCGAGCACCGGCAGTTCCTTGAGACCGGGCACGCCCTCGGCGCCCTGACGCGTCTCGTCCGAAAGCAGTCCGGCCATGGCGAGCGTGGCGCCCGAAGGCAGCTCCAGCGTCGTTTCGGCACGGCGCACCTTGAGGCCCGGCAGCGTGATCGTGGACAGGTTCACGGCGCCGTCCGACGACAGCTCGCTCACCTCGGCGGTGATGGTCAGGCTGATGCGGCCTTCGGTCAGCACCACCGGCTTGAACGACACCGACACGCCGAACTGCTTCCACTCGACGCTGATCGAGTTGTTCTGCTGCGCGATCGGCACCGGGAATTCGCCGCCGGCCAGGAATTTCGCGCTCTCGCCCGAGATCGCCGTCAGCGTCGGCTCGGCCAGTGTCCGCATGATGCCCGAGCGTTCGAGCGCCTCGATCATCGCGGTCACCGATTGATTGTTGGTCGACCACGTCGGTTGCAGGGCGGTGCCGGCGCTGACCACCGGCGGCACGCCGACGGCGATCGCATCGGCCTTCGGCACCAGCGCGCTGGTGACCGGGAAGGCGTTCTGGATCACCTTGGCGAACGTGAAGTTGCCCGAACGGACCACCGCGCCCGGCAGATCGACGCCGAGCCGCCGCAATCCGTCGCGCTGCATCTCGGCGACCTGCACCTTGAGCAGCACCTGCTCCTTCGATTTCGTGTCGAGCAGGTTGACGACACCCGACGGGTTCTTGATGAAGCGTCCGGCGAGTTCCGCCGCACGGCTGGCATCGGCCGGCGACGACACACTTCCGGCGAGCACGACGTTGTCGCCCATCATCTCGGCCTGCACGCGAGAGCCCGGGATCAGCCGCTGGATCATCTCGTGCAGAGCCGAGAGATCGCGCGAGACCGACACTTCGAGCAGCATGACTTTCTGGCCGTCCGGGCCCATGAAGAAGGCGTTGGCCTCGCCGACTTCCTTGGCCAGCAGGTAGACCTGACGCGACGTCTGCACGACCGCATCGACCACGTCCGGATTCGACACGAGCACGTTGCGCAGGTCGACGGGCACCTCGACGAGAGCCGATTTGTTGAGGCCGATCTTGACGTGCCGCGTCACCGGCAGCGAAACCCCTGCGGGCACGCGAATGCTCGAGTGATGCTGACCATCGCTGGTGTTGTCGCGTGCAAGGGCATCCGAACCGTGGAACGTCACGGCGATCGACGAAGCGATGGCGGCCAGAACCGTAGCGCGCGCAAGCGGCACGAATCGCCGGCCGACGCGCTCAGCGCATCTGCGAATGAAGCTCATGAGAAAACTCACCCCGAAGAAAAAGCCGATTGGGACCGGGAACGCAAAACGCAAAGGGCACGCGACTTCGGCGACGCCGATCGGCTACGAGTCCCCGTCGCGGCGAGAGCCCACGGACAGGTGACGTCATCAATTTCGCCGAAACCGCTGTTTGGATGAAGCGCGCGGCCCCGCAACCTGTGGCATTCCCAGAGCGCTCAACAGCTTGTCCACAGCCGGTGCCGGGCCGGCGGCACGGCCTGCGCTGAACGCAGGGAGCCGCGCGCACGCGACAAAGCGCCTGTATCTCAGGCGCTTTCGCGCGCCGTCCATTGCCGGGCTCGATCCGGCGTGGCGCACAGGCACACTTTGGCCGCGCCTGTGAATAAGGCGGGGTGCCCGATGCTTTCCGGCAACGTCGTACTGTGCCCGGTCAGCTGGCGATGCGCAGCTTGGAGATTTCGCGGCCGATGTTCTGGAATGTCTCGATCAGGGTCGCGCCGTCGGAGGCGGCGAAATAGTCGCCGGTTTCGGAGGCGCACGCCTTCAGCAGCGCCTGCGTCGTCGGGTTGCTCTCGAGACGGAAGGCGACCGTGTAGATCTTGATGCCCTCGGCCTTGGCATTGGCGCAGACCGTCGTCAGCCGGTTGTTCATGGTGGTGACGTAGGCCGACGACGAATAGGTCGCACCGAGCCGGCCGGTGCCGCCCGCATACGGCTTGGCATAGCCGAGGGCGCCGTAGCGCGACTTGTTGTGGTTGGACGACGACGTGTAGGTGTTCTCGCCATCGGTCATGACGATCATGATCTTCTTGTTGTCCTTGTCGTTGTAGGCCCGCCCCTCGGTGAAGGGCGTCCCGGGCGACAGCGTGCGCCAACCCCAGGCGACACCCTCGGGGATGTTGGTATTGCCGCTGGCGATCATGGCGCGGATGGCACTCGTCACGTCGTCACGTCGCGTCGACAGCGGCAGCAGGGGCCGCGTGGTGCAATAGGCATTCGGGCCGGCTCCATCGAGCGACCCGCGCCGGCACTTGTCGCCCGATGGCGAGGCATAGCCGACCGTCTCGCCGGAGTATTTGCAGGTGCGAGCCTGCGCCGTCGCCGTATCGAGCGGAGACAGCACCCAGCCCGGCGTCGACTTGCATTTACCGCCGCTCGTCTTCTGCGGACAGGTGCACTCCTGCTTCGGGCAGGTGCCGCCATCGTCGACGAGATAGTTGTTCGAATAGCTGTTGCCGCCTGAATTGAGATCGTCGGGCTCGTCGGGCGCGAACATCGGCGTGAAGAGTGTTGCCGGTGTCTCGGTATTGGGCGCGCTGTCGTCGGCGTCGTAGGGCGCCTTGCGGACTTCCACGCAACCCGACCAGGCGACCGCCAAATCGTCGAACAGCTGGAAGCGTGAGCGCGCGTCCATGGTGTTCTCGCGATCGAGCGGAGAGGCGCCGTCGTTGTCCATCCATGCCGCACCGCGGTAGCCTGGCCCGACGTTGACCGAGCCCGCGAACGGAACCACCGACACGCTCATCTGCCCGTCGCTCTCGGCGCCGGTGAAAACCGTATTGACGAGATTCTCCGCCGCCGTTTTCAGGTCCTCGATATAGGTGCCGGACATCGAGCCGGAATTGTCGAGCACCAGCGCGACCTCCGCGGTGCCGCCGCGCACCGCCGTCGCATGCCCACCGAGCTTCACCTTCTCGAAGCCGAGCGCCTTGAGCAGCGTCGCCTTCCAGTCGAAGCGCGTGTCGCCGGTGACGATGCCAGTGTCCGGATCGAGATCGATGTCGACGATGTCCTCGGCTTTGCCGTCCGGCCGGTTGGCGAGATAGAACGCCTTGCCGCGTTCCTTCGCCAAGACCTCCTGGTTTTCGTCGCCGATGGCGTCGGAGGCGGCGAGAATTGCGGCGTCGAGCGCCTGGCGATCCTGCATCCACTCGCTGGTGAAGCGGCTGTTGTCGATCGCGAGCGCGGCGAAGAACACGATCACCGTGACCATGATGCTGAGCACGACGGCGACGGCGCCCTGCTCGTCGCGATGAAAGGCTCGGACGAGGGAGCCAAGTCGGCGCAGCCCGCGACCATGGCGTTCGCCCGCTCCTGCCCGGCCCTGTTTCGCGGTTTCGCCTCCGCGCGCCATCACGCTTCTCCTTAACACCCCATTGCGAGAACCTAGCGAATGCGTGCTTAAGGCGAGTAAAAGCGTTTCATCGCATTTGATGTGAATTTCGGTCTCGCGACATCTGCGGCGCGCTAATCGCTACGTTTGCGGAACACCTTTCCGCTTTCCTCCGTCTCGGGTCGTTGCCGGACTGCCTCATGTCTGCCGAAGGCCGATCGGCAGGGTTGATGCGACCGCTTGAGCCTTGCCCCTATTGCCGATAGCACTGCCCCGAGCCATGTCCGCGCCGCCACAAAAGGTCACCTCGTCGCATGCCCGCCGCCCCCTTCGACGCCCAGCGCGCCCGTCGCACCCTGTTCGAGGCCCTGCTGGAGGCCGCGCGCGAGCACGGCATGACCAAGGAAATCGTCGCCGACGCCGACGGGCAGACGCTGACGTACCGCCGGCTGATCCAGGCCGCCATCGTGCTCGGCGGCAAACTGGAGGCGGTGTGCCCGCCCGGCTATCCGGTCGGCGTGCTGCTGCCGAACGCCTCAGGCGCGGTGGTGACACTGATGGCGCTCAGCGCCTACGGCCGCACGCCCGCGATGCTCAACTTCACCGCCGGGCACCGCAACCTCGCCTCCGCCATCCGCACGGCGCCGATCCGCACCCTCCTGACCTCGCGCCGCTTCATCGATACGGCCAACCTGAAGGATGTCGTCGCCCACCTCGAAGCCGTCGAGCCGGTGCCGGGCAAGCCGGTACGCATCCTCTATCTCGAGGATATTCGCGCCGAGATCGGCACGGCCGCGCGTCTCGGCGGAGCCGCCAGAGCGCTCGCTGCCGCCGCCTTTCACCGCCGCCGCGCACTGACGCCCGAGAAGCCCGGCGTCGTGCTGTTCACGTCCGGCACCGAAGGCGCGCCAAAGGGCGTCGTCCTCAGCAATACCAACCTCGTCGCCAACGCCCGCCAGATCCTTGCGCATGCCGGCGAGATGCTGACGCCGGCCGACGTCGTGCTCAATCCTTTGCCGATGTTCCATTCGTTCGGCCTGACGGCGGCGACGCTGATGCCGCTGTTCGGCGGCATGAAGGTGGTGCTCTATCCGAGCCCGCTGCACTACAAGCAGGTGGCCCGGCTGATCCGCCAGTCGAAGGCGACCGTGCTGTTCGCGACCGACACGTTCCTGCAGGGCTATGCGCGCGCCGCCGAGGCCGACGATCTCGCCAGCATCCGCTACGTCATCGCCGGAGCCGAGCGCGTCAAGGAGCAGACGCGCGCCATGTGGAGCAAGACCGGTGCGACGATCCTCGAGGGATACGGCGCCACCGAGTGCTCTCCGGTGATCTCGTGCAACCTGCCGCAGATCAATCGTCCAGGCAGCGTCGGCCCGCTGCTGCCGGGCATCGAGACCATGCTGACGCCGGTCGACGGCATCGCCGAAGGCGGGCTCTTGTCCGTGCGCGGGCCGAACGTCATGTCCGGATACCTGTTCGCGGACGCGCCCGGCATCGTCCACCCGCCCGAGGGTGGCTGGCATTCGACCGGGGACATCGTCACCATCGACGCCGACAACGTGGTCACCATCCGCGGGCGCGCCAAGCGGTTCGCAAAGATCGGCGGCGAAATGGTGTCGCTGGCGGCGGTCGAGGCCCTTGTCGCCTCGCTCTGGCCCGACGCGCAGCACGTCGTCGTCAGCCTGCCCGACGACCGCAAGGGCGAGCAACTGGTGCTCGTCACCGACAAGGCCGACGCCGACAAGCACGCGCTCATTGCTCATGCCAAGGCTGAAGGCATCCCGGAACTGTGGGTGCCGCGCGCCATCCTCGTGGTCGGCACCATTCCCGTGATGGGAACCGGCAAGGTCGACCTGCCGGCGACGACCGCGCTCGCGCGCGCGACCCGGCCGCTGCTGTGAGCGGCGCGCGGGAGTTGCCCGATGGCTGAGACTTCGGGCTCCCTCCAGCCGGCGCCGCCGGGGATGGCAGAACGGCTGCGGGCGGCGGTGCTTGCTCCACTCGCGGCGCTGCGACTGACCTACGTTCCGCTGCTCATGGTGTACTTCTCCTACGGTGCGCTCGGCATCGTCGGGGTCGCCGACAGCTTCTGGGTGAAGAAGACGCTGACGCTGTCACCGGCCGAACTCGCCAGTCTGGGCGTCTGGCTGACGCTGCCGTGGGCCATCAAGATGGTGTTCGGCGAGATCGTCGATACGGTCGCCATCCTCGGCTCGCGGCGGCGCATCTACGTGTTCATCGGCGCCGGCCTGATCGCGCTGTCGCTGGTCATGCTGGCGGGCACCGCCGGCGGCTGGCTGACGTGGATGGCGCCCGAGCACATGTACGTCGCCGCCTCGCTGCTCTCCGTCACCGGCGTCGTGCTGCAGGACGTCGTCGCCGACGCCATGAGCACCGAGGTCGTCGCCCGCACGTTGCCCGACGGCAGTCCGCGCGCGCAGGCCGACATCGACCACGACCTCGGCATGGTGCAGGTGCTCGGCCGTCTCGCCCTGTCGATGGGTATCTTCCTGACGGCGGGCCTCGCCGGCTGGCTGGCGCAGGTGTTCGACTACGAGACCGTGTTCCTGATCGGCCTCGTCGTGCCGGCGATCTCGATCACCGGCGCGCTGCTCGTGCGTCTCGACACCAGCGAGACGCGGCCGACCGACTGGCGGCTGCTCGGTGCCGGACTCGCCTTCGGACTGTTCATCACCGCCCTGCTCGCCGCCGACGTGCCACACGCGCAGGAGATCGTGCTGGCGGTGTCGATGGTCGTCATCGCCGCCATGCTGGCGCGCGTCACCGCCGACATGAAGCCCGAGACGCGCCAGCGTATTCTCTATGCCGCCCTCATCATCTTCGCGTTCCGCGCGGTGCCGGCGGTCGGCGAGGGCTACCGGTGGTTCGCCATCGACAAGCTCGGATTCGACGAGGCGTTCTTCGGTGTGCTCGGTCAGATCGGCTCGGGTCTCGCACTCGTCGCCATGTGGCTGCTGTCGGACAGCATCACCCGCCAGCCGGTGGCCCGCGTGCTGCTGTTCCTGACGCTGGCGGGCGCGGTGCTGTCGCTGCCCGACCTGTCGCTGGTGTTCGGCGTGCACGAGTGGACCGAGCGCGTGTTCGGCTTCGGCGCGCGGACCATTGCGCTGGCGGATACGGCCGTGAAGTCGCCGCTCGACAACCTCAGCATGATCCCGCTGCTGACGCTGATCGCGATCTATGCGCCGCCGGCAAAGCGCGCCATCTGGTTTGCGCTGATGGCGTCGTTCATGAACCTCGCCCTGGTCACCGGGCAGCTGATGACGCGCCACCTCAACGAAGCCTTCGTCATCCAGCGCGGCAACTACGATGCCCTGCCGGCGCTCTACGTCACCGTCCTCGTCCTGCAGTTGCTGATACCGCTCACGGCGATCATCGCGTTTGGCCGGCGCGTGCGCTGACCCACGGCGGGACGGCACAGTTCGGCCCAACACTTATCGCTGTTTCGTCGCGGCGCGGCCCGAGAAAGGTCGCCGGCCCGGAGCATGACTGCCGCCGGCTCGACCGCGCGCCGCTCCGGCTGGCACACGATGTGCAGTGCACGGATCCGGCGCGCCGGCAGGCTTCGAACCGTGGCGACGAAACCACGGGCGGATGCGTGAATACTGTCTTTCCGGGGTACCCGGCTTGACCCCCGCCAGTGCATCGGCAACAACGGCTGACCCGACGCGGCGAAGGTGTTCGCCGCACCACTCGGGCGCACGCCGAGGGGGTCGGACGACGCGCCGCGCGAGTTGGTCGGGGTGAGGGACTGCATGACACCAGACAATACTGCATCAGCCGTTGCGCCGGCCATCGAGGTCAACCGCCTGTCTCTCGCATGGGCGCTGAAGCGGGCTCTGCTCGGCGTGGCCATCCTGTTCGTCATGTTCGGCGGCGGGGCCTGGCTGCTCTACTCGACCATCGAGCCCGACCGTGCCGACGCCAGCGAGACGCCGGCCGCCGTCGTCGTCAACGCGCCGGAGCCGTCGCGCTGAAGCGCGTGGCCAGCGACCGCATCTCCGACACACTTTCAGGTTTCTGATGCATATGGCTGCGGGCGTGATCGATCCGTCACGTCCGGGTCATGCGGGAGCCCGTGTACGCTTGCGGCGGCCAGCGTGAATCGGGTCTCGTTGCGTCGGGACGGTCGTCGCCGTCGATTTGGACGGCAGGAGCGGACGGGTTGGCTCTCACGCGCAAGCACTGGATTGCTCGGCTGACAGCGCTCTTCTGCGCTTGCGGGCTGGCGACGGGCGTACCGTCGGGCCACCAAGCGACAGCGGCTCCCGAAGGCGCCGCTGCCGACACGATCGTCGCCGCCAAGCCGGTTCCCGCGCGGCGCTCCTCGCGACAGGACGGGGCCGAGCGCCGGAGGGCCGCTATCAACGCCGTCGGCTCGTGGGGCTACCAGCTCGCCGGCCTCGATGTTTCCAGGGCGGCCGCGTCGCCCTATGACCTGCTGGTCGTCGACGGCACCACCGGCGTCGGCGACGGTGAGCCTATGAGCACGACCGACGTATCGCGCCTGCAGCGCAAGACCGACGGCAAGCGGCGCCTCGTCGTCAGCTATCTCTCGATCGGCGAGGCAGAGGATTACCGGCCCGACTACTTCGACAAGGAGTATCTGGCGGAGGAAGCCCCCGACTGGCTGATGAGCGAAAACCCGCAGTGGAAGGGAAACCGCATCATCCGCTTCTGCGAGGAAGGCTGGCAGCGAACCATCCTCGGCGACGAGCAGGGGCGCAATCTCTACAACAGCATCGAGCCATCGCCGCTCTACCGGCTGATCGAACTTGGTCTCGACGGCGTCTACCTCGATCGCGTCGACGTCTATTCCGAGGTGGCCAAACAGTGCCCCGATGCGAGGCGTCGCATGGTCGCCTTCGTCAAGCGGCTCGCCGAGCATGCGCGCAAGCGCAACCCGGATTTCATCGTCATCCTGCAGAACGCCGAGGAATTGCTGGCGGAGCCCGACATGCTCGCCAGTATCGACGCCATCGCCAAGGAGGATCTCTTCTACGGCGTCGACCACAGCGAGAAGGCCAACGACGCCGGCATGGTGCGCGAGTCGATCGCCTACCTGCGCCGCGCCCGATCGGCGGGGCGGCCGGTGTTCTTCGTCGATTACGTCAAGGCGCGCGCCAAGAGTTCCGAAGCGGCCCGACGCGGGCGGGCGGAAGGCTTCATCCCCTACTTCGCGCCGCGCGCCCTCGACAAGCTGTGGCTGCCGGGTGCCGATTTTTGACGTGCACTCGGTCGGCACTCGACGCGGGTGTTTTATGTCGCGAAGGATCGTGGCAACAGAACCATCACGGCGCCAGCAGCGGGTCGGCAAGAGATGACGAACGTGACGAGGCGGCTTGGGGTCCTGCTCGCGGCGGCGTTCTCTGTTGCTGCTTGCAGTCTAGCTTACGCCGACGAGCGCCAAGCAGTGCGAGCCCTGCCCGATCACACGGCCACAGCCGGCACCTCTGAACAGACCGCCCGCCGCAAGCATCTCGCCGGCGTGAAAAGCTGGGGCTATCAGTTGCGCCTCATCGATCCGGAGGCGATCGCGACGTCGCGCTTCGATCTCTTCGTCACGGATCACGCCATTTCGGCCAACCGCCGCTTCGTGCGCGAGTTCACGCCCGCCGAGGTCGAGCGCATGAAGATGCGCCCCGACGGCTCGCGCCGCATCGTGCTGGCCTATCTCTCGATCGGCGAGGCCGAGCGCTATCGCTTCTACTGGCGCCCGGAGTGGTACGAGCCCGGCAAGGCGCCGGCGTGGCTCGCCGCCGCCAACGACCGCTGGGACGGCAACTGGCGGGTGCGCTTCTGGCAGCCGGGGTGGCAGGACCTGATCTACGCGGCGAGTGCCGCTGGCGCCGACACATATCTCGCGCGCATCAAGGCGCAGGGCTTCGACGGCGTCTACCTCGACCGCGCCGACGTCTACGCGGAGCTGCTTTCCGAGCGCGGCTCGGCCGAACTCGACATGGTGCGCTTCATCCGCGCGCTCGCCGAGACGGCGCGGCGGGATGCGCCGCAATTTCTGGTGGTGATGCAGAACGCCGAGGAACTGATCGCGCGTCGCGAGTTGCGCGAGGCCCTCGACGCCATCGCCAAGGAAGACCTGCTCTACGGTGTCGAGCACGACGAGACGGCGAACCCGCGCGGCATGGTTGCGGAATCACTGTCGCTCCTGCGCCGTGCGCGATCGAACGGGCTGGCCGTGTTCGCGGTCGAGTATCTGAGCGACGCAGGGAAGGTGAACAAAGCGGTGGCGCGCCTCGACAAGGAAGGCATCGTGCCGCTGGTGGCCGAGCGCAGCCTCGGCACGCTCGATTATCGCCCCGAAGGGGCCTCCGCGCCGCGTTGACGGCAACCGGACCAGCGGTCTTCCCCGCTGGCGCGGCGGTGTTAGAGTGCCACGCGAACGCCCGGCCACACGGCCCGGCGCCGAATGGCTCCAAGGACCTTGCCTGCCCATGACCTTCACCGTGCCGACCAACGCCCTGCTGTGGATCGCCATCATCCTGCTGCTCGCGGTCGTCGCCTATCTGGCGTGGAAGCTGTGGGCGGCCGGGCAAGCCAAGGCCCCGCCCGTCGACACCGCATCACCGCCATCGGCGTCTGCCTCCCCCGCTCCGTCGGCTCCTCCCGCCCAGCGCCGTGGAACGCCGCCGCCCGGATGGGCCGGACAAGCGTCGAGCACGGCACCGCCGACCTTGCCGCGCCGTGCGGGCACGGCACCGCCGGCCAGCGCAGGCGGCAATCGCCCGGCTGCCTCGGCTGGCGGCCCGGGCGCCGGCAACCCTGGAGGCGCTGCCGGGTATGGCGCGCCTAAACCGCGCTCCGCGAAGCCGCCGCCGGTCCTCGCCGGGAACGTGCCGGGCTATACGCCGGCGGCCAGCGCACCCGCCGCACGCCCACGCGCCCACCGTCCGCCAGCGGCTTCGGCCGGCGGCAGCGGCGACGGCGGCAAGACGTCATCGGACCCCGAGCCGGCTGAACCAGCGACATCAGAAATGGCGAAAGCATCGCGTAAGGGCTCGCGTCCGGCCGTACAGACACCGCCCTACGCGGCGCTCGCGAAGGCGCGCTCGTGGGCCTATCAGTTGCAGGACCTCGACATCGCGGAAGCTGCGGCCTCGCCGTTCGATGTGCTGGTGATCGACTACGCGCGCGACGGCGGCGGCGACAGCGCGTGGAAGCCGGCGGAAGTCGCCCGCCTCAAGGCCCGCGACGGCGGCCCGCCGCGCCTCGTCTACGCCTACCTCTCGATCGGTGAAGCGGAGAGCTACCGCTTCTACTGGCAGAAGGGCTGGATCAACGACCCGCCTGCGTGGCTGCTGTCGGAGAACCCCGACTGGAAGGAGAACTACGCCGTCGCCTACTGGGACGCGGGCTGGCAGAACCTGCTGTTCGGCAACCCGCAGGCCTACGTCGACCGCATCGCCAAGGCCGGCTTCGACGGCCTCTACCTCGACAAGGCCGACGTCTACGAAGATCTCTTACGGCGCGAAAAGGAGCTGGCGAAAGCGCACGATCTCGAAGCGGAGATGGTGCGGTTTCTCGTCCGCCTCTCGGCCTACGTGCGCTCGAAGTATCCGGGTCTCGGCCTCGTCATGCAGAATGCCGAGAACCTGCTCGCGCACGCCGAAGTGCGGGCCGCGATCCACGGCGCCGCCAAGGAAGAGCTGCTCTACGGGCAGGCGGGCGGCGCGCGGCGCAACGCCAGGGGCGAGATCGACTACGCGACGAAGGAGCTGCAGCGGCTGAAGCGCGAGGGCAAAGCGGTACTGGTGGTCGAATATCTCGACGACGCGGAAAAGGCCGCGACCGCGGCTCAAGAACTGCGCGCGCTCGGCTTCGTGCCCTACGTCTCAAAGGCCGATCGCGAGCTTGCCACGCTGGAGCCGCAGGAAGCGCTGATCGCCTGACTGGACCGGGCCGAAAGCATCACGGCTTCGGCGCGGCATCTTTCGGCGGCGCCACCAGGGGAACAGCGGACGACCCTGCGGAGTCCGGGCATTCGCTCGCCGGATAATACGTCAGCTCGGTCAGCTCCCCGCGCACGGAAAAATCCCCGTAGTCGATCAGCAACCGGCTCGACACGCCGTTCGCGTAGATGCGGAACGACAGCTCGTAGGACGGCACGGAATCGCGGCCGAGCGCCTTCGGCTCGAAGTAGCCGATCGAGACGGGCCATGACGGCACCGCCGAGAGCGTCGCGCGCGTCGCCAGTTGCTCGGGCACGTCGGGGGCCCCGCTCTCGGTCAGCGGCCCGATGACTGCGCTTGTCGTATAGAGCTTCTCACCTTTCTCCGAACCGTCGTAGAGGTCGGCGACCAGTCGGCTCTCGCCGGCGCGGGCGGCGGCGACCAGCGCCTCGGAGTGACGCATCGGAAAATAGGCGCCCTCGGGCAACGTCATCTCGCGCTTGTCGGGCTCTTCGATGGCCACCTTGATGCCGGCATCGGTGGCGTCGTCGCGGGCGTCGCCACTGGTCTTCTCGACCTGTTTGGAATCGCGGATCTGAGTCGAGGAGAAGCGCAGCCGGCGGGCGACGATGTCCTCCCAGCTCGAGGTTCTGAGATCGTTGACCTGCTCGGTGCCGTCCTGCTGCGTCATGCGCGTCACGAAGCGCATGTTCTGTGTGTAGCCGTCGCAGCGGCTGCCCTGCAGCTCGTAGACCATGCGCCCCGTGAGTTCGACGACGCCCGACCCGCTCGAGGCGCGGTCGAGGACGATGTCGTAGACGGCGCGATGCGGCGCGAACGGGATCGGCGGCGCGGCGGCGCCGGCAGGGCTCGCGGTCGCAGCGACAGCCGGCAGCAGAAGCAGGCAAACGGCACGGCGGCGTGCGGGCATCGGCAGAGTTCCTCGGTTGGCGGGCCGGTCGGCCGACGGGAACTTAGGCGCTCGAACGCAGGAATGAAACCCCGGCGGGTGGCCCGCCCCGCCCACCTGCCTCGCTCTCGTGGCAGCACGGCGGCACGAACCGCGGATGGACCAACCACGTGCCCGCGTCTATGACTACGCCCGAGGCAAACGGAGTTTCCCCTATGAGCAGCATCATCGACGACCGGATCGCGGCCCTCGGTCTCAGCCTGCCGGAAGCCCCGGCTCCGGTCGCCAACTACGTCCCCTACCTGATCGCGGGCGACCTGCTGTTCGTGTCGGGACAGATCTCCAAGGCCCCCGACGGGACCATCCTCACCGGTCGCCTCGGCGCCGGGCTCAGCGTCGAGGACGGGCAGATCGCCGCACGCCACTGCGCTCTCAACATCCTGGCGCAGGCGAAAGCCGCGCTCGGCACACTCGAGCGCGTCGTGCAGGTGATGCGCCTCAACGGTTTCGTCGCCTCGACGCCGGAAAGCGGCGATCAACCGAAGGTCGTCAACGGCGCCTCCGACCTCATGGTCGCCGTGCTCGGCGACGCCGGGCGGCATACGCGCGTCGCCGTCGGTGTCGCCTCGCTGCCGGCGAACTGCGCCGTCGAGATCGACGCCGTCATCCGCATCAAGCCGTAACCGGCGCGAGCATGCTCGACCGCAACGCATTTATGAGACCGATCGCGCATCGGGGCCTGCACGGGCTGCCGGGCGGCGGCGCCATAGAGAACACCGTGCGTGCGTTCGATGCGGCGATCCTGCGCGGCTACGGCATCGAGTGCGATCTGAGGCCGGGCAAGGACGGGCTGCCGCTGGTTTTCCACGACGCCACGCTCGACCGGCTCGTTGCCGGGACGGGCGACGTGGCGCGGCTCGCCGCCGACGATCTCGCGGCGCTGGCGTTCAAGGACGATGCGGCGGCACGCATCCCGACATTCGCGGACCTCTGCGCCATGACCGCGGGGCGCGTCCCGTTACTGGTCGAGATCAAGAGCGAATGGGCGCCACCCGACCGAACGTTCCTCGGGCGCATCGCAGATATCGCGTCGGCCTATGCGGGACCGCTCGCGCTGATGTCGTTCGATCCCGCCGTCATGACGGTGATGCGAACTCTGGCACCTGCGGTACCGCGCGGCATCGTCTCCGGCGATTACATGCGCGCCGCCGACGGCGACGATCACTGGTGGGCCGACCGGCTCGACCGCGCGCGCGCCGAGCGGCTGACACATCTGCTCGAATCCGGCCCCGCCGAGCCGAGCTTCTATTCCTATGACGTGCGCGCGCTGCCGACCCTGGTGACGCGCTACGTGCGCGACGTGCAGGGCCTGCCCCTGTTCACCTGGACGGTTCGCACCGAGGCCGATGTCTCCGTCACCCGAGCCCACGCCGACGCCCCGACCTTCGAAGGCTTTCTGCCCTGACCGGCAACCGCTTTGGCACTTCGCGCGTATCGCCCTACATTGAGCTTTCGAGTTGCACAGGACGGGACGCCCCACGCTTGTCAGAGCCGCAGACAAATACCTCTGACGAACCGGCGCTGCAGGTTCACGCGCGCATTGCCGATGTCGACGCGAACGCCTGGGATCGCCTCGCCAACCCGGATCCGGCGACGTTCAATCCGTTCATCGCGCACGCCTTCCTGAAGGCGCTCGAAGACACCGCCGCGGTCGGCGAAGGCACCGGCTGGCATCCGCGCCACCTCACGCTCGTCGAAGAAGGCCGCGTGACCGCCGCCATGCCGCTCTACGCCAAGACGCACAGCCAGGGCGAGTTCGTGTTCGATCACGCCTGGGCGGACGCCATGCACCGCGCCGGCAAGCGCTATTATCCCAAGCTGCAATGCGCGGTTCCGTTCACGCCGGTGCCGGGGCCCCGCCTGCTGGTGGAGGGCGGAGACGAAGCCGCCGAGCGGCGCGACCTGCTGGTCGCGGGCGCACTGCATGTGGCGCGCGAAATGGACTGCTCGTCGCTTCATGTGACCTTTGCCGGCGAGCCGGAATGGCGGGCGCTCGGCGACCAAGGGTTCCTTCTGCGCACCGGCCAGCAGTTCCATTTCACCAATCCCGGCTATCGCAACTTCGACGATTTCCTGGCGACGCTCGCCTCGCGCAAGCGCAAGACGCTGAAGCGTGAGCGGGCCGAAGCCGTAGCGTCCGGGCTGACGATCCGCCACGTGCGCGGGCGCGACATCACCGAAGCGGACTGGGATGCGTTCTTCGCGTTCTACATGGACACGGGTGCGCGCAAGTGGGGCCGGCCCTATCTCAACCGCCACTTCTTCTCGGCACTCGGTGCGGCGCTGCCGGATGCCTGCCTGCTGATTTTCGCGGAACGTGACGGCCGTCCCATCGCGGGGGCTCTCAACCTCGTCGGCGGCGATTGCCTCTACGGCCGCTACTGGGGCGCCATCGAGCACCACCCGTTCCTGCATTTCGAGGTCTGCTATTATCAGGCGATCGAGGCGGCGATCGCGCTCGGGCTGTCGCGGGTGGAAGCCGGCGCGCAAGGCGAGCACAAGCTGGCGCGCGGCTACAGCCCCGTCACGACCCACTCGGCGCACTTCATGTTCGACGCCGGCTTGCGCAAGGCCGTGGCGCACTATCTCGACCACGAGCGCAGCGTGATCGAAGAGGCGAACGCCGAGTTGCAAGCGCTGACGCCTTACCGCAAAGGCCCGGTGCAGGACTGAAGCATCGGCGGCAAGCGGCGCACGCGGTCTTCAAATCGCGCTGTCCGCCCGCTACAACAAGAGTGAGTGCGTGGTGAATAGTGAGCAGTGAATTGTCGCATGCCCAACTACTCACTACTCACTACTCACCATTCCGAGGACCAGCGATGATTGAAACGCCCGCCTACGACCCCGAGAACATCTTCGCCAGGATCCTGCGCGGCGAGATCCCGTGCCACAAGGTCTACGAGGACGACGCCTTCATCGCCTTCATGGACGTCATGCCGCAAACGCCGGGGCATACCCTCGTGCTGCCGAAGGCCGCCTGTCGCAATCTGCTCGATGCGCCGGCCGAGGTGCTGTCGCGCCTGCTGCCGACCGTGCAGAAGATCGCCCACGCGGTGAAGGCGGCCATGGCGGCCGAGGGCATCACCATCAGCCAGTTCAACGAGCACGCCGGCGGGCAGACCGTGTTCCACCTGCACGTGCACGTCATCCCGCGCATGGAGGATGCGCCGATGAAGCATCACGCGCGCGGCTTCGCGCCGAAGGAAGAGCTGGAGGCGAATGCCGCTAAGATCCGCGCCGCGCTCGCGTGAACACCCACGATCGGCGCGCGCCCCTCTGGCTCAGAACGGTCCCTTGAAGATGAACGCGGCGCCGAGCGCGATGAAGGTGAAGCCGACGAGGTGATTGAGCGTGAACGGCTCCTTCAGATAGAGCACCGAGAAGCCCGCGAAGACCGCCAGCGTGATGATCTCCTGGATCGTCTTCAGCTCGGCACCCGAGTAGACCGCGCTGCCGATACGGTTGGCGGGCACGGCGAGGCAATACTCGAAGAACGCGATGCCCCAGCTCGCCAGAATGACGATCCACAACGGTGCGCTCTTGTAGTTGAGGTGGCCGTACCAGGCGAACGTCATGAACACGTTCGAGGCGAGCAGCAGCAGCAGCGGCGCGGCCCACGCCGGCAATCCGAACGACATCGCGGTGTTTTCCCATGAGTTGCAGACCGTGCAACGTCATGGCCGCAGCGCGAGCGCCAGGCAAGGGGGGCTCGCAGTCTGGCCGTACCGAAAAGCAATTGTCCGAGAAGGAGAACCGTTGGCGCCG
>ERZ1645187.568-NODE-568-length-36319-cov-9.718536_pt1 | contig 36319 bp, 33 predicted proteins | sample MGYA00575352_ERZ1645187 | MGnify/ENA primary metagenome ERZ1645187 (study PRJEB40837, sample SAMN11349314) | freshwater sediment metagenome | isolation source: river sediment | host: Sediment | place: India: Wazaribad , New Delhi | collected 2017-02-21 ... | reverse complement strand
CTCTCCGCGTTGACGATGATTTCACGCTTGGTCTTTTTTCTCAGTCCGATCATTTTCAGCCAATCCCACATTTCACACCTCGCGCCTCATGCGGCGCACATGCACGCTTTGCACGAGCCCGAATCCCGCCAACGTGCTCACCATGAACGACCCGCCGCTGCTGACGAACGGGAGCGGTAGCCCCGTGATCGGCAGCAGGCCGATGGTCATTCCGACGTTCACGAAAACGTGGCAGAACAACAAACCCGCGATGCCCGTTGCAAGCAAGCTCCCGGCCGGATCTTTCGCCGTCCAGGCCGTGCGCAGGTAGCACGTCAGCAGGAAAGCGAAAACCAGCAGGAGCGCGCTTGCGCCAATAAACCCCGTCTCCTCGGCGATGACCGGGAAGATGAAGTCCGTGGGCGCAACCGTGCGGGGCAAAAAGCCCAGCACGTTTTGCGTCCCATTCAAAAACCCTTTGCCCGACCAGCCGCCCGAGCCGACCGCGATGGCCGACTGCAAGGCGTTCCAGCCCGAGCCCAGGGGATCCCGCGAGGGATCCAAAAACGTCAGGATGCGTTCGCGCTGGTACTCGCCCAGCATGAAACGCCCCAGCGGGGACAGGGCGGCGGCGACGGCGCCGAGTCCCAGCATCCCCAGACCGAACAGATAGCGGAAGGCCGCCCCCGCCGCGAACAGCATGATCACCGTCGTCGGCACCAGGACCGCCGCCGTCCCCAGATCCGGTTCCTTGAGGATCAACCCGAACGGCAGCGCCATCAGCCCCAGCGCCAGCAGCACCGTCCCGAACGAGCGCCGCTGGATCAACGGGCTCGACAGGACCCGCGCCAGCACCAGCACCGTCGTCACCTTGGCGAATTCCGACGGCTGCACCGGCACGCCGAAGATCACCATCCACCGATAGGCGCCGTACACCTTCTTGCCGATGCCCGGCACGAACACCAGCGCGAGCAGCGCCAGCGACGCAAAGTAGAGCCACCAGCCGTACCGCAACCAGAACTTGTAGTCCGTCGCGGCCAGCGCCGTCGCCGTGGCGGCGCCGAGCAGCGCCCACCAGATCTGCTTGGAGAACCAGGCGCCGACGATGCCCGTGTCTTCGCCGCGCCACGAGGCGCTGTAGATGAACGACAGCCCGATCACGAGCAAGGCGGTGGCCGCGAGAATCGCCAGCCAATCCTGCGCCCAGAAGAGACGCCAGCCGGTTTGCATGCGCTTTTTCACGCCGGTTCTTCCTCCGGCGCGGGCGCGGACGGCACGGGATCCGGCACCGCCTGCAACGGCGGCGGCAGCGGCAGCGACCGGCCTTCCACTTCGTTGAAAACCTGGGTCAGCAGCTGCTTCACGCGCGGCGCGGCCGTCGTGCCGCCGCTCACGCCGTCTTCCACCAGCAGCGCCACCGCGTAGCGCGGATCCTCGAACGGCGCGAACGCGATCATCCACGTCATCTTGCGGCCGGAACCCTTGACGCCGTATTCGGCGGTGCCCGTTTTCGCCGCCACGACCACGTCCTGCAGCTTCGCGCGCTTGCCGGACCCGTCGGGTTCGTTCACCGCGTCGCGCATGCCGGCGCGGATCGTGCGGATATGCCGCTCGACCCATTGCGGCCCCTCCGGCGCGGGTTCGGCGGCGATCTCGTTCACGACGGCGTTCGCCGAGTCGATCCGTTCGACGAGGCGCGGTTTCCACAGCGTTCCGCCGTTGGCCAGCGCCGCCACGTAGAGCCCCATCTGGATCGGCGTGACCAGCAGCGCGCCCTGCCCGATGGCCATGTTGCACGTGTCGCCGTCGCGCCAGCCGTCGCGGCGCGCCTGCCGTTTCCAGGCGTTGTCCGGCACGAGGCCCGGCCGTTCGAAATCGAGGCTGATGCCCGTCTCCCGCCCGAAGCCGACCGACCGCGCCATGGCCTGCACCGCTTCCGGGCCGCACTCCAGCGCCGCGTGGAACAAATAGACGTTGCACGAGTAGCGGATCGCCGACTGCAGATCGATGCTGCCGTGTCCCCAGTGCTGCCAGCAGCGGAAACGCGCCGACCCGAGCTGGAAGTAGCCCGGGCACGTGAACCGGGTGTCGGCCGCGATCTGGCCGCTGTGCAGCGCGGCCAGCAGCGTCACCGGCTTGAACGTGCTGCCCGGCGCGTATTCCCCGCCCGTCGCGCGGTTGTACAGCGGACGCGCCGCGTCCTTCAGCAGCCCGTTCCAGATTTTCGCCGGGATCGCCGGCACGAAATCGTTCGGATCGAATCCGGGTTCGCTCGCCAGCGCGAGCACGTCGCCGTTGCGGGGATCGATCACGACGACGGCCCCGCGTTCGCCGGCCAGCACTGCCTCGGCTGCGCGCTGGATGCGCACGTCCAAGGCCAGCGTCACGTCGCTGCCCTTGCCCGGCGCCCGGCTGGAGACTTCGTCGAACTTGAACCCGGCGACGTCCACCTGGATTTCCAGTTTGCCGCCGGCGTTCGCCCGCAACACGCCGTCCAGGCGTTTTTCGACGCCCGACTTGCCGGCCATTTCCGGCAGGTAATAGTGGTATTTTTCCGGCTCATCGTCGTCGCCGACGTCCGGCAGGGCCTTCTCGTCGGCGCGGCCCACGTAGCCCAGCAGATGGCAGGCGGTCTGGCCTTGCGGATAGACGCGCACCGGCTCCACCGTCAGCGCCACGCCGGGAAAGTCCGCCGCGCGTTCCATGAAGCGGGCCACGGCGGTCTCGTCCAAGTCGCGCCACGCCACCAGCGGCAACGGCGTGCGGCGGCCCAGATGCAGGCGCACGTCTTTCGGCGTCATCTGCAGCGGGCGGTCCATCGTCTCCGCCAGGCGATACAGGGAGTCCATCACGTTGTCGACCGTCCGCTGGATGCCCCCCGACTGGCGAAGTTCCTCGAGATAAAGCGACACGCAGTAGCTCGGCCGGTTGTCCGCCAGCCGCTCGCCGTTGCGGTCGAGAATGCGTCCGCGCAGGCCGGGCAGGCGCACGCTGCGGAGGCTCTGCTTGGCCAGGCGCCGCTGGTATTCCGTCGCTTGCGCCACCTGCAGGTTCCACAAGCGGAACGACAGCGCGCCGAAACACGCCAGCATCGCCAGCCAGGCCACCAGCAGGCGCCAGACGTGGATCTCCGGAATGAAGCGGTCCCGGGCCATCAGGCGCGGTCCTCCCACGTGCCCAGCCGGCGTTCCAGGCCGCGGATCAGCCCGAACAGCAGCGGGACGATGGCCGCCGCCAGGATCGCCGACCCCGCCATGCGCCAGAGCACCGCGCCGCCCGACAGCGCCACGAGCCCTTTCGACCGCAGCAGCAGCGCCATCGCGCCCGTCGACGTCGCCGCGCACAGCGCGCCGAACCAGGAAATCGTGTGCGCCTTGTCCGCGAAGAAATCCCCGCGCAGCAGCAGCGCCAGGCCGCCGGCCGCCAGGAAGGCGCAGGCCGAATAGCCCAGCGGGGCCAGGCTCAGCGAATCTTCCACCAGTCCCGCCAGCAGCGCCGCCACCACGAAATAGCGGGTCTTTTTGTTCACGGCCGCATACAGCACCACGCCCAGCAGGACGGGAAACGCCGGCTGGCCCATGTGGCGCCACGCGGGCACCGCCGCCTGCAGCGTGCCGCCCACGATCAGCCAAAACAACAGCATCAGCAGCGTCACGGCGACTCCCCTTCGAGAGAACTCGTCTCGGAGTCGATCAAAACGTCCTCCACCAGCGATTCCGGCCGCGCGGCAGCCAGATCCTTCTCCGTCGCCGCGACGAACCCGTATTCCAGTTCGCCCAGATCCGCCGCCGAATCGATCCAGGCCGTCTGGTAGAGCCCGCTTTCGTCCATTTCCACCTTCGTCACCCGCCCCACCAGCAATCCCTTGGGAAACAATCCGCCCAGGCCGGACGTCACGACCTCGTCGCCCTCCTGCACGTCCGCCGTCTTCAACACGTAATCCAGGCGGCACGCCGGCTGCTCGCCCGGCTTGGCACCCAGTCCCGCCACCACGCCGAACGTCCCCGACCGCGCCAGCCGCACCGACACCTTGCAGGAGGGATCGGACAGCAACAGCACGTCCGCGGTCCGGTCCGACACCGACACCGTGCGGCCGATCAGTCCGTCCGTCGTGATGACCGCGCGGCCTTCCGCCACGCCGGCAAACGCGCCCTTGTCCAGGCGAACCGTCTGCCACCAGCCCGTGCTGTCGCGGCCGATCACCTCGCACGAGACCAGCTTGTTCGGGAAGCGCTGCACGAAGCCCAGCAGATCGCGCAGCATCTGGTTGTCGCGCTCCAGTTCGCGCGCCATGCGCATTTCCCCGCGCAGATAGACGATTTCCTCGGACAGCGCGCGGTTTTCCAGCGCCAGATCCCCGATGCCCCGCACGTAGCGGAAAATGTCGCGCAATTCCCGCACCCCGCCCCGCAAGACTCCCTGCAAGGGGCTGATGCCGTCGCGGACCGCCCCCTTGACCCGGCGCGACGCCGAGTCCGGCAAATTCATCATCGCCAGCACGATCCCTCCGATCGCGCACAGCGCTATCCAACGTCGATCCTTCATCGTTCCTTACCGGTGCCCAAACACACCTTGCCTATGCGGAACGGAAGAGAGACGGACGAAACGGGCTGGAGATGCGCCGGCGCCTAGGCGCCGGACGACACCTTGCGCAGGAAGTTCAGCTCGTGCAGCACGACGCCCGTGCCTTCGGCCACCGCGCTCAGCGGGTCCTCGGCCACGTGCACCGGCAACCCGGTCTGCTCCGCGAGCAACTTGTCCATGCCGCGCAACTGCGAGGTGCCCCCCGCCAGCACGATGCCCCGGTCCACCAGGTCCGAGGACAGTTCCGGCGGGCAGCGTTCCAGCGTGATGCGGATCGCTTCGACGATCGCCGACACGGGCTCTTGCAGAGCCTCGCGGATTTCCTCGGAGGTGATCGTGAGCGTCTTGGGCAGGCCCGCGACCAGATCGCGGCCCTTCACCTCCATGCTCATCTCCTCGCCGAGGGGATAGGCGGAACCGATCGTGATCTTGATCTCTTCCGCCGTCCGTTCGCCGATCATCAAATTGTAGACCCGCTTCAGATACTGGACGATCGCCTCATCCATCTCGTCGCCGCCGACGCGGACGCTGCGGCTCAGCACGATGCCGGCCAAGGAGATGATCGCCACCTCGGTGGTGCCGCCTCCCATGTCCACGATCATGTTGCCCGCCGGCTCCTGGACCGGAAGGCCCACGCCGATCGCCGCCGCCATTGGCTCCTCGATCAAGTAGACTTCCCGCGCGCCCGCATGGGTGGCGGAGTCCTTGACCGCTCTCTTCTCCACTTCCGTGATCCCGCTGGGGACCGAAATGATGATCCGCGGACGCACCACCCACTTGCGGTTGTGCGCCTTGCGGATGAAATACCGCAGCATCGCCTCGGTCACCTCGAAATCCGCGATGACGCCGGCTTTCATCGGACGAATGGCGACGATGTTCCCGGGCGTGCGGCCGAGCATGCGCTTGGCCTCTTCGCCCACCGCCAGCACGCGGTTCGACCCCTGCTGGATCGCCACCACGGACGGCTCGCGCAGCACGATGCCCCGGTCCTTGACGTAGACCAGGGTATTGGCCGTGCCGAGATCGATGCCGATATCGTTCGAAAAATAACCTAAAAGCCAGCTAAACATCTGGACTCTTTCCTAAAGAATGAAAAATGCCTTTCAGCCCTAAAACCCCCGCATACTGCCCTCCCCCCTCTCCCACCGTCAAGCCCCAAAACCGTTTTCCCGGACCGGGCTTTCGCGGAATCCGCGCGGCGCTCCCGGCGGTCCATCGGCAAACGGCGGACGACACCGGAAACGATCGCCCCGGCGCGTTCCTTCCGCGGCACCTCGCCGCGGTCCCTTTCGCCGCGCATTTCCTTGCCCCCCATCCGGATTGGACCCACCTGCGCCCGCCGATTTTTCGCGTCCCGCCGAAAGCGGATTTTTCTTCCTTCGCAAACGGAATCGATTTGCTGTACATTTCGTCCAAAGGAGGCGGCGCGGAAATGCCGAAAGGAGCGGACAGGAACACGGCGGCGGACAAACCCCTCGTACGGAAAACCAGTTTGCTCGTCTCCAACGAATGCGGGCTGCACATCCGGGCGGCGGCCATGCTGGTCCGGCTGGCGGAAGCCATCGACGCGCGCCTGACGATCGCCTGCGGCCGACAACGCGTCAACGGCAAGAGCATCATGAGCTTGCTGACGCTGGGCGCCGCCAAGGGGATGTTCGTCCACGCGGTGGCCGAGGGCCCCGAGGCCCACCAGATGATCCAGGCGATCAAGGAACTGTTCGCCGAAGGCTTCTACGAAAAAGCCGAATCGCAGTTCAAGATCTCCCCCCAGCCGGGACCGCCGAACCACGGTTCCGCGCACACCATGGAAAACGGCGTCATCCACGGCATTTTGGACCGCGTGGGCATCGCGCCGCCCGGGACCGCCCCCGCCCGCCCCCGCTAGAGGATATTCTGGAATACTGTCGCCATCGATCATCCCCCGACGGGGGCGTCGGGGGCTCCAAAGACATGGATTGATCAGGCTGTTTGGAGCCGGGACGACCTCGTCCCGGTCTTGTTCAGTGGCTACAGAATAAGAAAATTTACTCTAAAGCTCGGTATACTTCTTGGCGCTGCCCTTGGATTTGCTCACGGGATACTTGCGGGCGTTGATCCGGATTTTCTTGCGGATCTCCGCCGGCAAATCGAGATCCATGCGGGCGGCCAGCAACAAGGCGTAGTTGACGACGTCGGCCAATTCTTCCGCGATGGCCTTGCGTCGCTTTTTGTCGTGGATGCGGGCTTCGCATTCCGCGTCCGTGCACCACAGGAACTGCTCCTGCAGCTCGGCGGCTTCGATGGCCAGGCCGGCCACGAGATTCTTCGGCGTGTGGAACTGCTTCCAATCCCGCGCATCGCGGAATTTCACCACTTCGTCCCGCAAGGTCTTCCAATCGTTTTTCATGATGGGCGGAAATCTACCAGCCCCCCCCGCTCTCCGGCCAGTCCAAAGCCGGTCCAAGAGGACCGCCACACGCTAAAGCATATTCCGAAATACTGCAGCCTTCGATCATCCCCCGACGGGGTCGTCGGGGGCTCCAAAGACATGGATTGATCTGGCTGTTTGGAGCCGGGACGACCTCGTCCCGGTTTTGTTCAATGGCTACAGAATAAGCGAATTTGCTTAAAAGCGTGGACTACGTACCAGCTCCGTTCGTAGTCCAGCCTTTAGGCTGGGTTCGTGCACCAAATCGCAGCGGCGTCCAATCCCCGGCGCCCCCATCTCGATCTTACCAACGCAGGGCGAGGTTGGTTTGGTATTCCCCGCAATAAACCCGGAATTCCTCCGGTTGGACCAACGGCACGGCGATTTCCAGACGCTCCCCCTTGGAATGGGGCTGGATCTTGAATTTCTTCCCGCCCATGAGCGCTTTCGATTTGGGACCATAAGGAATCGCCCGGATGATCAGCAATTGGTCGGTGAAGTTCTTCACCGCGAATTTCACGCGGAACTCGCCGGCGTCGGACCGGCTGGCCTCGACGTCGAACACGTTGATGGGTTCGTCCACGCCCTGGGCCTGCTTCTGCGGCTCGAATTTGCTCATGGCCCGGCGCACGGCTTCTTCTTCCTCCTGCCGCTTTTTTTCATCCGCGAGATCGCGCCGGTATTTCGCGGCGGCCTTGGGATCGTAGCCGTACTTTTCCCGAATCTCTTCCGACAGCGAAGGAAAGCTCAGCTTGCTGACGCCGCCGTCGTGGCGGAACGTCAGGCTGTCGGGCTCGACGAGACGGATCTCGACGTTGCGGAACACCTGGCCATCGACCGCAACGAGGTCGTTGGTCCCGGGCGGCCGTTCGGGCTCGACCGGCGTCGCGTTCCGATACTTGTCGCGCACGTCCTTGTCGGGAATGTCCGAGAAATACACCTTGGCCGATCCGCCCACGTGGGAAATGTAGACGGCATAGCGGTCCACCTCCCTGACCACGACGTCGCGGTAGATCCGGCCGGTCCGCGTCGCGAGATCGTCGGGCCCCGGCGGCTCCTCGGTCTCGTCCACGCCCTTCTGCCCCGGCGTCAAGTAGGACGCCTTTTTCTTGTAGTAATCTCGCAGCTCGGGCAGCACGGCCCGGTACGGAATCTTGGTGTCGCCGCCGGCGTGCCGGATGAAGTACCCTTTGCGGTCGTACCGCAAAATGATCACGTTCGTGTAGGTCTCCCCCGTCGTCGTGAACATGTCTTCCGCCCAAGCGGCCAGAGCCCCCAGCGCGAAAACGAAAAGAAATGTCCACCGGACGCTCATGGGCCGCTCCTTTCCATGTCGTTTAGGATACGCGCTCGCCAGCCGATCGAAAAGCCTTTATGTGATTTTTCGGCCCGGAGGCCATCGCAACCGCATCGCGCCGAAGAACAAGCCCCACCTTGATGATTGGATATTGGACAGGGAATAGTGATCATTCCGCCCCCGGCGGCTGTTCTGTAGGCCACCGCGCCGAGGTGGCCCGCCCAAAAACCAAAATCCAAGCAAGAAAACAGGAAACATGCAGGAAAACAGGATTTGAGGGCATTTTTCTCTCCATTTTCGCGATTTTCGTGCCTTTCGTAGTTACAAAAAGGCTGATTTCCCCCCTCCATGCGCTCTCTGCGCTCTCTGCGGCAAAATTCGGCTGTTTTTCGCCGTTCGGGGCTCGTTTTATCGCGGTTTACCCCCATTTTTAATCATTTTGGCCGTTTGGAGGGCATTTGGGGCTTCCGGATCGGTTGTAGGCCGCCCTTGTACGGGCGGCGGGCTGTTCGCCCGATCCCGCCGGGGATGCAACCCCGGCCTACAACTCCGGCCCTCACATCGGATTTTTGCTCTATTTTGCGTTTGATCGCGGTGTATACAATGCAACGGACCGCTCGGAGAACGATCCCTACCACAGCCCCAAAAATCCATGATCGAAAGGTAGGGACGCCTCTCCGAGGCGTCCGAATGGCCTTTTCGGGCCTTTCAGAAGGAAATTCAGCCGAAAAACCGGATTTGGAAGGTCGATTTTCCTGTTTTCGTGCCCATTTCCTGTTTTCCTGCTGAAAATCCTCGTTTTGGGGACCGAAAATGCCTCGAAAATGACTAAAAATCGCCTTTCAGGGGCCATTTTTGATCTGGGCTGATCCGTTTTTGCCACGACCATCCCCGCCCCGAGCAACGTTCATCGCTACCGACTGATGCAAAGCCCATCGCGCGGTTTGTCCACCGCCACCGTCCGCCCAAATGCCCCGAGAGCAAATTTTATCCACTTGCCAATTCCTCCCCCAATTCCTACCCTTTTAGCCGGAATGCCGGCCATTTTCCCGGCAAACACAAAGGTTTTTTTTATTCGATTAATCAATTATAGGAACATATAGCATGATTGATATTTGGGTTGGTGCTCTTGCAGTAATAGTTTCCGCTGTTCTTGGCGCAATACTCACCGCATACTTCACGCATAGATTCCAGCAGCAGCTCCTCGACAGACAATTGGAGGCCCAGAGAGACTTGCTGGATGAACAGAAACGCTATCAGAAAGAGCTGCTGGAACGACAGCTTAGCCATGCGCGCGAGATTGAAGAGTGGAAACGATCTAATGAGAAATCAGATGCCCGCACGGCTGCGAGAAAAGAGTTGGTCCAGACCATATTAGGTCGAAAGAAATAACAAACCGAACAAGGCGTTCCGGGCTATCGGCGACAAGTCGCCTCAGCCAGAACGCTGACATGGGACACAAGGATGGCTAAATGATTACAAGAAAAAGTCGATGGCTGCTAAGATGGGTTATGCTTAAGGAGACAGTTCCATCTTGGACTGACCTGCGCAGTTACGGTTCAAGTCGCATCTTGAATACATCATATTTTTGGATGATTGTCGTACCGCTGGCCGCAAAGTTATTTTCTCACATCCCAGATACGATACATCTTCCGTTCCTCGAAAAAACCTTGGCTCTCGGAATAGGGCTTCCATTCAGTTGGAAAATCCTCTTCTTTTCGTCACTATCTTTTTCCATTGCGAATTCTATTTATTCATTTTTTTGCCCTCGTATAGTCAAAGACTATCGGACATTCGCGGCTTATAACGAAGACCGTTGGAGCCGCGATAAAATTATTGATTACTTTATTAGGCAGAATCTCACCGCCTACGGGAACTCACCCGAAGGTTTCTTTGCATGGTTTGATGATGCTAGTAAGTTTTTCAATAATCACTCTACGGAGCCCGCTGAATTCCCAACTTTGACACGCGATGTTGCCGGGGTGCGCACATTTCTTAGCTATCTCAAGGGAGTGAAGATTGCCAAGAACCATGATAGGGACGCATTTTATGACACACTTGAAAATGCCAATGACCTTATGAAACCATCACGCATCCTGTCGTGGCTTTTCTATCTGGCCGGCTTTACAATGGTTGGGATAATTCTGGTTCAAAACGTATGGTTTGTGATTGTCGAATAAATGCCCACCAAGGGGCCTGGCTATCGGCGACAAGTCGCCTCAGCCTGACCCCTGACGTTGGGGCACGAGGAATAATATATGCCAAACGCAGATAATGCTCGCGAATTTGTTGATCAAATCGCTGACCTGTGGCGAAAAAGGCGCACATTCAAAGGTCTATTTGGACTTGTGATTGTCACAAACTCTCTTCTCTTTACACTCATCGCCCTGGTGTATTTTCTTTTATCCAAGACAGATGTCATCACGACTGCCCACCATTTCGTAAACTTTTTTGTCGCCTGTGGACTATTTATTGGTCTTGGGAACCTTGCTATTCTTGGCACTTGGGCCTATTGGCGAACTCCCCCCACTGCCCGCTCGGACAAGATATTGATTCTCTTTGCCCCAAGCGCCGACCCAGAAGCATCAGATCTCGTCTACAAGCTTTTCGAGAGATTTCGTGCGGATATTTATGCGCGGCAGATGGAGAGTGTAATTGAATGTTGCCACCTCCCCGAGCATATTCCTGTTCGCAATAATCAAGAAGCGCATGTCCTTCTGGCGAAAACAGGCGCGAGGCTCATTGTCTATGGAATCATTACAAGGGGTAAGCTCAAGGGTGTTGATGTTGAGGGTTTCACATCAATTTCTTTCGCGGTGCGTCATCGCAGTCTCGGGCGGCAAGAGCAAGTACCTGTAATGCGCGATTTAACTGCGGCGTTGGCGTTCCGTACATTCTGTGCGAAGGATACAGATAGCTTTATTGAGAGGCATGTCGTTGTGCATAACCTCAGCGAGGTATCACTATTCTTTGTTGCGCTCGCCTTAACTCTTGATGCAAGGATCGATGATGCCATCAAGTTTCTCGAACCGCTTTTAGCAACTGTTCAATCCAAGGCCAATGCCAAAGCGAACAACCCACAAATAACGGCTTTTCTTCAAGCCGTCAAATCCTGTCTATCCGTTGCCCTGCAAGCCAGTTTCACAAGAATATATGATAGCCAACTTGTGGACCATATTACGGAACGGGCCTACGACGACCAGGCTAGGCAATGCGAAGTAATCTTGGGCAGACTTCTAAAGCTAAGTCGAAGCACAGCGTCCTACTTCATGGGAAATGCAATCATTAGATTTCACTTCGGGGATATTGCCGGTGCGAAGGCGGCAATAGAGCACGCCAAGCGTCTGTCATCATTTGATCATGCAGGCCCTTATCTATCCATGGCATTCCTAAACATGTGGGAGAGACAGTATCGTCCAGCATTCATGCAGTATATGCGCGCAGGACGATGCAAGAATCAGGGCGTAGAAACAATTACGAGCGTCCTTCAGTTTCTAAACACCATGCTGCGCCTCCACCCGGACCGCCACGAACTTCGATTTGCAATAGCTTTTGTTAATGACAGATTCTATGACCAACAAATTGCTTTGCGAGACTACAGGATGTTTTTATTATCCAAACCCGATTCAAACTTGGATGAATTCAAGCTATTTGCAACAAGGCAGGTCAATAAAATAGAATCCGCAGAGCTTATATGAAAGGCGTTGCACTACTACGGCGCACAAAGTGCGCCGAGGGTGACCGCTGACGTTCGTCAAGAGACCCTTGCATCGTAGCATTCCGAATCGGCGCGGCGCTCGAGCGGTGGGCTGAACAAGGGAAACCCCCGGCGGCAAACGAGCCGCGATTCCCCTCTCCCCCAATGGCAGCGCCGGCCGACCGCATTCGATTCCAGCGAATACTTTCTCCGCGCCCTCCGCGTCTCCGCGTGAGAACGGATTTTTCTCCCCCTGATCCGCCCCGTTGGACATTGGAAATTGGATGTTGGTTATTGAGATTCCCCACCGACCTCGGACTCCTTCGATCCGCCGAGGTCGCCGCCCCCCGGCTACAACCGAACCGAACAGCCCGCCGCCTATGGCGGTAAATAAGCCGCGATTCCCCTCGCCCCCAGATGCGCGGCGGCGCCCGGGCGCATACGATTCCAGCACCCAACCTTGACAAACGCCCCCCGCCGCCGTTCAATGTGCGGCTGATTTGGCCCCATAAGGAAGTACCCATGTTCAAGCCCGTTTCCAGCAAGTTGTCGTTCCCGCAGATGGAGGAAGACGTCCTTCGGTTCTGGCAGGAAAACGACACGTTCAAGAAATCCCTCGAAAACCGCCGCGGGGCCAAGGAATACGTCTTCTACGACGGCCCGCCCTTCGCGACCGGCTTGCCGCACTACGGCCACCTGCTCGCCGGCACCATCAAGGACATCGCCCCCCGCTACCAGACCATGCGCGGCCACTTCGTCGAGCGCCGCTTCGGCTGGGATTGCCACGGCCTGCCGATCGAAGCCCTCGCGCAGGAGAAACTCGGTCTGTCCGGCGCCGCCGACATCGTCGCCAAGGGCATCGACGTCTTCAACGAAACCTGCCGCTCCATGGTCCTCACCTACGTCGGGGAATGGCGCAAGACCGTCACCCGCATGGGCCGCTGGGTCGATTTCGACAACGACTACAAGACGATGGACGTCACCTTCATGGAGTCCATCTGGTGGGTCTTCAAGCAGCTCTGGGACCAGGGCCGCGTCTACAAGTCCCACCGCATCATGCCCTATTCCTGGAAGCTCAACACGCCGCTCTCGAACTTCGAGGCCGGCAGCAACTACCAGGACGTGCAGGATCCCTCCATCACCGTCCGCGTCAAGCTGACGAAGCTCCCGCCCGGCCTGGACGCCGGCGGCGCGCCCGTCCACGCCCTGATCTGGACGACGACGCCTTGGACGCTCTACGGCAACCTGGCGGTCTGCGCCGGGCCGGACATCGACTACGTCGCCGTCCGCGACGTCGCGGACAAGAGCATCTACGTCCTCGCCGAGGCCCGCCTGGCCGCCTACTACAAGAAGGCCGAGCAGTACGAAAAGCTGGCCGCCTTCAAGGGCGCCGAGCTCCTCGGCCTGACCTACGAGCCGATCTTCCCGACCTTCGCGGGCACGGAAAACGCCTTCCGCATCCAAAACGACGGATTCGTCAGCACCGAGGACGGCACCGGCCTGGTGCACATGGCCCCCGCGTTCGGCGAGGACGACTTCCGCGTCTGCAAGGCCGCCGGCATCCCCCTGCGCGACTACCTCGACGACGTCTGCGCCTTCACCGAAACCGTCCCGGAATACCACGGCGTGTTCTGCAAGGACGCCGACAAGCAGATCATCCGTTCGCTCAAGGACGCCGGCAAGCTGGTGCACCAGTCCACGCTCGTGCACTCCTATCCCTTCTGCCCGCGCACGGACACGCCGCTCATCTACCGCGCCATCGAGGCCTGGTACGTGCGCGTCGAGGACCTGCACGAGCCGCTCGCCGCCAACAACGACACCGTGCACTGGGTGCCCCAGGCCGTCGGCGAGAAGCGCTTCGGCAACTGGCTCAAGGAAGCCAAGGACTGGAACATCTCCCGCAACCGCTTCTGGGGCTCCTGCATCCCGGTGTGGGTCTCCGAAGACGGCCAGGACATGGTCTGCGTGGGCTCCATCGCCGAACTGGAGAAACTCTCCGGTCAGAAGGCGACCGACCTCCACAAACACCACGTCGACAAGATCACGTTCGCGCTCGACGGCAAGACCTATCGCCGCACGCCCGAAGTGCTCGACTGCTGGTTCGAGTCCGGCTCCATGCCCTACGCCCAGCAGCACTATCCCTTCGAGCGCGCGAACGAACTGGATAAGTTCTTCCCCGCCGACTTCATCGCCGAAGGCCTCGACCAGACCCGCGGCTGGTTCTACACGCTGATGCTGCTCGGCACGGCGCTGTTCGGAAAGTCGCCCTACAAGAACGTGATCGTCAACGGCCTCGTCCTCGCCGAGGACGGCCGCAAGATGTCCAAGCGCCTGAAGAACTATCCCGACCCGGCGCACGTCATGAACACCTACGGCGCCGACGCCCTGCGCCTCTACATGATCAATTCGCCCATCGTCCGCGCGGAAGACCTCTGCTTCTCCGAACAGGGCGTCCTGCAATCGCTGCGCCACCTGCTCATTCCGTGGTGGAACGCCTACTCCTTCCTCGTCACCTACGCGAACGTGGACGGGTGGACGCCCAAGGGCGCGGCCGCGCCCGCCGGCGGCTCGCTGATGGACCGCTGGATCTTGTCCACGCTCGACCGGGTCACCGGCGAAGTCGTCGCCGCCATGGACGCCTACGACCTGCAGCAGGCCGTGCGCCCGCTGGTCCAGTTCATCGACGACCTCACCAACTGGTACATCCGCCGCTCCCGCCGCCGCTTCTGGAAGAGCGAGGACGACGCCGACAAGACGCGCGCCTACGAGACCCTCCATCTCGTGCTCCTGCGCCTGTGCCAGATCGCCGCGCCGTTCGTGCCGTTCATCTCGGAAGAGATCTACCGCAACCTGCGCACGGACGGCCTGCCCGCGTCCGTGCACCTCTGCGACTTCCCGCTCCCCGGCGGCCTCGCCCGCGACGAAGCCCTCGAAGCCCAGATGGCCAAGGTGCAGGAAACCGTCGGCCTCGCCCGCCAGCTTCGCGCCGACTTCAACCTCAAGGTGCGCCAGCCCCTCGCCGCCCTCCACGTCGTCTGCCGCGACGCAGCGGTCCTGAACCTCATCCGCCCGCTGGCCGACATCGTCGCCGACGAGCTCAACGTCAAGGAAGTCCGCTTCGGCCGCGACGAAACCGCGCTGGCGGAACTCTCCGCCAAGGCCAACTACAAGACCCTCGGGCCCAAGCTCGGCGGCCTCATGAAGAAGGCCGTCGCGGCCGTCGCCGCCTTCACCCCGGCGCAGGTCTCCGCGCTGCTCGACGGCCAGTCCGTCGAAGTCGTTCTCGACGGCCAGCCCGTCGCGCTCGATCCGGCGGACGTCCTGATCCAGCGCACGCCGAAGGCCGGCCTGGCCGTCGCTTCCAGCGGCGCCCTGGTCGTCGCCCTCGAAACGGAGCTGACCCCCGCCCTCGTGCAGGAAGGCCACGCCCGCGAGCTCATCAACCGCATCCAGAACCTCCGCAAGGACCGGGACCTGGACGTGGCCGACCGCATCGCGCTGAAGATCGCGGCCGACGCCGAACTGCTCGCCGCCGTCGCCGCGCACCGCGAGACCATCGCCGCCGAAACGCTGGCCGAGCAACTCGACGCCGTCCCCGGCGCCGGCGAGATCGACGTCAACGGGCACCTCTGCGCGCTCGATCTGGCCAAGATCTGAACCGGCGGGGACTCCCCAACCGCTTGCGCCGCAAAATAATTGCGTTCCACGTAAAATTCGCGTTTGCGTCTCAAATCCCATTGACCGGCCAAATCCGCCGTTCTCATAATGATTTTGTCGAGGCGCGGATTGGACCGGTGATCGGGCCTGTCGCCCGGCCGATCCAATAACGAACTTCGGTCATTCAGGAGCGCGAACGTGAAACGGCAATTCGTGGCGGCGTTGATGGTCGTGGCGATGGCGGGATTCTGCGGTTGCGGCGAAGAAGACGATACCAGTCCAAACGGGTCCAGATCCGCGGCCGGCACGTGGAACGGCACCATGCAAGCGACCTCGATCATGGGCCAGCCCGTGGCGGAAAGCGACGTCGTTCCGTTCACCATGAACATCTCGCAAAACGGCGAGAGCATCACGGTAGTCTTCCAGGCCAACGGGTACCCCGGAGTGTTTTCCGGGTGGTTTTTCGGCAATGGCGAGATTCTCTTTTCCGCTACCGCCGACTACACATATAGTTTCCAAGGCGTGGTCGCCAATGGCGAAAGAAGCATGTCCGGCCGCTGGACCGTCGACATCCCCGGCGGCATGAGCGGCAGCTGGCAGGCCAGTCGCTGACGAAGAGGATATTTCACGGCGCCTAGCGCCGAGTGGCGCGATCGTTCATCGAGGCGATGTCCGGATCGCTTCCGCGTCATTTTTCCGGAGCCGGTGCTTCCCGGTTTTCCCAGCCGCCGCCCAAGGCGAGGAACAAGGCGACCGTGTCGGTCTGGCGCGCCGCTTGTGCCTGGATGCGGTCGTTCTCGGCGGCCAACCAGCGGGCCTTCTCATCCAAAAGGACCGCGCGGCCGATGCCGCCCGCTTCCGCTTGACGCGTTGCGACGTCCAGGCCGGCCCGGGCATGGCCGGCCGCGGCCGCGCAGGCCTCCAGCGCGCGGGCATCCGCCTCCAGCGCGCCGAGGACGTCGGCCACTTCCTGCAAGCCGCGCAAGACGGTCTCGCGATACGCGGCGGCAGCCTCGTCGTAGGCGGCTGCCGCGCCGCGCTTCCGCGCCCGCAATTCCCCGCCGCGGAAAATCGGCTGCATCAAGTCGGCCCCGACGCTCCATACGTTCGCGCCCGACAGCAAATTGCCGACGTCCGTTTCCTGCGAACCGAGGGTCGCCGCGATCGTCAACTGCGGATAGAGGTTCGCGGTCGCCACGCCTACGTTCGCGCAAGCTTGGTGCCAGACCGCTTCCGCGGCGCGGATGTCCGGCCGCTGCCGGGCCACGGCGGACGGCAGGCTCGCGGGCAATTCTTCCGGCAGGCGCAGGGCATCCAGGTCCAGCGGCTCGGGAGATGGATCGCCAGGTTCCCGGCCAAGATACGTCGCCAACTGCCGGCCCAGCCGATCGCGCTGGTGCTCCAGCGCCGGCAACGGGGCCCGCGCCTGTTCCAACAGCATCCCCTGCCGTTCCAGATCCAACGCGGAGATGCCGCCCGCCTCGAAGCGCGCCTGGGCAATGTCCCGTTGTTCGCTCCGAACCGCCACGACGTCCCGCGCCGCGGCGATCCGCTTCTCCAGTTCGGCTTGGCGGATGGCCGCCAGCGCGACGTTCGCGGCCAGCGCCTGGCGGGCGCCGGCCAGCTCGCATTCCCGCCGGTCCACCTGAGCTTTCAGCCCTTCGAGCGCGCGGCGGTTCTTGCCGAACAAATCGAACGCATACGAAACGGAGACCGACGCGTTGAACAGCGAGAACGGGTCCGGCGTCGGCACGCCGGTCATGCCCATGGCTTCCGGATTCACTTTCTTGCGCGCGGCGGAAAGATCCGCATCCACGGCGGGATAGCGCACGGCGCCGGCCGCCGCGTTGTATTCCTCCTGCGCCTGGCGCAGCCGCGCCGTCGCCTGCGCCAGCGTCGGACTGTTCTCCAGCGCCTCGCGCACCGCCGCCGCCAGCGCCTCGCTCCGGAACAGCTCCCACCACGCCGCGGGCAACGCCAGATCCGCGTCGAACCGCTGCGCCGCTCCGCCGGGGCCCTGCGCTTCCACCGTCTTCGCGGCGGGCGCCGCCGCGCCCCAGGATTCGTTCCGCGGCGCCGACGGCGCTTGGAAGTCCGGTCCCGTCGCGCAGCCGGCCAGCCAGCCGGCGACGCCCAACAGGATCCACTGGTTCCGCTGCATTTTCATTGCGTCCTCTCAGTCCAAGGTCTTGCGATAGAACTTCACCGCCACCGCCATGACGATTACCGTGAACACCATCATCGGCCAGACGTTCGGCCACAAGTCCCCCCACGCGCTCCCCTTCAGGAAAATCGCCCGCACCAGCCGGTTGAAATACGTCAGCGGCAGCACGTTGCCGATGCATTGCGCCCATTTCGGCATGCCCTGGAACGGGAACATGAAGCCCGACAGCAGCATGTTCGGCAGAAAATAGAAAAACGTCATTTGCATCGCCTGCAACTGGTTTTTCGCGATGGACGACAAGGTGATGCCCACCGTCAGGTTCGCGGCCACGAACAGCAGCGCGGCGAAATACAGCGCCGCCACGCTCCCCACGAAAGGCACCTGGAAGACGAATCGGGCCGCCAACTGGATCAGGGTGGCTTGGAGCAGGCCGATGAAAATGTAGGGCACGATCTTGCCGGCCATGACTTCGAACGGCCGCACCGGCATCGCCAGCAGGTTTTCCATCGTGCCGCGCTCGCGCTCGCGCGTCATCGTCAGCCCCGTCATCAGCACCATCATCAGCGTGAGGATCGTCCCCATCAGGCCGGGGACGATGTTGTTCCGGCTGTTGGCTTCCGGATTGAACAGGCGGTGCACGTGGACCGCGAAGGGCGGCTCGCCCTCCGCCAGATAGGCCAGCGACCCGCCCACGTCCTTGCGGGCGACCGAGCGGGCGATCTGCTCGACCGCGCCCAACGCCGTGCCCGTGGCCACCGGATCGGTGGCGTCCGCCTCGACCAGCAGCGCCGGCCGGTCGCCCCGCAGCAGGTCCCGCGTGAAATCCGCCGGGACGTTCAGCACGAACATGGCCTCGCCGCGCAGGAGGGCCTTCCGGCCGGTCGCCTCGTCCGGATATTCCCCGACGATGCGGAAATAGTCGGTCTGTTCCATCGCGGAAATGAACGAGCGCGTGAATTCGCTGCGGTCGGCGGCGATGACCGCCGTGGGCATGTGCTTCGGATCGGTGTTGATGGCGTAGCCGAACAGGACCAACTGCGCGAGCGGGATGCCGATCACCATGCCGAAGGTGATCCGGTCGCGCTTGAGCTGCAGGAACTCCTTGAGGACCATGGCCCACCAGCGCGAAAAGGAAAACGTCCAGAGGGTTTTCATTTCCGGAACCCCGTGCGGTCGACGGCGTGGTTCATCAGGTGGATGAAGACGTCCTCCAGTCCGGTATCCGTCCGTTCCAAACGGCAGGCGGTGCCGGCGGTCGCTTCGCGCAGCGACCGTTCCAGGGCCGCGCCGTCCCGGCCGCTCGCGTGCAGCGCCGCGCCGAACAGCACCGTCTGTTCCACGCCCGGGCTCTTCTTCAACGCCTCCGCCAGCGCGCCGAGGTCTTCGCCGTGGACGATCCACGTGCTCAGCTTCTGCGCGGCGGCCACTTCCGCCGCCGTGCCCTGCGCCAGCAGCTCGCCGTAGGCAATGTAGGCCAGCTTGTGGCACCGCTCCGCTTCGTCCATGTAGTGCGTGCTCACCAGCACCGAAATGCCCTGCGCCGCCAGCCGGTGCAGCTCCTCCCAGAAATCGCGCCGCGCCGAGGGGTCCACGCCGGCCGTCGGCTCGTCCAGCAGCAGCAGCTTCGGCCGGTGCAGCATGCAGGCCGCCAGCGCCAACCGCTGTTTCCAGCCGCCGGACAACGCCCCCGTCAACTGCTCCGCGCGATCGACCAGACCCAGCTGCGCCAGCGCGTCGTCCACGATCTTCCGCCGCGGCCGCATGCCGTACATCCGCGCCACGAAGTCCAGGTTTTCGCGGATGCTCAGGTCGTCCCAAAACGAAAACTTCTGGGTCATGTAGCCCGCTTCGCGCTTGATCTTCTCGCTCTCGCGCAAGATGTCGTAGCCCAGGCAGGTCCCGCGGCCGGAATCCGGCGTCAGCAGACCGCACACCATGCGGATCGTCGTGGTCTTCCCGCTGCCGTTCGGGCCGAGGAATCCGAAGATCTCGCCGCGGTCGACCTGCAGCGAAACGTTCCGGACGACGTGCTTGTCGCCGAAATGCTTGTTCAGGTCCCGGACGTCGATGACGCGTTCGCCGTTCATGGGGCGCCTAGCGGATCTCCACCTGCACCGGCTGGCCCGGATGCAGCTCCGCGCCGTCCAGCGGCCGGGCTTCGACCATGAACACCAGCTTGGAGCGCGTTTCGTTGCTGTAGATGATCGGCGGCGTGTATTCGGCTTCCGTCGAAACGTACGAGATTTCCGCCGCGACGTCTTCCGCGCGCCCATCGCACCGCACCGCCACCGCCTGGCCAACGGCCAAGCCGCCCAGGGCCGTTTCCGGCACGAAGAAGCGGATCTTCACGTTGCCCGGCGGCAGCAGCCGCACGACCGGCCGGCCCGCCGCCACCCATTCGCCCGCCCGATAGAGCACGTCGAACACCAAGCCGCCCGCGGGCGCGGCGACCGTCTTCTGCTCCAGCCGCCAGGCCGCTTGGTCGACGGCCGCTTGCGCCGCCGCCACCTGGGCTTGTTGCGCGGCGATCTGGTCGTCCCGGGCCGGCAAGTTCGCCACTTCGAGTTGGCCTTCCAGTTCCCGCACCCGCGCGGCCGAGGCATCGGCCGCGGCCCGCGAGCGGTCCAACTGCGCCTGCGCGATGCCGCCCGCCGCGAATTGCGCTCCATCGCGCTCGAAATCGGCGGCCGCCCGCCGAGCTTCCGCGCGGGCCTGGTCGAGCTGCGCGCGAACGACGTCCAACTCCTGCGCACGCTTGCCCGACCGGACGTCCTGCAGCAGGGCTTCCGCCGCGGCAAGCTGTTCGCGCGCCTGGCGCAGCGCCGCGGCCTCGCGGGCCGATTCCAGCGCGAACAACGGCGCGCCGGCCGCGACCGTCTCGCCCTTGGCCACCGCCAACCGGTCCAGCTGCCCCGGTTCCGAACTCGCCACGTGGACGAACTCGCCTTCGACGTAACCCTGATAGGCACCCGGCAACGGTCGGGAACAGCCCGCCAGCGCGACGATCGCGCTCCACGCGAAAACGAAACGGAACAGGTTTTTCATGGGGATTTTCTCCTGGGGGATTTCGGCTTGCCGAACGGGACAGACAATCCGTGGCGAAGCAACGCGGATATGTGGCGGGCCAGATCCTGCTTGCTAACCTTGCCGATGAGCGGGATGCGGTCCCAGCTCTTCGCCATCGACAGCGGCAGCATCGTCAGCCCGATGATCGACATGAACAACAGCTGCGGGTTCAGTCCGGGATTCACGACGCCCCGCTTCTGTCCCGCCGCGATGCAGGCCTTGAAGCGTTCCGGCTTGGACAAATCGACGCGCCGGATCAATTTCTCCCGCAGCGCCCCGCCTTCGCTGATCACCTCGCGCACCCACAGCGGCGGCAGCCACGGCATCCGGTCCGACGCTTCCATGATCCGCCGCACCAGCCCCGCGACCACGTCTGCGGGTTCGGCCTCCGGCCCGTCCAGACCGCCCGCGACGAACGCGATGAACTCGCCGACGAGCTTTTCGGCCACCACCGCGTCCAGCAACTGGTCTTTCGTTTTGAAATAGTAGTGCACCATCGCCGACGTGACGCCGGCGCGCCGCGCGATCTCCGCCACCGTGGTGCCGGCCACGCCCTGCTCCGCGAACAGGATCACGGCCGAATCCAGCAGCTCCGCCCGCACGTCCGGGCCGCCTTTGACGGGTTTCGTCTTCATGGCGCGCAATCTAACTAATCAGTTAGTTAATGGCAAGCGGGAAGTTTTCCACAGCGTGGAAAAAACGTTTCCACGCTATGGAAAAGTTCCCCGGGCCGTGCGAGAATCCCCTCCCGTGAGCGATCCTTCCGAAATCTTCGAACTGTACGACGCGAGCGAGTACCGCGTGATCGGCCGCGCGACGCGCGGCGAGTGCCACGGCCATCCGGAACTCGTCCATGCCGTGGCGCGCGTCCACGTGCGGGACGCGCAGGGACGCCTGCTGATGCAGCGGCGCGCGGCCTCGAAAGACATCGCGCCCGGAAAGTGGGACACCTCCGTCGGCGGCCACCTGCTGCCCGGCGAGGAAGCCGAAGCCGCCGCCCGCCGCGAAATGCGCGAGGAACTCGGCGTGGACCCCGGCGAACTCGTCTTCCTGCACCGTTTCCTGATGCGCTCGCCCATCGAAACCGAATGGGTCACCTCTTATGCCACGACGCATGCCGGCCCCTTCCGGCCCGATCCCGGCGAGATCGACGAAGTGCGGTTCTGGACACGCGCGGAAATCGAAGCCGCCCTCGGCACCGGCGTCCTGACCTCGGCCTTCGAAGACGAGTTTGCCCGCCTGGCCGGAAAAGGATAGGCTCCGTATCCATGGCTGCGAAAATGACGTTGGGAGACATGGCGAAGGCGCTGAACCGCCCCGCGATCTATTTGACCAGCCTCCAGAAGCGCTTCGAGCTGCCGGTGCTGGAAGGCGCCGCCTATTCCCCATCGTATTTCGCCCTGCTGCGCAAGATCGTCCATCTGGAACTGCTTGGCATTCCCGAAAAAAATCTCGTCGAGCTGTGGAAGACCGAGAAGCACCTGCTCCAGCTGCTGCATTTCGACTGCAACGGATCGCCCACCTGGTTTCTCGACGAATGCACCCGCGTGCACAATCCCGAACGGCGCCTGCTGCTGACCAACCACGATCTGGGACCGGAATTTTCCCGCCAGGCATTGCAGCCGCAACTCGATTTCGAGCCCAAGGCGCACGGTCTGTTCTCCCACAAGGAAGCCGGCGACGACGTCCGCCGCGTGCTGGACCGCTATCTCGAGCTTTACGCCGACCTGCAGGATCAGGCCGACGCCGAAGCCGAACAGCTCCGCCACGCCTTGCGCTGGTTCCCCCGCATCCGCCCGCCGCGACACCCCGCCAAGAGCGAGTAACGGGTCTCCTCCGGTTCCGCCGCATCCATTGCATTTTCCGCATTCTGAAGTAGATTGCTGGACAATGAAACGGAGCCTCGTCATCGTCGGCGGCGGATTTGCGGGCCAGCAGGCTTGCAACGCCTTGCGCCGCAGCGGGGAACGGATTGCGCTGATCGATCCAAGTCCAGTGGCCGCCATGCTCCCCGCCCTGCCCGATCTCGCCGGCGGCTGGATTTCGGAGGGACTCGTCCAACGCTCCTTCCGCGAAATATTGCCGCCGAACGTCGAGCATGTGCAGGCGGCGGTTTCCGCAATCGACCTGGATGCCGGCACGCTGCAGGCCGGCGAGCAGACCATCGCCTACGATCAATTGCTGATCGCCGCGGGTTCGGTTCCGAATTTCTACGACTCGCCCTTTCCCCGCGACCGGATGCATGCGTTGGGTTCCCTGGACGACGCCCGGCGCATCCGCCGCGACTTCGAGGAATACCTGCGCGACACCGACCGTCCGCACCTGCTGGTGGCCGGCACGGGCTTCACCGGCCTGGAATTGGCGATGAGCCTGTTTTTCCGCGCGAAGGCCGCCGGCAAATCCTGCGGCGTCGCGATCGTCGATCCCACTCCGGTCCTGCTGCCGTCCTTGCCGGACAAGCAGCGACAATACGTGCTGGATTTTTTGACGGCGCAAGGCGCGGAAGTCCGGCTGGGCGTCGCCGTCGAATCCTTCGATGGGCAGAATGCCCGCGCCGGCGGACGCACCTACGAGAACGTGTTCTTCTGCTGGGCGGCGGGCTCGAAGCTCGCGATTCCGGACATCCGCGGCAACGTCGGGCGCCTGCGCGACGGCCGTCTGAAGACGGCGCCCGACCTGTCGTTGCCGAACTATCCCAACGTCTTCGCCGCCGGCGATTCCGCGGCGGTCGAGCGGAACGGACCGCCGCTGCGCAAGGCCGTGAACTTCGCCTACTACGGCGGACGCCGCGCTGGCCGCAATCTGCTGCGGCGCCTGCGCGGCCGGCCCACGCGCCCCTTCCGGCCGGTGGATCTAGGCTGGGTCGTTCCCTTCCATGAAACGAGCATCGGCCGCCTGCCCTTCGGCTTGTGGGTGCGCGGCCGGCCGGGCGTGCGCCTGCACCATCTGATGTGCGGCCTGCGCAACTATTCGTTCGCCAACTTCGCCGGTTTCCTGAAACTGGCAGGGAAAGGAAAATACGCATGAAACTGAATAAATACCTCGTCGGCACCGACTCGGATCCCAACGTCGGGCTCGTTCTCCTCCGCGTCTTTCTCGGCGCGGCGCTGCTGACCCACGGCTGGGGCAAGATGTTCGGCGGCCTGGAACCATTCACCGGCTTCGTCGCGAGCCTCGGCGTGCCGGCGCCGCACGTGATGGCCTTTCTGGCCGCCTTTGCGGAATGCTTCGGCGCGATGTTCCTGATCGCCGGCCTGCTGACTCGGCCCGCCGCGTTCCTGATCGTCTGCACGATGGCCGTGGCCATCGGCGGCGCCCACGGCGGCCAAGGCTTCGCCAAGCAGGAACTGGCCTGGCTCTATCTGGTGCCCGCCCTGTTCTTCCTGCTCAAGGGCGCGGGCCGGTGGTCGCTGGATTGGCTCGTGTCGAAGAAACTCGGCTGAAGACCGGCGCCTACGAACCCTTGATCAGATCCGCGAACAGTTCGTAAACCAGCTTGCGGCGTTCGGCGAAGTCGCACCGAATGACTCGCCCGTTTTCGGCATAATGGAAAACGACCCGATAGCGACCCACGCGCAACCGGCAAAAGCCGTCCAGCGGATGCTCCAGTTCCAGGACGTCGCCCTGGCCTACCGCCAAGGCCTTCAGGCCGGCGCGCAGCTGCTGTCGCGGCTCGGGCGCCAGCGTGCGCAGGAAACCCGCCGCCTGGGGCGACAATTCAATCCGCGGCGATTTCATCGAGCGAGACGTAGCGCGTCCGGCCCTTGCGAGCGGCGCGGATCGCCTTCATGGCATTGGGATTGGCCAGCAGTTCGAGGGTTTCGGCAATGGCGTCCATGCGCTTCTTGGACACGACGTAGGCCACCGTCTCGTCGCGGCGGGTGATCAGGACGGGCGCCGCCTGCGCTTCGCGGACCAGCCCCGGGAGCTTCGCCTGGGCTTGCGTGATGGAATATGTAGAATTCATGTTTGAAATATATAGAAGGATGGCCGGACCGTCAACGGCCGCCTCACGCTAAAGCGTGTACTACATACGGGGTCGGTTCGTAGTCCAGCCTTCAGGCTGGATTTAGGCCGCGAATGGCCGCCGTGGGGGCGGTCAGCGTTTCTTCTTCTTCTTTTCGGGGGGTGGCGGCGGCAGGGGCAGGTCGGGCCGGCGGGCCTGCGTGCGGGCGATGGATTGCCCGCGGCGCCACTTGGCGATTTCCGCGTGGTTGCCGCTGGCCAGGATCTCGGGAATCGCCATGCCGCGGTAGACGGGCGGGCGGGTGTACTGGGGATATTCGAGCAGGCCGGTCGTGAAGGATTCGTCGTCGGCCGCCCCTTCCCCGCCCAGCGCGCCGGGCAACAGCCGCACGACGGCATCCACGACGATCGCCGCGGAAATCACGCCGTTGGTCAGGACGTAGTCGCCGATGGAAATCTCGAGGTCCGCGAGGGCTTCGCGGATGCGCTCGTCCACGCCCTCGTAGTGGCCGCAAAGGATGATGAGGTGGGCTTCCTTCGAGAGCGCCATCGCCGTGGCCTGCTTGAAGGGCGCGCCCTGGGGCGTCATCAGGATCACCTTGCTCTCCGGCCGGCGCAGGGCGTCCACGGCCTTGAAAACGGGCTCCGGCTTCATCACCATGCCGGGGCCGCCGCCGTAGGGCCGGTCGTCGGTGGTGAGGTGCGCGCCGGTGGCGAAGTCGCGCAGGTTGACGCAGCGGATTTGGACGAGGCCCGCCTCCTGCGCGCGCTTCAAAATGCTTTCCCCCAGTATGCCGTCGAGCATCCGGGGGAAAATGGTGACGATATCGATCTGCAGCGGAGCGTCCGCCATGGGAAGGAGCCGCCTATTCGACGACTTCGAGCATGGCGCGCTTGTTCTGGCGCGCGGCGACCGTGCTGAGCAAGGTGCGGATGGCGCCGACGGTCTTGCCGCTCTTGCCGATCACTTTGCCGACGTCTTCGGGATGGCAGCGCAGTTCGAACACGATGGTGCGTTCGCCCTCGATCTCCGCGATGCGGAGATCTTCGGGATGGTCGACCAAGGTCTTGACGACGTATTCAATGAGTTCTTTCATGGGAGTCCTCGAGGGGGAAAAGGAGAATTCGGAGGGGGAGAATCCGCGCGGGAACGCGGATTATTGGGCGGCCGCAGCCGCTTTCCGGCTCTTCTTGAGCAAGATGGCGACGGTCTCGCTGGGCTGGGCGCCCTTGGCGATCCACTGTTCGGCCTTGGCGAGATCGAGCTGGTAGTTCTCGCCGGCTTTCTTGCCGGGCTGGTACCAGCCGAGTTCCTCGAGGAAACTGCCGGCGTTCGCGCTGCGGATGTCCGTCGCGACGATGCGGAAGAAGGGTTTCTTGTTGGCGCCCATTCTGCGGAGACGAATCTTGACCATGTTGTATCCTATGTTGTTTCGGGTGTTGCCGCTCCCGGGCGCGGCCAAACCATGTTGAGTACCCGGGCTTTCGTCAAATCGGCGTGCGTTCTACCTGAAAAGCCCCCCCCGAGGCAATCTTTTTTGCATCTGCTTCATCTTCTTGGCCATCTGCTGGGCCTGGCGGAAGCTGCGCAGCAGCTCGTTGACGTCGCTGACCTGCAGGCCGGCGCCCCGCGCGATGCGCTTGCGGCGGCTGGCGTCGATCAGGTCCGGATGGCGCCGTTCGCGCGGCGTCATGCTCAAAACGATGGCCTCGGACTTCTTCATCTGGCCGCCGGAATCGTTCTCGATGCGGGCGCGCACGTCGCCGGCGAGGGCCCCGGCGCCGGGAATCATCTCCAGCAGCTTGCCCATCGAACCCATCTTCTTGATCTGGCGCATCTGGGCGAGGAAATCGTTGAGGTCGAGCCCCTGCTTGCTCTTCAGCTTTTCCTGCATCCGCTCGGCTTCGCCGACGTCGAGCGTTTCCTGCACCTTCTCGACCAGGCTGACCACGTCGCCCATGCCGAGGATGCGCGACGCCATGCGGTCGGGATGGAACGGCTCGAGATCCTCCGCGCGTTCGCCCGTGCCGATGCGGAGGATCGGGCACTTCGCGACGGAGACGACCGAAAGCGCGGCGCCGCCGCGGGCGTCGCCGTCGAGCTTGGTCAGGATCAAACCGGTCAGGCCGACGGCTTCGTGGAAGGTTTGCGCCACGCTCACCGATTCCTGCCCGATGGCCGCGTCGAGCACCAGCACGACGTTCTGGGGCTCCGTGGCGGCCCGCAGCGCCTTCAGCTCCCCGACCAGGTCGTCGTCGATCTGGAAGCGGCCGCCGGTGTCGTAGAGGACGACGTCGTAGTAGTTTTCGCGGGCGAAGGTGAACGCGCGGCGCCCCAGATCGGGAACGGTTTCGCCGGGCTCGGGCTTGACGATCCCCGCCCCGGTCTGGCGGGCCAGCACCTCGAGCTGATCGACGGCGGCGGGCCGGCGGATGTCGCACGCCACCAGCAGGACTTTCTTGCCCTTTTGCTTCCACTGGCGGGCGAGCTTGCCGCAAGTCGTCGTCTTGCCCGAGCCGTGCAGGCCCAGCAGCATCACCTCCGCGGGGATCGCGGACAGGTTGAAATCCTTCTGCTGGCCGCCGAGCAGGGCCACCAGTTCGTCGTGGATGACCTTGACGATCTGCTGGCCGGGCGCGACGCCGGCCAGCACTTCGGCGCCGAGGCTCTGGGCCTTGACGCGCTCGATGAACTCCTTGGCCGTGGCGTAGTGGACGTCGGCTTCGAGCAGCGCCATGCGCACCTCGCGCAAGGCGTCCTGGACGTTTTTCTCCGACAGCTGGCCCACCCCGCGCAGATTGCGGAAGGCCGATTGGAGGCGATTCGAGAGACGGTCGAACATGGAATCAATTCTCGTCCGGCGCGGAGGCATTCCCGATCTGGCTGCGGACGAGGCCGCGCCCGCCGCAGCGGGGGCACGTGTCGATCCGGCCGGTATCGGGCAATTCCGTCCGCCCCATTCCCGCGCAAAGCGGACAGATGCGGTCGTACTCGTCGAGGCGGCGGATCAGGCGGGAACCCACGCCTTGGCAAATGGGACAAATCGCCTGCCGGCTTTCGTCCGAAAGCACGTGGCCCGTGCCTAGGCAGTATCCGCATTCGATCGTCTCGACGCCCGGCGCGCCGGTCACCGCGTTGGGATCCATCCCCCTTTTCATCAGCATCCAGCGACCGAGCTTGTCCGCAAACCCGCCGGGCATGACCATGTCGGGCGCGGTTTTCTTCCGGGCCTGCTGCATCCAGTTCAGCTGCAGGAAAAAGCCCGCCACCACCAGCAGGGCCATCAGCCCCACGTAGACGCCTTTCCCCTTGGGCTGCCTCGGCTGGAAAGGCCGGCCCGTCAGCGCGGGACGCGGACGGCCATCGCGACGCGCGCCCGTCCGGCGCAGTCGGATGTTAGGTTCAGGAATTGGAGGCCGGTCGTTTTGCACAAAATCTCCGCGACGGCATCGGCCTGGTCGTCGCCGATTTCCAGCATCAACCGTCCCCCCGATGTAAGCACGTGCGCGGCCTCGGAGACAAGCCGGGAAATCACCCGCAACCCGTCCGTCCCGCCGTCCAGCGCGAGGCGGGGTTCGAAGTCCCGCACGGTGCGGTCCAGGCGTTCGCAGGCGGCGGTGGACACGTAGGGCGGATTGGAAACCACCAGATCCACGGAAGCTTCCTCCTCGCCCGCTAAAAGGTCCGCTTGCCGAAAGTCCACCTCGACACCGAGCGCGCAGGCATTGGCGCGCGCCAGGTCCAGAGCGGCGGGACTGACGTCCGTGGCCCGGACGCATGCACCGGGCACGCGCTTGGCCAGCGCGCAGGCGATGCAGCCGGTGCCGGTGCAGACGTCCACGACGACGGGCTTTTCCTTCCCGCGCAGGAAATCCTCGGCGCAACCTACGAGCACCTCGGTTTCGGGACGCGGGATCAGCGCGCGCGCGTCGCACCGGATCCGCAGTCCCATGAAATCCGTCTCGCCGATCACGTATTGAACGGGTTCGTCCGTCGCCAACCGCGCCACGGCTTCATCGAACGACCGGGAGAGTTCCGGGGCGGGCGTTTCGCCGAGGCGACCCAGCACGTCGAGCAGGCCGCACCCCAGCCCATGCGCCGCCACCCAGCGCAGCTTGGTTTCGGCCTCGTCGATCCCCGCCCGCTCGAGGCGCGCCCGGCCCTCGGAAAACAACGTCTTCCAGTTGCGGGCGGGAGCGGTCATCCGCGCGCGGACCCCATCTGTTCGGCCAGGCGCAGCTCGACGTCGCGGGACTGCAGGGCGTCGATGACCTCGTCCAGCTTGCCTTCCATGATCTGGTCGAGCGAATAGAGCGTGAGGTTGATGCGGTGGTCGGTCAGGCGGTTCTGCGGGAAATTGTAGGTGCGGATGCGTTCGCTGCGGTCGCCGGAACCGATCTGGGTCTTGCGCTCGTTGGCCATCTTGTCGTGGTCCTGCTGGCGGCGGAGATCCAGCAGCTTGGACGCCAGCACCTTCATGGCCTTGTCGCGGTTCCGGTTTTGGCTGCGCTCGTCCTGGCAGGCCACCACGATGCCCGTGGGCAGATGCGTGATGCGGATGGCCGATTCGGTCTTGTTGACCTTCTGGCCGCCCGGGCCGGACGCGCAAAACAGGTCGATGCGCAGCTCCTCGGGCTTGATTTCCACCTCGCTGATTTCCTCGACCTCGGGCAGCACGGCCACGGTGGCGGCGGACGTGTGGACGCGGCCCTGGGCTTCGGTTTCCGGCACGCGCTGCACGCGGTGCCCGCCGCTCTCGTAGCGCAGGGTCTTGTAGACGTCCGTGCCTTCCACGGAAAAGATGATTTCCTTGAAGCCGCCGAGTTCGGACGGCGACGCGTCGATGACGCCCGTCTTCCAGCCCCGGGAGTCGGCGAAGCGCGAATACATCCGGAACAGGTCGCCCGCGAACAAGGCGGCCTCGTCCCCGCCGGTGCCGGCGCGGATTTCCAGGATGGTGTTGCGGCTGTCGTCCGGATCGGCGGGCAGCATCAGCGCCATGAGCGCGCGTTCGGCGCCGGGAATCGCGGCTTCCAGTTCCGCTTTTTCCGCGCGGGCGATTTCCTCCAGCTCGGGGTCGTTGGCGCTCTCGCCGAGCAATTCGGCGTTGTCCGCCAGCGTCCGGCGCAGGCGTTCCAGTTCCTCTGAGGCCCGCGTCAGGTCGCGCAGGCGCTGGTGCTCGCGGACGAGTTCCTTGAAGGTGCGGGGATTGGACGCCGCCCCGGGCACGGACATGGCCTGTTCGAGCTCTTCGGCGCGGACGGCGACTTGTCTGAAATAGGCGGGTTCCAGTTCCATGGGGAATGCCCTTTCGGGGCCGGTACGCAAAACGGGCCGGATGCTCCCGCGCAGGGGAAAAATCCGGCCCGTCCCGAAGTCCAGCTACTTCTTGGCGGTGGCCTTCTTGGCGTAGCGCTTGTTGAAGCGGTCCACGCGCCCTTCGGTGTCGATGAACTTCGCCTGGCCCGTGAAATAGGGGTGGCAAGCCGCGCAGGTGTTGATGTTCATGCTCTTCACCGTCGAACGGGTCTTGAGCACGTGCCCGCAGGCACAGGAAATCGTCGCGTCTTCGTACTTGGGATGGATCTCTTTTTTCATGTCAGCTCTAGGGTTCCGGGTTCGCGCATCCGAAAGTTGCCGGATGCAAAATCGCGCGGAACCTACCACCCCCCCACCGGCCTTGGCAAGCGGCATTTTCACGGAAAACTCGGGCGTGGCATTCGTCCAGGTCTTATGTTAGTTTGATTAAGAGTCGTATCGATGAAATCCCGCTCCCCCATCCGATGGGTCTGGCTCCCCGGTTTTTGCCTTCTGGGACTGGCCTTCTGGCTATGGCCTCGGGACCGGCCGACCCCACCTCCGTCGGCACTGACCCAAGACGCGGCCAACCGGCAAGCGGCTACGGCCCTTCAGGACGTCCGCCGGCGCTTGGCGCCACCTCCGGCGCCGGTCGCCGCTCAAACGCCGGCCATCCGCCTGCGCACGGAAACCATCCAGCCCGGAATGGATTTCGGCGCGCCCGTCCATGCCCGCCCCTCGGCGCGCGGCTATCCCTGGATGGTGCTGTTCGACGCCCCGCTCCAAACCGATTGGAAAGCTTCGCTGGAAACCGCCGGAGCGACCGTCCGCGCCTATCTGCCGGACAACGCGGTGTTGATCGAAGCGCCGGCCGCCCTTCGCGAGCGGCTTCGGGACTTCCCGCACGTCGCCTGGTCCGGGGAATACCGGCCCGCCCACAAACTTCAGCCCTTGCTGGCGGGATTGGCCCGCCAACATCCCGACTTGCCCGTTCCCGTGACCATCCAGACGTTCGCTCCCGAAGACGTCGAGGGTCTGGCCGCGCGGCTGGATGCCGCCGGCGCCACCGACCTGCGGGCGACGGCGGCCAAACGCTGGGGATTCGTGCGCGCGGTGTTGCCGGCCGGCCAGGCGGCGGAATTGGCTTCTCTGCCGGAAGTCCAATGGATCGAGCATCACCAGACCCCGGAACTGCTCAACGATTTCGCGCGCGGCGAAAACCTCCTGAACGTCGATGCCGCGCGCGACGAACACGGCCTCGACGGCACCGACCAGATCGTGGCGATCGCCGATTCGGGGCTCGATACCGGCAATACCAACACACTGCACCCCGATTTTGCCGGCCGATTGATCCAGGTGCTCGACACCGGACGGTTGACGGATTGGAGCGACACCTACTATCACGGCACGCACGTCGCGGGTTCCCTGCTGGGCACCGGCGCGGCGTCGGGCGGCCAATATCGCGGCATGGCCCCCGGCGCGCGGCTCGTGTTCCAATCGATCATGACGGCCTATTCGACGCTCGCTCTGCCCGACGATCTCAACGATTTCTATCAGCCGCCCTACGATCTCGGGGCGCGCGTCCATTCCGACAGCTGGGGCAGCGCCGTCGAGGGGGAATACACCAGCGATTCGATGACGTCCGACGAATTCATCTGGGACCATCCGGACCAGTTCGTGGTCTATGCCGCCGGCAACGAGGGCACCGATGCCGACCGAGACGGCGTCGTGGACGCCCAATCGCTCGACGCGCCGGCCTCGGCCAAAAACGTGCTGGCCGTCGGCGCGAGCGAAAGCGGCCGGCTGCCCGGCAGCGGCGGCCTGACGGCCCGCACCTACGGCAACTCGTGGCCCACGGACTTTCCCGCCCCGCCTCTGGTCGGCGATTGGGTCTCTTCCAGTCCCGACGGCAATCCCCAAGGGTTGGCCGCCTTTTCCTCGCGAGGCCCCGCCGCGGATGGCCGCACCAAACCCGATCTCGTGGCTCCCGGCACCGACGTCGTTTCCGTTCGCTCGCGCGCCTCTTCCAGCACGGGCTGGGGCGTGCTGGGCGCCAACACCAATTATTGCTTCATGGGCGGCACCAGCATGTCCACGCCCCTCGCGGCCGGCTGCGCCACGCTCGTTCGCCAATATTGCGTCGAGACCCTGGGGTTGGCGGATCCTTCCGCCGCGCTGATCAAGGCCGCGCTCGCGGGTGGCGCCCGGTCGCTTTCGCCCGGACAATACGGCACGAACGAGTACCGCGAGATTCCCGAACGGCCCCGCCCCAACCCGGTCGAGGGCTGGGGCCAGATCGACGTCGCCGGGACGCTTTTCCCGCCGGAAGGCCGGCAGGCCGTGCTGGCGGAAAGCCCCGCGCCCCTCGGCACGGGCGAAAGCAACGCCATTCCGTTCCAGGTCCGCAGCAACGCCGCGCTGACGGCGGTCCTGGCCTACAGCGACTACCCCTCCGCCTTGGCCGCCGCCGCGAATCTGGTGAACGATCTGGATCTCCTGCTGCTGGATCCGGACGGCGGGCCGCATTACCCGAACGGGTGGACTCGACCGGACGATCTCAACAACCTCGAGGGCATCGACGTCGCCGCCGCCAAAACCGGCCGCTGGACGCTGGTCGTTTCGGGCCGCAACGTGCCGCAGGGGCCGCAACCCTATGCGCTCTATCTCCGCGGCGCGATCGACCTGCCCGCTTCCATCGAACACGAGCCGCTGGAAACCACGTGGATCACCGACGCCGATTATCCCGTCGCCGCCGACGTCTGGTCGATCGGCGAACTGGATCCCGCCACTGTCCAGCTGCATTGGAACGCCTCGGGCGGCACAGGCGCCTTCACGACGGTCGCCATGACGTCCACGAACGGGCGTCGCTTCGAAGCTTCGATTCCCGCGCAGGCCGTCGGCACGCGCGTCTACTACTACCTCTCCGCCGGGCCGGCCGATTTGGCGACTTTCCATCCCGCCGATGCGCCCGGCGGCCTCCATTCGTTCGACGTCAATCCCCCGCTGGCGCTGGCCGTGAGCGGCCTGCCGGCGAACCTGTTCGATCCGGATCCGGCCTACGGCCTGCACACGTTGGCCTCCAACGCCGCGGTCCATGCCGAGGCGCTCTATCCGGTCGCCGGCACCAACGGCGTGCGCACGGCCTGCATCGGTTGGCAGGGCGCGGGCTCCGTCCCCCCCGCGGGCGCAACGAACGTCTGCGATTTCACCCTGACGGGTCCGTCGATCATCACCTGGCTATGGCAGGAACAGGTCGCGCTGATGCATACGTCGGCGCCGGCCGGCGCCATCGCGGAATACGCATGGCATGCCCGCCATGCGGTCGTTTCCAGCCTCGTCGCGCCCGAAAGCCATGCCGACGACGAGCCCCTGACGTTTGCCGGCTGGCTCGTCGACGGCGTCCGCTGGCCGACCAACGGAGGGCCCTCGCGGCGGCAAATCGACGGCATTCCGATGCCCGTCCCGCGCACCGCCACCGCCACCTATCTGCCGACCGCGCTGGACAGCGACGCCAACGGCTTGCCCGATTGGTTCGAATGGCGGTATTTCGGCGACATCGGCCAAGAGCGCTATGGCGATCCCGATGGTGACGGCTTCGAAAACGAACTGGAAGCCGCCGACCATACCGACCCGCTCGACGAATTTTCCGTCCCAACCCCGCCCGGCATCCAGCATGATCCCTTGGCATCGCCGGCGGCGACGCCTGCGCCGTGGCGCATCTCGGCGACCGTCACGGACAATTACCACGTCGCTTCCGCCTCCTTGCACTGGCAGCGAAACGGTGGCCTTGCCCGCTCCGTCGCCATGAGCAACGCGGTCGAAAATCTTTTCGTCGCCGAAATCCCTTCGCCGGCACGCGACGGCGACCAAATCGTCTATTTCCTGTCCGCCGCCGACGATGCCGGCTTCCTTGTCCAGTCCGTCTCGTGGACCGTCGACGTGTCCTACGCGAGAATCGCGCTTTCGCCCGACTCCCTCGAAGCCTTCGCGCCGCTCGACACGCAAACTAATCTGGCGCTGACCTTCCAGAACGTCGGCAGCCAGCCGCTCGACGTCGTCTTGGAAATCGCCCCCATCGGTTTCGCCGACGACGTCGAATCCGGCACGAACGGGTGGACGCGGCCCGACGGCAATCTGGACTGGCATATCAGCGCGCAAAACGCCCACTCCCCTTCGAACGCCTGGTATTGCGGCAAGGAGACGTCAAGCACCTACCGCGATTCGACCCACGCGGCGCTCGCGACGCCGCCCATCCAGTTGGCCGCCGACTCGCCGCGGCTCGATTTCCTGCATCGCGCGCGGTTCGAGTTCGACGACAGCCGCAGTCCCGACGGCAAGCACTACTGGGATTCCGGTGTCCTCGAAATCTCGGACACCGGCGGACTGACCTGGGACTCGCTCGTGCCCGAAGGCGGCTACCCGGGATTGATCACCTCCAATCCAGCCTCGCCTTTCGCCGCCGAAACGCCTTGTTTCGCGGATACCGTCGACTGGGATTCCGTCGGCGCCGACTTGTCCGCCTATGCCGGCCGGGAAGTTCTCCTCCGCTTCCGCTTCGGCGCGGACGCCTACGTCGTGGCCGAAGGCTGGCGCATCGACGACGTCGTCGTTTCGCCGCGCACGGAACACGAGGGCTGGCTGGCCCTCGCCTGGACGAACGCGGAATTGACGGCGGGAACGTCCAACCGATTGGATTTGCTTCTCGACACCACTCCGTTGCCGCCGATGGCCTCAGGCCATTATGCGCTGCTCGTCCACCACAACGACCCCGAACGCCAATCGCCGCTCGTCGTGCCCGTCGCCCTGCACAACGTCACGCGGCGCGTGCGCGTGACCGTCGCTGGCGCCGGGCAGGCCGATCCCGCCGGCGAATTCCTGCTGGCGCCGGCCGATTCCTTCGGCGTCGATCTGGCGGCCGATCCCGGCGCTTTCATCGCGGACATCCGCTCCAACGCCGTGCCCCTGTCCTTGCCCGATTGGCGGACCAACCAGTCCTTCTTCTGGCCTTCCTTGGCCAGCAACCTCGACTTCCACGCCGTGTTCGCGCCGGTCCTTGCCGAGGGCGCCGTACCCCAAGAATGGCTTGATCAATACGACCTGACCAACCGCCATTGGATGGCCGAAGCCAGCTTGGACCCCGACCGCGACGGATTGCTGACCTGGCAGGAATTCGAACTCGGGCTTGATCCGACCAATCCCGCCGACGCCCGCCTCGAGGTGGCCTTCGAATCGCTGCCGACGGGGACCGACGATTGGCGCATCGTCTGGCACGCCTTCACCAACCGCGCGGCCACCTACGGAATCCTCGCCGCCACCAATCCGGCCAACGGTTTCACGGTATACACCAACCTGACCGCCGCCCCGCCGGTCATGACCTCGCCCCCCTTGCCGGCCACCCACCGTTTCTTCGGCATCCGCAAACAATGAGCACGCGCATGAATTCGCCTCATGATTTCGGCATGTCGGTGCCCATCGGCTTTGCCAGAAAGTCGATCCGCATCGGCGCGGCCGTAGCCGCCTGGAGCCTGGCCGCCGGCATCGCCTCCGCCGTTCCGGAATACCAGGTAACCGATCTCGGCACCTTGGGCGGCACCAACGTCGTGGCGGCGGGCATCAACGATTACGGCCAGGTCGTCGGCTGGTCACAGGATTCCAACGGCTGGACGCAGGCGTTTGTCTGGCAAAACGGAACGATGACCGGCCTGGGCTTCCTCCCGGGCGGAACGACCAGCGTCGCCAATGCCATCAACAACAACGGCGAAGTCACGGGCTTTTCCTACGTGTCGGCCACCAATTCCCACGCCTTTCTCTACGTCAGCAACGGGTTGGTCGATCTCGGCACCTTGGGTGGCCCCAACAGCAACGGCCGCGCGATCAACGACGCCGGCGAGATCGCGGGTTCGTCCCGGCATAGCCCCACGGTCAGCGACAACTCCTCATTTCTGTGGCGCAGCAACCAGATGATCCGCATCCCTCCTTTCGGCGGCGCCGGTTCTTGCGATGGATACGGCATCAACCAGACCGGCCAGGTTTCCGGCGTCACCTTCGTCTATACGCCGGGTCCGCGCTGGTGGGCCTATGTGTGGGCCGACACCAACGGGAACCTCGTCCATGACGCCGGCGAAATGCATCTTCTCGGCTACCTGGGCGCCAAAGACTCCGTGGGCGAAGGGAGCGGCTCCTACGCCGGCAACGCTATAGGC
>ERZ1645187.567-NODE-567-length-36325-cov-161.548139_pt1 | contig 36325 bp, 27 predicted proteins | sample MGYA00575352_ERZ1645187 | MGnify/ENA primary metagenome ERZ1645187 (study PRJEB40837, sample SAMN11349314) | freshwater sediment metagenome | isolation source: river sediment | host: Sediment | place: India: Wazaribad , New Delhi | collected 2017-02-21 ... | reverse complement strand
TGGCGCCGAAGCCCATGATGAAGGTCAGGATGTAGAAGTAGCCGATGAAGCCGGTGGCGTAGAACACGGACTTACGCGCGGCCTTGGCGTCCTTCACGGTGAAGAAGCGCATCAGGATGTGCGGAAGGCCGGCGGTGCCGAACATCAGCGCCATGCCGAGCGAGATCGCCGAGATCGGATCGGTGATCAGCGAGCCGGGGCCCATGATCGCGACCTTCTTGGGATGGATCTCGACGGCGCGCTTGAACAGAGCCTCCGGCGAGAAGCCGAACTGCAGCATGACCATGAAGGCCATGAAGGAGGCGCCGCCGAGCAGCAGCACGGCCTTGATGATCTGCACCCACGTGGTGGCGGTCATGCCGCCGAAGGTCACGTAGACGATCATCAGAACGCCGACGATGATGACCGCCCAGAGGTAGGGCAGGCCGAAGAGGATCTGGATCAGCTTGCCGGCGCCGACCATCTGAGCGATCAGATAGAAAGCCACGGTGACCAGCGAGCCGCAGGCGGCGAGCGTGCGGATCGGGGTCTGGGAGAAGCGGAACGAGGCGACGTCGGCGAAGGTGAACTTGCCGAGGTTGCGCAGCTGTTCGGCGACCAGGAAGGTCACGATCGGCCAGCCGACGAGCCAGCCCACCGAGAAGATCAGGCCGTCGTAGCCCGAGCCGTAGACGAGGCCGGTGATGCCGAGGAACGAGGCCGCCGACATGTAGTCGCCGGCGATCGCCAGACCGTTCTGGCCGGCGGTGATGCCGCCGCCGGCGGTGTAGAACGACGCCGCCGACTTGGTCTGACGGGCAGCCCAGTAGGTGATGCCGAGGGTGATGCCGACGAAGATCACGAACATGATGATCGCCGGGAAATTGGTCGCCTGCTTCTTGATGTCGGCGGCGTCGACGCCGGCCGCCATGGCCAGCGTCGGCAGCGCCACCAGCGCAGCCGTGGTGAGGAGGGTGAGAACGCGATTCATCACTTGGTCTCCTCGACGATCTGCTTGGTGAGGGTGTCGAACTCGGCGTTGGCGCGCAGCACGTAGATGCCGGTCAGAATGAAGGCGCCGACGATGACGCCGATGCCGATCGGCACGCCGAAGGTCATCAGGTTCGCGCCGATCGGCGTCGCCAGGAACGGCTTGGCGTAGCCGACGAGCAGAATGAAGCCGAAATAGATCACCAGCATGGCGATCGTGAGGGTGAGCGCGAGGCTGTTGCGCTTGTGAACCAGTTCCGCGAACTTCGGATTGGCTCTCACCTTGGTTGCAATGTCGGTACTCACGTGGATTACCTCCCTGGACGTCTTTGGTATGGTGGAGCGGCACGACACACGAACGCGCCGAGACTCCGGCCGCCGCTGGCGGTCGCAATCGCGACTTACCTCGTTCTGTTCGAGTGCCGGTCTCCCCCCGGGCACGAGCCGGCCCTCCCCTGAAGCGGGCCGCTGTGCCGGAAATTTGCCTGCCGGCAATGAGATGCGATACCCCGCCCTTCGTATAGGTACTTTCGCGGAAAGCTCGACCTGCCGTCCATGATAGGAAAAGCGGCTCGTTCTGCGGATTTCCGCTCTCGCGCGAGCGACGGCGAAAGCCCCGCGATCGGGCGGATCGCGGGGCTCGCAGAGGGCCGTCCGGCGGGGCCGAGAGAGGTCAGAGCGAGGCCGTCGCCTCGGCGATCTCGGCGACGACGGCACGGGCGGCGGCGCGGCGATCGGCGGCGGCGAGGATCGGCCGACCGACCACCAACAGGTCGGAACCGGCGCGAACGGCGTCTCCGGGGGCCATCACCCGCTTCTGATCGCCGGCATCGGCGCCTTTCGGACGCACTCCGGGGGTGACGAGCACCAGATCGTCGCCGACCGCCCGGCGCAGGCGCGCGGCTTCGGCGGCGGAGCAGACGATGCCGTCCATCCGCGCGGCGACGGCGTCCTCGGCGCGGGCGAGGACCAGATCCTCGACGCGAGCGGCGTAGCCGGCGGCGGCGAGGTCGGCGTCGTCCATCGAAGTGAGCACGGTGACGCCGAGCAGTTTCGTCCGCCCCTGCGACGCCCGGTCGCGGGTGGCGACGGCGGCGCGCATCGCCTTCGGGTAGGCGTGGAGGGTCAACCAGTCGACTCCCATGGCGAGAATCGACTCGACGCCCTCGGCGACGGTGTTGTCGATGTCGAGCAGTTTGACGTCGAGGAAGACCTTCTCGCCGGCCGCCACCAGTTTCTCGGCCAGTGCCAGACCGCCGGCGAAGACCAGGCGGTAGCCGATCTTGTAGACGCCGACCTCGCCGCGCGTCTCCTCGACGATGCGCTCGGCCTCGGCGACGGTGGGGACGTCGAGGGCGAGGATCAGGCGATCCTTGGGCGAAGCGGCGACGAAGGGCATGGCGGATCCTCGCGTGATGACGCCCGTCCTCTACGTCCGCGCAGGGGGTGAAGGCAAGCGGGGCCCGCTCACCGACGCCGATAGATCCACACGCGGGCCGGCGGCAGGTTCATCACCACCCAGCCGGTGCGCTCGATCTCGAAGCGGCCGGCGCCGTGCGGGATCGGCGGCACCAGGGCATAGGAGAACTGGATGAAGGGCGCCCCCGACGGCATCATCTCGAAGCACTCGTCGAGGAGACGCAGGCGTTCGGGCAGGGGCCGCGTGAAGAGCGGCAGGCTGGAGATCACCGCCGCGACCGGGCGTTCGGTTGCGGCGACGAGGTCGCCGAGCGAATGGCGCATGCGATAGGCGTCGCCGTGAACGAAGGCGACGCCGGGATAGCGCTGACGCAGCAGGGTGCAGAAGTCGGCGTTGTACTCGATGGCGGCGATGCGGCCGGCGGCGATGCCGCGATCGAGCAGAGCCTGGGTGACCACGCCGGTGCCGGGGCCGAGTTCGACGACGCGGCCGGGGACGGCGGGATCGACGTGGGAAGCCATCAGCCGGGCGAGCGCCGGGCTCGACGGGGCGACGGCGCCGGTGACCAGCGGCTTGTCGAGCCAATTCTTGAGGAAACGGACCTCGTCGAGGACCTTGTGACGCAGCTCATCGGTGGCGATGCGCTTCTTCGGCTGACCCATGAACGGCTCCGGCTGGACGCGACTCGGGAACGGAATCGAACCCTGTCGGCCGATCGCGACAATACGATGTCGCGCCGGGAAAGGACAATCGTCCAAGAACGACATTCGGTCAGGTGCGCCGGGGGACGCCGGCGGCCGCGGTCCGAGCGCCGGATCGATGCCGATCAGCCGCCGAGATTGTCGAAGAAGTCGCGGACCTTGGAGAAGAAGCCTTCCGATTCCGGATGGGTGGTGCCGGAGGATTCCTTTTCGAACTCCTCGAGCAGTTCGCGCTGGCGCTTGGTCAGGTTGCGCGGGGTCTCCACCGTGACCTGGATGTACATGTCGCCGTGGCCGTGGGTGCGCATCACCGGCATGCCCTTGCCCTTGAGGCGGAACTGCTTGCCGGTCTGGGTGCCGTCGGGCACGCGCACCTTGGTCTTCTCGCCGGAGAGCGTCGGCACGTCGAAGCCGCCGCCGAGGGCCGCGGTGGTCAGCGAGATCGGCACGCGGCAGTAGACGTCGGCGCCGTCGCGCTGGAAGAAGGCATGGGGCTTGATGGCGATGAAGATGTAGAGATCGCCCGGCGGGCCGCCGCGCACCCCGGCTTCGCCCTCGCCGGCGACGCGGATGCGGGTGCCCTCCTCGATGCCGGCGGGGATCGCCACCTCGAGGGTCTTCTCGGTCGCGGTGTGGCCGGAGCCGCCGCACTTCTTGCAGGGGTCGGGGATGACCTGACCGCGACCCTGGCAGGTCGGGCAGGTGCGTTCGATGGTGAAGAAGCCCTGGACGGCGCGCACCCGGCCCTGGCCGCCGCAGGTGCGGCAGCTCTGCGCCGAGGTGCCGGGCTTGGCGCCGGTGCCGTTGCAGGCCTCGCAGGAGACCGTGGTGGGGACGCGGATCTCGACCTTCTTGCCGGCGTAGGCCTCCTCGAGGCTGATCTCCATGTTGTAGCGCAGGTCGGCGCCTCGCTCGCGGCCGCCCGAGCCGCGACCACCGCGGCCACCGAAGTCGCCGCCGAAGAAGTTCTCGAAGATGTCCGACATGGTCTGGGCGAAGTCGCCGTTGAAGCCGGCGCCGCCGCCACCGCCCATGCCGTTCTCGAAGGCGGCGTGACCGAAGCGGTCGTAGGCGGCGCGCTTCTGCTCGTCCTTGAGGACGTCGTAGGCCTCGTTGATCTCCTTGAACTTGGCCTCGGCCTCGGCGTTCCCGGGATTGCGATCCGGGTGGAACTGCATGGCGAGCTTGCGGAAGGCGCTCTTCAGGTCCTTCTCGTCGGCGGTCTTGGAAACCCCGAGGACCTCGTAATAGTCGCGCTTGGCCATGGTCATCCCACGTCAGAGTGAATTCGGCAGTCGTTCTTCCGCTAGGCCGGCCTTCAAGAGCTTATCTCTTGCAACCTCGCGAACCTCGGAAGGAAATTTCTCCGGATATTTCAGAGCGACGAACTCGAAAGTCAATTCGAGATGTCCCCATTCGGCGAGCAGATTGAACCCAGACAAGAACTCCCGCTTCCCGGCGCAGTAGGCGGCAGTCTCGACGATTCCGTCCTTTTTGATCTTCTTTCTAGTACGATTGAGCGGCAACCGACGACCAGTCAATTCGGACCTCGCTTGCTCCGCCGCCTCGACGGCTCGCCAGCAGTCCAATTCGACGTCGGAAATCGCGGTGCCCACCGGCAACCGCAATTCGACCAGCCTCTTGAAACAGCGATGTGCCAATTCCTTGTCGTCGAGCCGTTCGGCATTCTTCTTCAACTGCTCGACGTCGGTGATCTTGACCAGCTTCTCGGGATCGACAGGCATGGGACTCTCCCTGTGAAAGGTCGCTCGGACGGCGTCCGAGCGACTTCCAATTGTAGGGATATTCCAAAGACACGCCCATACGTGATCGGATCAGTGCTTCTTGTCGTCCTTCACCTCGGTGAAGTCGGCATCGACGACGTCGTCGCGATGCGGCTTGGCCTCTTCGGCGCCTGCGGCACCTTCGGCCTGGCCGGCGGCGTACATCGCCTCGCCGAGCTTCATCTGGGCCTCGGCGAGCTTGTTGGCCGCGGCCTTGATCGCCTCGACGTCCTCGCCCTCGAGCGCCTTGCGGGTGTCGGCGATGGCGGTCTCGATCACCGACTTGTCGGCGCCGGAGACCTTGTCGCCGTAGTCCTTCAGCGCCTTCTCGGCGGAATGGGCGAGGCCTTCGGCGTGGTTCTTGGTCTCGACCAGCTCCTTGCGCTTCTTGTCCTCGGCCGCATGGGCCTCGGCGTCCTTGACCATCTTCTCGATGTCGGCGTCGGAGAGACCACCGGAGGCCTGGATGCGGATCTGCTGCTCCTTGCCGGTGCCCTTGTCCTTGGCCGAGACCTGGACGATGCCGTTGGCGTCGATGTCGAAGGTGACCTCGATCTGCGGCACGCCGCGCGGCGCCGGCGGGATGCCCTGCAGGTCGAAGCGGCCGAGGCTCTTGTTGTCCTGGGCCATCTCGCGCTCACCCTGGAACACGTTGATGGTCACCGCGGTCTGGCCGTCTTCCGCCGTCGAGAACACCTGGGACTTCTTGGTCGGGATCGTGGTGTTGCGGTCGATCAGGCGGGTGAAGACGCCGCCGAGCGTCTCGATGCCGAGCGACAGCGGGGTCACGTCGAGGAGCAGCACGTCCTTGACGTCGCCCTGGAGCACGCCGCCCTGGATCGCGGCGCCGATGGCGACGACCTCGTCCGGGTTGACGCCCTTGTGGGGCTCACGACCGAAGAAGTTCTTCACCACTTCCTGGACCTTGGGCATGCGGGTCATGCCGCCGACCAGGACCACCTCGTCGATCTGACCGGCCGAGAGACCGGCGTCCTTGAGCGCCGCCTTGCAGGGCTCGACGGTGCGCTGGATCAGGTCGTCGACCAGCGCCTCGAACTTGGCGCGGGTGAGCTTGATGTTGAGATGCTTCGGACCGGTCGCGTCCATGGTGATGAACGGCAGGTTGATCTCGGTCTGCGTCGCGGACGAGAGCTCGATCTTGGCCTTTTCGGCCGCCTCCTTGAGGCGCTGCAGGGCGAGCTTGTCGTTGCGCAGGTCGATGCCGGTCTCCTTCTTGAACTCGTCGGCGAGATAGCCGACCAGCCGCATGTCGAAGTCCTCACCGCCGAGGAAGGTGTCGCCGTTGGTCGACTTCACCTCGAAGACGCCGTCGCCGATCTCCAGGATCGACACGTCGAAGGTGCCGCCGCCGAGGTCGTAGACCGCGATGGTGCCGGCGGCGCGCTTGTCGAGGCCGTAGGCCAGCGCCGCCGCGGTCGGCTCGTTGATGATGCGCAGCACCTCGAGGCCGGCGATCTTGCCGGCGTCCTTGGTGGCCTGACGCTGGGCGTCGTTGAAGTAGGCCGGAACGGTGATGACGGCCTGGGTGACCGGCGCCCCGAGGAAGGCCTCGGCCGTCTCCTTCATCTTGCCGAGGGTGAAGGCGGAGATCTGCGAGGGCGAATAGGGCTTGCCGTCGGCCTCGACCCAGGCGTCGCCGTTGGCGCCCTGGGAGATCTTGTAGGGGACGAGCTTCTTGTCCTTCTCGACCATCGGGTCTTCGTAGCGGCGGCCGATCAGGCGCTTCACCGCGAAGAAGGTGCGTTCCGGATTGGTCACGGCCTGACGCTTGGCGGACACGCCGACCAGACGCTCGCCGTCGTCGGTCATGGCGACGATCGACGGCGTGGTGCGCGCGCCTTCCGCGTTCTCGATGACCTTGGCGGTCTTGCCGTCCATGACGGCGACGCACGAGTTGGTCGTGCCGAGGTCGATACCGATCACCTTACCCATGATGCTTCTCCTCGAGTGGCGAGCCGTCCGGACCTCGGTCGAGCGTTCCGCTCACGGCTCCCGTGCGGACCCCTGCGGGTCCAGCGGTTGAGATGTCGTTCCATGCGCCGCCCGGTCTCGCGAGAAGGCCGGCGATACGCTTCGCCGGGGTATATAAGTGGGCGGTTTCCGGGCCGCAAGACGGGAAGCCGGCGGTAATCTCTCGCCGATGGGATCAGCGCCGGCGCGAGACGCGCGTCCCGGAGATCGTTCGCCCATGCCCCCCTCCCCGATCGCCGCCCACCGCCGCCCCGCAGAGCCGGTCGGGCGATCGCGCCCGTCGGTTCTGGTGGCGATCCTGCTCGCCGCGGTGATCGCCGTCGTCGCCATCGCTCTCGTCGCGCCGTCCCGACGGTTCGGCCACGCCGCCTGCTCGCCGCTCGGTTTCGCCGTCGACGCCGGCTTCTTCGTCGCGCTCTTCGCGGCGCTGGCGGCCGTGGTGCCGGCGTTCGTCGATCTCGCCGTCGCCCGGGGGCGGGCGACGGCGGGTGCAGAGCGGCGACGCGACGGCGGGGGCGACGGCTCGGTCTTCGAGACGGTCGGCTGCGGCGATGGAGACGGCGGCGACGGATCGCTCTCGACGACCGGGGCGACGTCCCTCACCGGATCGGGCCGGCGGCGACGTCGCTCGGCGCGATCGGAGCGGCGGAAACCGGCCGCTCAGCGGGTCGGGCAGCGTTGCATCAGTCCGAGAGTGGCGCCGTTCGGATCGACGACGGTGGCGAAGCGGCCGACGCCTGCGACCTCGAAGATCGGATCGGCCCGCCCGCCCGCCTCCGACACCAGGGCCACGACCGCATCGATGTCGTCGACCGCGGCATAGGCGAACCATTCGTCCGCGCCCTCTTCGCCCGGCGGCCAGGCGATCAGACCCGCGACGGGACGCGTCTGGTCGGGACGGCGGGCCAGGGTGTAGGGTCCGGCAGGGGTGCCGATCTCCTCGTAGGTCCACCCCATCGTCGCGGCATAGAAGGCCTTGGCGCGCTCGAGATCCGACGTGGTGAGCTCGTTCCAGACGATGGTGCCCGGGTTGGTCATTCCAGTTCGCTCCACGACCCCTACTTGCGAGTGATTATCAAAAACGCCGAGAGATGTCAGCAGACCAGGAGATGCAGTCACACCTCGCGATCACAGCCGGAGCGTGCCTCTTTTCCGAACGCCTCGACCGAGCGGCACAGGAGGCGTTGGTCGCGGACCTGCGCGAAGTGGTGCGCGCGGCCCCGCTGTTCGTCCCGGTGATGCCGCGGACGGGCAAGCCGTTCAGCGTCCGCATGACCGATTGCGGACCGCTCGGCTGGGTGTCGGACCGCGCCGGCTATCGCTATCAGCCGACCCATCCGGTGACGGGCGAACCGTGGCCGGCGATCCCGGCGCGGCTCCTCGACCTGTGGGACGCGGTGACCGGCCATCCGCATCGCCCCGAGGCCTGCCTCGTCAACTTCTACGAGGCGGGCGCCAAGATGGGGCTGCACCAGGACCGCGACGAGGCGGATCTCGACGCGCCGCTCCTCTCGGTGTCGCTCGGCGATTCCTGCCGCTTCCGCCTCGGCGGGGTCGAGCGCTCCGATCCGACGCGGTCCTTCGTGCTCGCCTCCGGCGACGTGCTGATGCTCGCCGGTCCGGCGCGGCTCGCCTTCCATGGCGTCGACCGCATCCTGCCGGGCACTTCGACGCTGCTCGCGGGCGGCGGGCGGATCAACCTGACGCTGCGGCGGGTGACCAAGCCGGCGTGAGGCGGCCCCTCAGGCGGAGGTGCCGCGTCGTTCGGCGAGGTGGCCGGCCACCGACAGCAGCGCCGAGCCGGCCACCACCGCCCCGGCCCCGATCAACGGCCAGGCGAAGCCGGCGCTGCCGGTCGCCACCAGACCGGCGGCCCAGGGGCCGATCACCTGACCGACGCCGTAACCGATGGTGACGAGGGCGGTGGCGCGCGCCGCGGCGCCCGGTTGCAGGCGGGCGGCGAGGGCGATCGAAACGCCGGTGATGCCGATGAAGGTGAAGCCGTAGGAGACGGCCGAGACGAGCGCGGCGGCGGGCGAGCCGGTGAGCGGCAGCAGGATGCCGATCGCCTGGACGAGGTAGGCGACCGCCAGCGTCGCCCAGGCGCCGAAGCGGTGAGCGAGGCGGGTCCATACCAGCGGCGAGGGGATGGCGGCGAGACCGGCGAGGATCCAGGCGAAGGAGGCGAGATGGGCGGTCTCCGGCAGACGCCGCAGGATCGCCACCAGGAAGGTGCCGGTGACGATGTAGCCGAGCCCCTCCAGGGCGTAGGCGACGAAGAGGAGCAGGAAGAGACCGGACCAACGCAGTCGCGGCGTGGCCGTCGGGCCGGCGCCGGATCGGCGGAGACTCTCGCCGAGGACGCCGTTCGCCGGCAGGGCGAGGAGGAGGGCGACGACGGCGAGGAGCCCCCAGGCGAAGCGCGGGTCGGGCACCAATTGAGCGACGAGGCCGGAGAGGGCGATGCCGGTGCCGACGCCGGCGAAATGCAGGGCGGCGCCGGTCGGCCCGGTCGCGGCGCCGCGCTCCAGGACGAAGGCGGTGGCGAGCACGAAGAGCAGACCGGAGGAGAGGCCGGCGGCGAGCCGCAGCCCGTCCCACACCCACAGGCCGAGCGGCAACCCCATGCCGGCGATGCAGAGGACGGCGACCGCGAGGGCGGCGCGGAAGAGGACCGGTCGCGCGCTCGGCGCGGCGCGGCCGGCCCAGAACACGCCGGCGAGATAGCCGGCGAGATTGAGCGAGGCCATCAGCCCGGCGTCGGCGTCGCCGAACCCGGCGTCGGCCTGCATGGCGGGCAGGAGCGCGGTGAAGGCGAAGCGCCCGAGCCCCATGGCGACGAGCAACGTCGCGGCGCCGCGCGCCAGGATGATCGTCCGGTCTCGTCTGGTCATGGTGCCGCTCCCCGCTCGGCGCCACAGTGACCGAGCGGGGAGCGGGTTTCAAACGAACTTCGGCGATGGATCCGAGCAACGGCCTCGATCGATCACGAACACCGCTGCGATTGACGCGCCCTCCCCCGACCGGCTACCGCTCGGAGGTTCCCGAGGAGGTTCCCCCTTGCCATCCCCCACCGCCGATCCGGTGACCCGGACCCTCGATCTCGCTCGGGCCCGCGCCACGCTGCGCGAGGTCTTCGGCTATCCGGACTTCCGGCCGGGGCAGGACGACATCGTCGCCTCGGTACTGGCGGGGCGGGACGTGCTGGCGGTGATGCCGACCGGGGCGGGCAAGTCGATGTGCTATCAGCTGCCGGCGATCGTCGGCGAGACCCTCACCGTGGTCGTCTCGCCGCTGATCGCGTTGATGCGCAACCAAGTGGCGCAGCTGCGCGCCAACGGCGTGGCGGCGGGGGCGCTCAATTCCTCGACCGAGCCGGGCGAGTTCCGCGAGACGATGGACGACCTGCGCGCCGGTCGGCTGCGCCTGCTCTACGTGGCGCCGGAGCGCCTCGCCCGGGCCGACACCCAGGAGATGCTGGCGCGAGCGAAGGTGGCGACGCTCGCCGTCGACGAGGCGCACTGCATCTCGCAATGGGGGCACGACTTCCGCCCGGAATACCGCGAGATCGGCGGCTTCGCCGAGCGGCTCGGGCGGCCGCAGATCGTGGCGCTGACCGCCACGGCGGATCAGGCGACGCGCGACGAGATCGTCGCCGGCCTGTTCCACGACACCCCGGAGGTCTTCGTCCACGGCTTCGACCGGCCGAACCTGAAGCTGGCGATGGGCCCGAAGAGCGACGTGCGGCGTCAGCTCGTCCGCTTCCTCGAACGCCACCGGGGCGAGAGCGGCATCGTCTACTGTTCGTCGCGCAAGCAGACGGAGGAGCTCGCCGAGCATTTCGGCGCCCAGGGGTTCCGGGCGCTCGCCTATCACGCCGGCATCGACAACGCCGAACGCGGCCGGCGGCAGGACGTCTTCCTGCAGGAGGACGGCGTGGTGATGACCGCCACCATCGCCTTCGGCATGGGCATCGACAAGCCGGACGTCCGCTTCGTCGCCCACGCGGCGTTGCCGAAGTCGATCGAGGCCTATTACCAGGAGATCGGCCGCGCCGGGCGCGACGGGCTCGCCGCCGACACGCTGACCCTCTACGGCACCGACGACATCCTGCTGCGCCGCCGCCAGATCGACGAGAGCGACGCCTCCGACGAGCAGAAGCGGGTGGAGCGGCAGCGGCTCAATTCGCTGGTGGCGCTGGCCGAGGCGCCGCGCTGCCGGCGGCAGGTGCTGCTCGCCTATTTCGGCGAGGAGAGCCCGCCTTGCGGCAACTGCGACGTCTGTCTCGACGGGGTGGCGACCTTCGACGGGACGGTCGCGGCGCAGAAGGCGCTCTCCGCCATGGTCCGTACCGGCGAACGCTTCGGCGAGGTGCATCTGGTGGCCCTGCTCACCGGCGAGGCGACCGAGAACATGGTGCGCTTCGGCCACGACAAGCTGAAGACCTTCGGCTGCGGGCGGGAGTTCACCAAGGCGCAGTGGCGGGCGATCTTCCGCCAGATCCTGGCGCTCGGGCTCGCCGACGTCGACCTCGCCGCGCACGGCCGCTGGTACGTCACCGAAGCCGGCGTCGAGGTGTTGAAGGCGAGGCGCGAGGTGACCTTCCGCCGCGACGTGGTCGAGGGCGCCAAGGAGAAGAAGACCAAGAAGGCGGCGCGGGCCGAAAAGATCACCGCCGCCGGGCTCGACGCCGAGGAGAGCGACCTCCTCGCCGTGCTCAAGGCGGAACGGGCGGCGCTGGCGCACGAGCTGAACGCGCCGGCCTACGTCGTCTTCGCCGACCGGACGCTGATCGAGATGGCGCGGGCGCAGCCGCGGACCCGCGACGAGATGGCCGAGATCCACGGGGTGGGTGCGGCCAAGCTCGCCCGTTTCGGCGACGTCTTCCTCCAGGCCATCGCCCGCCACGCCCGCGGTTGAGACCGAGATCCCATGGGATCGTCTCAGCAATTGGTCGGTGACGGGGGCGTGACGGAGCGCCTGTAACGTTTCGTCAACAATTCGCGAAACTGGCGCAAAGGTTTCATGCGACGGCTTCGACAGCTGCGCGAGGGAGGAAGCGCGGCGACCCCCCATCCGACCGCGTCGTCCGGCCCGAACCGGACCCTCGGTCGCGTCGCCACGCCCCCTCCCCCGTACCGCGAAGAGACGGAGTGCCCCACGGCCTTCGTCGAGAGGAGCGGCGTCCCGTCTCGGGTTCGACGCCGCCGCGCAACGAGGAGAGGACGCCGCATGTCCAACGCCATCTACGAACGGGTTCGCGCCAACCCGCTCTACCAGGAACTGAAGAGCCGCCGCTCGGCCTTCGCCTGGACGCTCGCCATCGTGGTGCTCGGCACCTACTACGGTTTCATGATGGTCGTCGCCTTCGCGCCGACCGTCCTCGCCACCAAGATCGGTGCGGGTTGGACGCTGTCCATCGGCTATCCGATCGTCACCGGCATCATCGTCGGGGCGTGGGTGCTCACCGGTCTCTACATCCGCCGCGCCAACGGCGAATTCGAAGAGATGGTCCGTCAGATCTCGAAGGAGGCCGGCAAGTGATCCGTCGTCTCGCTCTCGCCGCCACGCTCGCGGCCCTCTCCCAGCCGGTGCTCGCCGCCGGCATCGAAGGCAAGGTCGAACAGCAGCCGATCAACTGGATCGCGATCGGCATGTTCATCGGCTTCATCTTCCTCACCCTCGGCATCACCTACTGGGCGTCGAAGCGCACCGTCTCGGCGGCCGACTTCTACACCGCCGGCGGCGGCATCTCCGGCATGCAGAACGGCTGGGCGATCGCCGGCGACTACATGTCGGCCGCCACCCTGCTCGGCCTGTCGTCGATGGTCTTCGCCACCGGCTACGACGGCTTCCTCTACGCCACCGGCTTCTTCGTCGGCTGGCCGGTGATCATGTTCCTGCTCGCCGAACGGCTGCGCAATCTCGGCAAGTTCACCTTCGCCGACATCGCCGCCTACCGGCTCGACAAGGACCGGATGCGCACCTTCGCCGCCGTAGGTTCGCTGACCGTCGTCTGCTTCTATCTGATCGTGCAGATGGTCGGCGCCGGCCAGCTGATCCAGCTCCTGTTCGGCCTGCCCTACAACTACGCCGTCGTCCTCGTCGGCGTGCTGATGATCGTCTACGTCACCTTCGGCGGCATGGTCGCCACCACCTGGGTGCAGATCATCAAGGCCGGCCTGCTGCTGTTCGGCGGCACGCTGCTGCTCATCCTCGCCATGTTCAAGATCGGCTTCTCGATCGAAGGCATCGCCACCCAGGCGGTGGCGGCGCGCGGCGCGGCCGGTGAGGCGCTGATGGGTCCGGGCAAGCTCCTCGCCGATCCGGTGACCGCGGTGTCGCTGTCGCTCGGCCTGGTCTTCGGCAATGCCGGCCTGCCCCACATCATGATGCGCTTCTTCACTGTCCCGAACGCCAAGGAAGCCCGCAAGTCGGTGTTCGTGGCCACCGGCCTGATCGGCTTCTTCTTCCTCGTGGTCTGCACCGTCGGCCTCGCGGCGATCACCATCGTCGGCACCGACCCGCAGTTCTTCGAGGGCGGCAAGGTCGGCGGCAAGATCATCGGCGGCTCCAACATGCCGATCATGCATCTCGCCAAGGCGCTCGGCGGCGACATCTTCCTCGGCTTCCTCTCGGCCGTGGCCTTCGCCACCATCCTGGCGGTCGTCGCGGGTCTGGCGCTGGCCGGTGCCTCGGCCATCGCCCACGACCTCTACGCCGGCGTCTTCGCCAAGGGTCGCGCCACCGAGGCCGCGGAAATGCGCGTCTCCAAGATCGCCACCGTCGGTATCGGCGTGGTCGCCATCCTGCTCGGCATCGCCTTCAAAGATCAGAACGTCGCCTTCCTGGTGGCGCTGGCCTTCGGCGTCGCCGCGTCGGTGAACTTCCCCGTGCTGCTGCTCTCCATCTACTGGAAGGGCCTGACCACCAACGGCGCTCTGGCGGGCGGCATCGCCGGCCTGATCTGCGCGGTCACGCTGGTGGTCCTGTCGCCGGCGGTGTGGGTCAAGGTGCTCGGCAACGCCCAGGCGATCTTCCCGATCGACCATCCGGCGCTGTTCTCGATGACCCTCGCCTTCGTCGTCGCCTTCGTCGTGTCCAAGCTCGACAATTCCGCCCGCGCCCAGGCCGAGCGGGAGTCGTTCGAGGACCAGAACGTGCGCGCCGAGACCGGCATCGGCAGCGCCGCGGCCAGCGCCCACTGAGGACCGCCCGGTGGCGCTCCGACCGAGGGTCGGACGCCACCGGACGGAGGCTCCACGATCGGGGATCGACGGCGACGCCGATCCCCCTCCCCGCGGCCCTCGACAAGGAGGGGGCGGCGATGATCAAGTCGAGGCGGGCACGAAGTCCCCTTCCGGGGGCGAGGAACCGAGATGCTGCAGTCCCGTCTCTTCGCGAAGATCCTCTCGGCGATGCTCGCGGTCATCGCCGCGCTGTCGGCGGCGATCTGGTTCTTCTCGGTGCCGATGATCGAGCGCAAGGCCTACGAGATCGAGCTCGACGCCTCCCGCACCATCCTCGACAACGTCTATGAAATGGCGGCCGAAATGGCCGGTGGCCTCGACGAGCGGCGCGACATCACACTGCGGTCGTTCGAGGCGCAGGTGCGCGAGGCGGTGACGCTGGCGGCGAGCCTGATCGAGGACGTCTTCGCCCGGCGCGACCGCGGCGAGATCACCGAGGAGACCGCCCGGCTCCTCGCCTTCGAGACGCTCAGGGCGCTCAAGTACGGCAACGACGACTACGTCTGGGTGTCGGACTATTCGAGCTACATCCTCTCCCACCCCGACCCGCGTTACCACCGCCAGAACGTCTCCTCGTTCAAGGACGAGACCGGCGACGCGATCATCCCGAAGATCGTCGAGATCGCGCGCAGCCAGGGCGAGGGCACCTGGACCTACGACTGGACCCGGCTCGGCTCGGGCAAGCCGACCAAGAAGGTCGCCTATTTCAAGGATCTGCCGAAGTATCGGCTGGTGGTCGGGTCCGGCGCCTATCGCGACGACATCGACGCGGAGGTGGAGAAGCGCCGGGCGGCGGCGATCGACGAGATGCGCAAGGCGCTCGCCGCGATCCGCATCGCGCGGACCGGCTACGCCTACGTCTTCGACAGCCGCAACAACATGATCATCCATCCCGATCCGGGGCTGGAGGGCACCGAGTTCTCGCGCCGGCTCGATCCCAAGACCGGGCATCCGATCGCCGACGAACTGCGCGCCGTCGCCGATACCGGCCGGCCGCTCTACTACATGTGGGACAAACCGACCGATCCGGGCCGTTACGTCCACGAGAAGATCTCGTGGGTGCGCCATTTCCCCGGCTTCGACTGGTACATCGCCTCCTCGGTCTACGTCGACGAGCTGAAGTCGAGTTCGGCGGCGCTCGGGGAACGCATCCTGCTGGTCGCCGGCTCGGTGATGGCGATCGCCGGGCTGCTCGGCGGGCTCGGCGCCTGGCGCATCGTGCTGCCGCTGCGCCATCTCGCCGGGACGGCGGCGCGGGTCACCGCCGGCGATCTCGAGGCACGCACGAACATCCGTCGCTCCGACGAGATCGGCGTGCTCGCCGACGCCTTCGACACCATGGTGGCGCGGCTGCGGGAGAACGTCGGACGGCTCGAGGATCGCGTCTCCGACCGCACCCGCGAACTCGAGGCGACCAACGCGCTGCTGCGCGAGGCGGTGGTCGCCGAACAACGCTCGCAGCGCGCCGTGGCGGAGGTCGAGGCGCGGCAACGCCTGATCCTCGACGCACTGCCGGCGGCGATCGCCTATCTCGACCGCGAGGAGCGCTTCCGCTTCGTCAACCGCGCCTGGGCGGAGATCGTCGGCCGGTCGAAGGAGGAGATCATCGGCGAGCCGCTCGCCCCGGTGATCGGGCGGGCGGCCTATCGGGCGATCGGCGAGCCGCTGGCGCGGACCCGGGCGGGCGAGATCGCCAACGTCGAATACGCCTTCACCGATCGGTCGGGCCAGCGGGTGGTCACCGCCAACACCGTCATCCCGCAGATCGACGCCGACGGCGCCACCATCGGCTGCTTCGTGCTGACCCGCGACGTCACCGCCGAGAAGGAGACCGAACGGCGGATCTTCGAGGCGGAGCACCTCAAGGCGATCGGCCAGCTCTCCGGCGGCCTCGCCCACGACTTCAACAATCTCCTCGCGGTGATCATCGGCAATCTCGCGGCGGCACGCGAGAAATACGGCGCGGTCGAAGGGCTCGCGGCCCATCTCGAACCGGCGGAGCGGGCCGGGCGGCGCGGCGCCGACCTGACCTCGCGGCTGCTCTCCTTCGCCCGCCAACAGCCGATGCGGGCGGAGGCGGTGGAGGTCGGGGCGCTGCTCGCCGAGACGGCGACGCTGGTGCGCCGGTCGCTGCCCTCCTCGATCGAGCTCACGGTCGACACCGGCGGGGCGGAATGCTGGGCGATCGTCGATCCGGCGCAGCTCGAGCGCGCGGTCATCAACCTCACCCTCAACGCCCGCGACGCGATGAGCGAGGGCGGGCGGATCGCGCTCGCCTGCCGGGCGCCGGCGGGACTCGACGGGCCGGTCTTCGACGAGCCGGTGCCGGCCGGCGACTGGGTCGAGATCACCGTCTCCGACACCGGGCCGGGCTTCTCGGCGGACGCGCTGGCGCGGGCCTTCGAACCGTTCTTCACCACCAAGACGCTGGGCTCTGGCCTCGGGCTCGCCATGGTCTACGGCTTCGCCAAACAATCGAAGGGCTACATCCGCATCGCCTCGGAGCCGGGCAGGGGCGCCACGGTGACGCTGGTGCTCGCCGCCGCCACCGCCGGCAACGCCGATCCGGTGGCGCTCGGCGCGGCCGAGGGCGACGCGCTGTTCGCCGGCGAGATGGCGCTGGTGGCGGAGGACGACGACGACGTCCGTCGCGTGGTGATCGAGCAGATGATCGGCCTCGGCTTCTCGGTGATCGAGGCGAGCGACGGCGAAGAGGCGCTGGCACTGGTCGAGGGCCTCGCCGGCATTCGCGTCGTGGTCTCGGACGTGGTGATGCCGGGCGTCGGCGGCTGGGACGTGGCGCGGCGGCTGCGGGCCGAACATCCCGACATCGCCGTGGTGCTGGCGACCGGCTTCTCGCTGGAGCCGCCCGGCGAGGGGCTCGAGGACATCCCCGTGGTGCCGAAACCGTGGGAAAAGAAGGATCTGGTCGAGGCGCTGACCCGCGCCATCGCCCGGACGGAGCGTTCGGAGGCGCGGAAGGGCGGATGAAGAAGCGCATCTACCTGATCGAGGACGACGTCGACCTGTGCGACATGGTGCGGGGCATCCTCGAATCCTACGGCTATCAGATCGCGACGTTCCACACCGGTCGCGACGCCCGTGCCGCGATCCGGCGCGAGCCGCCGGACCTCTGCCTCGTCGATCTGGCGCTGCCCGACATGAACGGGCTCGACCTGATCCGCGAGCTGTGGACCGACGTGCGCTTCGGCCTGATCATCCTGACCGGCCGGGCGGAGGTGTCCGACCGGGTGCTCGGCCTCGAGCTCGGCGCCGACGACTACATCGTCAAGCCGTTCGAGCCGCGCGAGTTGGTGGCCCGCGTCGGCTCGGTGCTGCGCCGGCACGACCAGCTGATCCAGTCGGCGCGCAACAGCGAGGCCTCGCGGGTGCGGTTCGGCGCCTGGACCTTCGACGTCGGCAATCTCACCCTGACCCGCGACGACGGGCATCAGGAGGGGCTGACGGCGGCGGAGGCCGATCTGCTGCTCGCCTTCGTCAAATCGCCCAACCGGGTGCTGTCGCGCGAGCAGTTGCAATCCGATCACGACGACGGCGACGACTTCCCCTACGAGCGGTCGATCGACGTGCGCATCTCGAGGTTGCGGAAGAAGATCGAGGTCGACCCCCGCAAGCCGCAGTTGATCAAGACCGTCTATGGCGCCGGCTACGTGCTGGCGCGCGAGGTGACGTGGATGGTCGGGCGCTGAGACCTCGACCAAAGGACGATCCTCCGCAACAATCGGTTCACAATCGCGAGAAGGTTGCGACATACCCCACTGGTATCGAGTTCGAGATCAAGAAGATGATCGGTCCCGCGCCGAGCGGGGGCGGGCCGACGCAAGGGAGGCGAGGTGACATGACCACCGCGACGAATCCGTACGAGATGGACCTGGACCGCAACGACGCGAACTTCGTCGCGTTGACGCCGTTGACCTATCTCGAGCGTTCCGCGGCGATCTGGCCGGACAAGGTCGCGATCGTTCACGGCGAAATCCGCCGGACCTGGGCGGAGACCGCGGCGCGCTGCCGCCGCCTCGCCTCGGCGCTGACCAAGCACGGGCTCGGCAAGGGCGCCACCGTCGCCTTCATCGCCGCGAACACGCCGGAGCTGTTCGAAGCCCATTTCGGCGTTCCGCTGATGGGCGGCGTGCTCAACGCCGTCAACACCCGCCTCGACCCCGAGGCGATCGCCTTCATCCTCAATCACGGCGAGGCGAAGATCGTCTTCGTCGACCGTGAGTTCTCGAAGGTCACCAAGGCCGCCCTGGCCCTGATGGAGACCAAGATCCCGGTCGTCGACATCGACGATCCGAGCTACGAGGGCGGCGAGCTGATCGGCGAGACGACCTACGAGGCCTTCATCGCCGAGGGCGATCCGGAGGCGCCGTGGACCTTCCCCGCCGACGAGTGGCAGGCGATCGCGCTGAACTACACCTCCGGCACCACCGGCAATCCCAAGGGCGTCGTGTATCACCATCGCGGCGCCTATCTGAACGCGGTCTCCAACGCGCTCTCCTGGAACCTCGGCGACGACACGGTCTATCTGTGGACCCTGCCGATGTTCCACTGCAACGGCTGGTGCTTCCCCTGGACCATGGCGGTGGTCGCCGGCACCTCGGTGTGCCTGCGCGCCGTGCGCGTCGACAAGGTCTTCGAGGCGATTTCCGACGAGCGCGCCACCCACTTCTGCGGCGCGCCGATCGTCATGAACATGCTCAACAACGCGCCGGCCGCCCTGAAGGAGAAGATCTCCCACAAGGTGAAGGCGATGGTCGCCGGTGCCGCTCCGCCGGCCGCCGTCATCGCCGGCATGGAACGCATGGGCTGGGAGGTCACCCACGTCTACGGCCTCACCGAGGTCTACGGCCCGACCATGCTCAACGTCTGGCACGCCAAGTGGGACGGCCTCGATCTCGACGAGAAGGCGACGATCAAGGCGCGTCAGGGCGTGCGCGGTCCGATGCTCGAGGGCGTCATGGTCGCCGATCCGAACACGCTCGAGCCGATGCCGAAGAACGGCCGCTCGATGGGCGAGATCTTCATGCGCGGCAACAACGTCATGAAGGGCTATCTCAAGAACCCCAAGGCGACGAAGGAATCCTTCGCCGGCGGCTGGTTCCACACCGGCGACCTCGCGGTCTGGTATGCCGACGGCTACGTCGAGATCAAGGACCGCTCCAAGGACATCATCATCTCCGGCGGCGAGAACATCTCCTCGATCGAGGTCGAGGACGTGCTCTACAAGCACCCGGACGTGTTGGAAGCGGCGGTCGTCGCCCGACCCGACGAGAAGTGGGGCGAGACGCCCTGCGCCTTCATCCTGCTGAAGGACGGGGTCGAGACGACGGAAGCCGACATCATCGCCTTCTGCCGTCAGCACCTCGCCGGCTTCAAGCTGCCGAAGACCATCGTCTTCGGGCCGCTGCCGAAGACTTCGACCGGCAAGATCCAGAAGTTCCAGCTGCGCAACGCGGTCAAGGAACTGTGAGACGACCGGACGCGGCGACGGAAGGCCGTCGCCGCGCCGGACCCGAGTTCGCGACGACGGAGCCGGTCCTCCCGGGCACCGCGGTCGTCGCGGAGGGGTCGGAGACGGGGTGATCCCGCGCCCGATCCCATACGATCGCCGAGAGAGGCCGCGCCCCTGAACACCGCGCCTCCTTCCCGGTCGATCGAGGGGCATCGGGCGAACCCCGATGCCCCCTCCTTCTCTTCGCGGGGCGCGCGCCAGACGTCGCCTCGGCCCACGACCTCATTCGGAGACACGTCCCATGTCCGGCTATGCCGCGCCGCTTTCCGACATCACCTTCGTGCTGCAGGACGTCGTCGGCCTGCCGGCGATCGCCGAACTGCCCGGCTTCGAGGAGGCGACGCCCGATCTCGCGGCGTCGATCCTCGAGGAGGCGGGCAAGATCGCGGCCGACGTGCTGGCGCCGCTCAACCGCGTCGGCGACACCGTCGGCGCCAAGTGGGAAGACGGCACCGTCACCGTGGCGCCGGGCTGGCAGGAGGCGTGGGACGCGCTGGTCGAAGGCGGCTGGAACGGCCTGCCCTACTCGGCCGAGTTCGGCGGCATGGGTCTGCCGCACGTCCTCAACCTCGCCGTCCAGGAGATGTGGCAGGCCTCGAACATGGCCTTCGCGCTGTGCCCGATGCTGACCCAGGGCGCCGTCCAGGCGATCGAACTCTTCGGCACCGAGGCGCAGAAAGCGGCCTATCTGCCGAAGATGGTGCCCGGCACCTGGACCGGCACGATGAACCTGACCGAACCGGCGGCCGGCTCCGACCTCGCCGCGGTGCGCTCGCGCGCCGTGCCGGAGGGCGACAAGTTCCGCATCTCCGGGCAGAAGATCTTCATCACCTACGGCGATCACGAGATGGTGGAGAACATCGTCCACCTCGTCCTCGCCCGTCTCCCCGACGCCCCTCCCGGGGTCAAGGGCATCTCGCTGTTCATCGTGCCGAAGTTCCTGCTCGATGCCGACGGCAATCCGGGGGAGCGCAACGACGTCGCCTGCGCCTCGATCGAGCACAAGCTCGGCATCCACGGCTCGCCGACCGCCGTCCTGGTCTTCGGCGAGAAGGGCGGGGCGCTGGGCGAGATCGTCGGCGAAGCGGGCCGCGGCCTCGAATACATGTTCGCGATGATGAACCACGCCCGACTCAACGTCGGCCTGCAGGGTCTCGCCATCGCCGAGCGCGCCTATCAGCAGGCGGTGGGCTATGCCCGCGACCGCATCCAGGGCAAGCCGGCCGGCTGGAAGGAGGCGGGCGTCCCGCCGATCGTCCATCACCCGGACGTCGCCCGTCTGCTCGTCACCATGCGCGCCCGCATCGAGGCGATGCGCGGCCTGCTCTACGAGACCGCGGCGCAGACCGACGTCTCCCACGCCCACCCCGACGCCGAGGTCCGGGCCCGCGCCAAGCGCCGCGTCGACCTCCTGGTGCCGATCGCCAAGGGCTGGTCGACCGAGACCGGCTACGACGTCGCCTCCGACGGCGTCCAGGTCCACGGCGGCATGGGCTACATCGAAGAGACCGGCGCGGCCCAGCATCTCCGCGACGCCCGCATCACCACGATCTACGAGGGCACCACGGCGATCCAGTCGAACGCGCTGGTCGGCCGCTCGGTGCTGCGCGACAAGGGTCTGTCGATCGGCGAACTCTTCGCCGACATCGCCGCCGTGGTGGCGGAGGCCGAGGCCGTACCGGCGCTGGCGTCTGTGGCGACCCGGCTCGGCGAGGCGCTCGGCGCGGCGCGCGCCACCGTCGACTGGCTGATCGACACGGCGGGCGAGGACGCGCGTCTGCCCTACGTCGCCTCGGTGCCGTTCCTGATGCAGATGGGCGCGCTCACCGGCGGCTGGATGACGCTGCGCGCCGCCCTGGCGGCGGCCCGTGGCGCCGGCCCGAGCGACGACTTCCGCTCGGCCCGCATCACCATCGCCGAGGTGTTCGCCGGCCAGTACCTGCCGCAGGTGGCGGCGCGCGCCGAGGCGATCCGGGCGGGCAGCCGCGCCGTGCTCGCCTTCGGCGACGCTCGACTGTGACGGCGCGCTCCGGCGCAGTGCGAAACGACCGCGTCGGCGCGACCGGGCGCCGACGCGAGAGCGTCATCCGAATCCGGCGGGGCGTCTCCATCGTTCCGCGACCCCTCGCGAGGTCGTCATGAGACCGTCCAAGTCCGATCTGATCGAACTGCTCTCCCGCGTCCTCGTCGGCGTGGTCGCCACGCCCGAGGGTTATCTCACCGAAGTGGCCCTCGCCGGGGTGCTCGGCGCCGATCCGCGCCGGCTGAAGGCGATCCGCGTCGCGGGCATCGTCTCGCCGCGCCGGCTCGGCCGCGGCTTCGTCTACACCGGACCGGAGGCCCGGGCCTGCTCCGTCGCCTCGTGCCTCGCCGGGCTCGGGGTCGAGATCGAGGAGATCGCCGCCTTCCTCGAACGCCCCTGCGAGACCGTCGTCTGCCGGAGCGACGACGCGGCCTGTACGGCGCACGATTGTTGTGCCGCCTTCCTCGGCGCATTGGCGAAGCGGGTGGAGAGCGAGCTCGGCGAGTTGCGCCGCTTCCAGAGGGGCCTGCAGGACCGCTGCGAGCCGGCGCTCGCCGAGGCGAACCGCACCGCCGGCGAGATCGACGACCGGGTGGTTCAGTTGCGCCCCCGCACGGCGGCGCGGGCAGCGTCGACCCGGCCCTAGAGCGGGTCTGCGATCGGGCCAAATCGGCACATGGAGGCCGCCTCGGGGCGGCCGATCGCGCCGGATCGAGGGCGATCGGCTCGTCGCGACCTCCGTGGACGGGCCACCCTCGTTCGACGAGACCGCTCCGCGTCTTCGATCAGGGTTCGGCGCCGAGCCAGCGTTCCGGCGCACTGCCGTCGAAGACCGGGCCGGCGAAGGTGCGCAGCGTCATCCCCTCGCGAGCCGGCTGCTCCAGGGCGGCATCCCACCACGTCGGCGAATAGGCCTCGCGGGCCGCAGCGAAGGCGGCGTCGGCGTCGGCGGTCTGGTGCCAACGCAGCATCTGCGCGGCGAACCACAGACCGTCAGTCGCCCGCGGCCGGTTGATCGGGCCGCTCTCGCCGTCGCCGTGGAAGCGCAGGAAGCCGGGGACCGGAACCGGTGTGGCGCCCTTCTCGACCACCAGAGTGCCGGAGAGGGTGCGCATCACCACCGCCGCCGGCACACCGACGACGTCGTCGCGGGCGATGATCTCGGCGAGACGGGGGTGGTTCTCCGGCGCCTCGGCCCAGGCGGCGGCACGGTCGAGGGCGCGCAACAGGGCAGCGAGTTCCTCGCCGCGGCGTTCGGCGAAGTCCTGGCGCACGCCGAGCACCTTTTCCGGCGCCGAGGGCCACAGCGCGGCGGTGGGCATCAACAGGCGTCCGACCCCGGCTTCGACCGCCCGGCTGGTCCAGGGGGCGCCGACGCAGACGCCGTCGACGTCGCCGGCCTCCATCGCCGCGACCATGTGCGGCGGCGGCACCACGGTGAGGCGCAGGTCGCGATCGGGATCGATGCCGGCGGCGGCCATCCAGTGGCGCAGTTGGTAGTGATGGCAGGAGAAGGGATGGACCGAGGCGAAGGTCGGCTGCTCGGCGCCGCGGCGGCGACGCGCCTCGAGCAGGCGGGCGAGGGCGCGGCCGGAGGCGACGGGATCGCCGAAGACGCCCCAGTCGCCGCCCTCGGCGTGGAGCGCCGGGGTGACGGCGATGGAATTGCCGCCCTGATCGAGGACGAAGGGGGCGATCACCGGCGTCTTGAGATGACCGAGGCCGAGGCGGGCGGCGATCGGCATCGGCGCCAGCATGTGGGCGGCGTCGAAGTGTCCGAGGAAGATGCGGTCGCGGATGTTGGCCCAGGAGGTCTCGCGCACCAGATCGAGATCGAGGCCCTCGTCGCGGGCGAAGCCGAGATCGCGGGCGACGACCAGCGGGGCGCAATCGACGAGCGGCATGAAGCCGAGGGTGAGCCGGCCTTCGCCGCCGCGGTCGCGGGATCGAGTCGCCGTGGATCCGGTCATGACGGCCTTCCTCCCCTCAGCCGAGCAGTTGCGCCGCGGTGACGACGGAGCGGGCGATGTCCGCGAGCCGCGTCTTCTCGTTCATCGCGGTGCGACGCAGGAGGCCGTAGGCCTCCTCCTCCGAGACACCCTTCGACTTCATCAGGATGCCCTTGGCGCGCTCGATCAGCTTGCGATCGGCCAACTCGTCGCGGGCGCGCTGCAACTCGCGGGTCAGATGGTCGAAGGCGTTGAAGCGCGAGACGGTCATGTCGAGGATCGACTTGACGCGCTCCTTCTTCAGCCCGTCGACGATGTAGGCGGAGACGCCGGCATCGACCGAGGCCTCGATCATCGCGGTGTCCGACTGGTCGACGAAGACGGCGACCGGCCGTTTCACCGTCCGCGACACCTGAAACATCTGCTCGAGAGCATCGCGCGATGGACTGGCGAGATCGATCAGGATGACGTCGGGATCGATCTCGAAGATCCGCCGCAACAGTTCGTGGGTGGTCTCCAGCCGCACCACGTCGACGTGGCCGGCCTCGCGCAGCCCGTCTTCCAGGATCTGAGCACGAGCTGGATTCTCGTCGATCACCAGGATGGTGAGGGTGGTGTCGGCCAAGGTTCGCCCCGTCGATGTCGCAGTGCATCATGGGCGGACCGGGGGGTTCGAGCAAGTCCCCGCGCATCGATACGGGAGGGCCGTCCGGGTCGGGCGCGCGCGGACGAGAGGTCATTCGGCCGCCTCGGCGAGGTCGCGTCTCTCCTCGGCGACGATGCGGGCGATCTCGGGTCGGCAGGAGCCGCAATTGGTGCCGGCGCGGAGCTTTTCGCCGACGGCGGCGACGCTGTCGCAGCCCTCCGCGACCGCTCTGCGGATCTGGTTGACGCCGATGCCGAAACAGGAACAGACCCGCCGGCCGCGGTCCTCGACCGCCCCGCCCGGCCGGCCGGCGAGGAGGGTGGTCGCTTCCGCTGCGGGAATCCGCCCCTGCTCGAAGCGCTCGACCAGCCAGTCGCGGGCCGCCTCGACCGGATAGGCGGCGGCCAACAACAGGCCCACCACCTCACCGTCGCGAATCGCGGCGAGGCGCATGCGGTCGGCGCGCGGGTCGGCGACGGTGACGAAGGACGCATCCGCCCCGAAGAGACGGACGGCGGTGTCCGACCAGTCGCTCGGGGTGTCGAGCCCGGCGAGTTCGAGGCGCTCGCCGCCGACGATGCGGGCGCGCGCCCAGTAGTCGGCGGGAATGCGGTCGGGGGCGCCACGGGTGAGGGCGAAGCCGTACCAGCGCGCCGGATAGGGCACGACGGCGACGGTCGTCGCCTTCGATTCCGGTTGACCCGACACCGGATCGACCTCGGGCGCCACCAGGGCGTCGATGCGGGCGGAGGAGGCGAAGCGGTCGGTCCAGTGGATCGGCACGAAGACCGAGCCGGTCCGTTGGCGATCGGTGACCAGCGCCCGCACCACCACGGCGGCCCGGCCATTGGCGACCGAGACCAGGCTCGCCGGCGCGATCCGCAGGCGCTCGGCGTCTTCAGGGGCGATCTCGACGAAGGGTTCGGCGACATGGCCGGAGAGCGTCGCGGCGACGCCGGTGCGGGTCATGGTGTGCCACTGGTCGCGGATGCGGCCGGTGTTGAGGCGGAAGGGCAGCTCGACCGTCGGGGTCGAGCGCGGCGCCCGGTGCGGCGTGGCGACGAAGCGGCCGCGCCCGTCGGGGGTGAAGAAGCGTCCATCGGCGAAGAAGCGCTTCGGCGCGTTGGGCGTCGCCTCGCCGGCGCGGCGCGGCCACTGGAACGGCGCGAGCCCATCGAATTCGGCGTCGCCGAGATCGGCGAAGGCGGAGATGTCGAAATCGCGGGCGATCTCGGGGCGGTGGCCGGAGAGCGCGGCGTGTTCGCGGAAGACCGCGGCGGCGTTCGGCCAGTCGAAGGCGTCGCCCCAGCCGAGCCGCTTGCCGACCTCGGCCAGCGCCCACCAATCCGGCTTGGCTTCGCCGACCGGCGCACGGAAGCCGCGCTGGCGCGAGATGCGCCGCTCGGAGTTGGTCACCGTGCCGTCCTTCTCGCCCCAGGCCAGCGCCGGCAGCAGCACATGGGCGAGTTCGGCGGTGTCGGTGGAGGCCATCACCTCGGAGACGACGACGAAGGGACAGGCCGCGATCGCCGCCTTGACGCGGTCGGCGTCGGGCAGGCTGTCGACCGGGTTGGTGGCCATGATCCACAGCGCCTCGATCCGCCCGTCGGCGACCGCGTCGAACAGGTCGACGGCCTTGTGGCCGGGGGTGGCGGCGATGGTCGGCGAGGCCCAGAAGCCCTGGACCAGATCACGGTGGGCGGGATCGGCCAGTTCGAGATGGGCGGCGAGCTGGTTGGCGAGGCCTCCGACCTCACGGCCGCCCATGGCGTTGGGTTGGCCGGTGACCGAGAACGGGCCCATCCCCTCCCGCCCGATGCGGCCGGTGAAGAGATGGCAATTGACGATGGCGTTGACCTTGTCGGTGCCGGCCGACGACTGGTTGACCCCTTGGCTGTAGACGGTGACCACCTTTTCCGTCGCGGCGAAGGCGGCATAGAAGGCTTCGAGGTCGGCGAGCGCCAGGCCGGTGACGCGGGCGACCTCGGCCGGATCGGCGAAGGGCGCGGCAGCGGCGAGCGCGGCGTCGAGGCCGGAAGTATGATCGGCGACGAAGGCGGCGTCGCGGGCGCCGACCCGGTCCAGATGGCGCAGCAGACCGGCGAAGAGGGCGACGTCGGTGCCGGGCTCGAGGCCGAGATGGAGATCGGCGATCTCGCTGGTCGCGGTGCGGCGGGGATCGACGTTGATCACCTTCATCCCCGGGCGAGCAGCCTTCGCCGCGGCGAGGCGCTGGAACAGGATCGGGTGGCACCAGGCGAGGTTGGAGCCGACGAGGACGACGAGGTCGGCGGTCTCCAGGTCCTCGTAGGTGCCGGGCACGGTGTCGGTGCCGAAGGCGCGCTTGTGGCCGGCGACCGAGGAGGCCATGCACAGGCGCGAATTGGTGTCGATGTTGGCCGAGCCGACGAAGCCCTTCATCAGCTTGTTGGCGACGTAATAGTCCTCGGTGAGGATCTGGCCGGAGACGTAGAGGGCGACGCTGTCGGGGCCGCGGTCGCGGATCGCGTCGCCGAAGCGGGTGGCGATCAGATCGAGCGCCGCGTCCCAAGAGGCGGGCTCGCCACCGACCATCGGGTGGGTCAGACGACCGTCGTGGACGAGCGTCTCGGCCAGCGCCGAACCCTTGACGCAGAGCCGGCCGAAATTCGCCGGATGATCCGGATCGCCGGAGATCGCCACGCTGCCGTCGGCCCGCAGGTCGGCCTTCACACCGCAGCCGGTGCCGCAATAGGGGCAGGTGGTGAGGGTCGTCTGGACGATGTCGGACATGACTGTCTCCTCGCCGGCGGGGTCGCGGACGTCGGGATGGACGGGTCTGAGGTATTCCGGAGGGGGTGCCCGCGTCGAAACGCCCAGCCCCCCCTCTCTGTCTCTCCCCCTCCAAGGGGGGAGAGGACCCTGGGGTGGTGGTCTTCGTCACACGGAGGCCTCGCATCTCGGGGATGCCGAACACCCGTCGGCTGCCTCGCCACGCCACCGGAACCGGCTGGGCGAAGGCCCTCCCCCCTGGAGGGGGAGGGACAGGGAGGGGGGGCTCGGCGCTTCCTCTCGGCGTATCCGTCGAGAGGCCCCCTCACTCCGCCGCCGCGCGCGCCTCCGGGACCGAGAGGCGGATCTGTTCGCCCTCGATCTTCACCGCGAACTCCTCGGCGCAGCCGTGGTCGGCGCCGGTGGCCCGACCGCTCTCCAGGTCGATGACCCAGTTGTGCAGCGGGCAGGCGACCTTGCGGCCGTGGACGATGCCGTCGGCGAGCGGGCCGCCCTTGTGGGGACAGCGGTTTTCCAACGCGAAGACGTGGTCGTCGGCGGTGCGGAAGACGGCGATCTCGCGGCCCCGGATCCGGACCGTGCGGGCGCCGCGCCGGGGGATGTCGTCGACCGAGCCGATGACGAACCAAGTGGTGTCGGACATGGCCATTCTCTCCTCTGTCCGGGTCATTCGGCGGCGAGCGCCGGCACGATGGTGATGGGGTTGAACTCGTAGGATTCGAGCCCTTCGACGCGCTCGCGCCAGGGATCGACCTGAGCGAAGCTCTGCGACAGGAGGAAACGCTTCCACAGGGCCTTGCGGCTCTCGGCGTCGTCCATGATCGCCGCCCGGATGGTCTCGAGCCCGACCCGCTCCTGCCACTTGTAGATCCGCTCGAGATACCAAGCGCCCTCGCGGTACATCTGCAACACGGCGCCGCAGTATTCGAGCACCTCCGCTTCCGTCTCGACGTGGCCGAGGAGATCGGTGGCGCGGACGTGCAGGCCGGCGGCGCCGGAGATGTGGATGTCGAAGCCGCTGTCGACGCAGATGATGCCGATGTCCTTGACGGTGGCCTCCGAGCAGTTGCGCGGGCAGCCGGAGACCGCGAGCTTGACCTTTGCCGGGGTCCAGGAGCCCCACATCAGCTTCTCGAGATCGACGCCGAGCTGCATCGAATACTGCGTGCCGAAACGGCACCATTCCTTGCCGACGCAGGTCTTCACCGTGCGCAGGCCCTTGGCATAGGCGGCGCCGGAGATCATCCCGGCGTCGTTGAGATCGGTCCAGATCGCGGTCAGGTTCTCTTTTTTGATGCCGAGCAGATCGATGCGCTGGCCGCCGGTCATCTTCACCGTCGGCACTCGGTGCTTGTCGGCGATGTCGGCGATGGCGCGCAGCTCGGCCGGTGTGGTGAGGCCGCCCCACATGCGCGGCACCACCGAGAAGGTGCCGTCCTTCTGGATGTTGGCGTGCAGGCGCTCGTTGACGAAGCGCGAGCGGTTGTCGTCCTCGTATTCGCCCGGCCAATCGCAGACGAGATAGTAGTTGAGCGCCGGCCGGCAGGTGGCGCAGCCGCAGGAGGTCTTCCAGCCGAGTTCCTGCATCACGGCGGGGATCGACTTCAACTCCTTCGAGCGGATGAAGTCGCGCACCTCGCCGTGGGTGAGGTCGGTACACTTGCACATGGTCTTGCGGGCGGGACCGGTGAAGGCGTCACCGAGGGTGACCGCGAGCACCTGTTCGACCTTGGAGGTGCATTGGCCGCAGGAGGCGGAGGCCTTGGTCACCGCCCTCACCTCCTCGAGGCTGGTCAGCCCCTTCTCGGTGACGGCCTTGACGATGGTGCCCTTGCAGACGCCGTTGCAGCCGCAGATTTCCGCTTCATCCGGCAAGGCTGCAACGGCCGCCATAGGGTCCAGGGGGGAGCCCCCCTGATAGGCTTGACCGAAGATCAGGGTGTCGCGCATCGCCGAGACGTCGGCCTTGTCGCGGATCAGGTCGAAGAACCACGAGCCCTCGGCGGTGTCGCCGTACATGACGGCGCCGACGACGCGGTCGCCCTCGAGCACGACGCGGCGATAGACGCCGCGCGAGGGATCGCGGAGCACGATGTCCTCGCGATTGTCGCCCTCGGCGAAGTCGCCGGCGGAGAACAGGTCGCAGCCGGTGACCTTGAGCTTGGTGGAGAGCTCCTTCGGGGTGAAGGCGGCCTCCTTGCCGAGCAGGGTGGCGGCGACCACCTTGGCTTGGTCGTAGAGCGGCGCGACGAGGCCGAAGAGCTGGCCCTGGAACTCGACGCATTCGCCGAGCGCCAAGACGTCCGGATCGGAGGTGACCATCTGCGGCGTCACCACGATGCCGCGGTTGACGGTGAGGCCGGCGGCCTTGGCGACGGTGGTCTCCGGGCGGATGCCGACCGCCATGACGACGATGTCGGCGGGGATGGTGGTGCCGTCGGCGAGTTCGACGCCCTCGACCTTGCCCGACCCGACGATCGCCTTGGTCGAGGCGTTCAGCAGGATCGAGATGCCGCGCTTCTCGAGGTCCTTGCGCAGCAGGTAGCCGGCGGCCTCGTCGAGCTGGCGCTCCATCAGGTGGCCCATCAGGTGGACGACCGTCACCTCCATGCCGCGCAGGCGCAGGCCCGCCGCCGCCTCGAGACCGAGCAGACCGCCGCCGATGACCACGGCGCGGGCGCCGGGCTTGGCGGCGTCGATCATCGCGTTGGTGTCCTCGAGGTCGCGGTAGGCGACGACGCCGGGGAGGTCCTTGCCCGGCACCGGAATGATGAAGGGCGCCGAGCCGGTGGCGATCAGCAGCTTGTCGTAGGCGACCTCGCCCTTCTCGCCGACCACCACCTTGCGGGCGGTGTCGATCGCGGTGACGCGCTCGCCGAAGCGGCAGTTCACGCCATTGGCCGCGTACCAGGCGTCGTCGTGGGTGACGATCTCCTCGTAGCTCTTCTCGCCGGAGAGGACCGGGGAGAGCATGATGCGGTTGTAGTTGCCGCGCGGTTCGGCGTTGAACAGCGTCACCTCGTAGGCGGAAGCGTCCGCCTCGAAGAGATGCTCGAGCGCCCGGCCGGACGCCATGCCGGCGCCGATGACGACCAGTTTCTTCATGGGTGGACCTTCCTCAGCAATACCAGGCGACGATGTGGGAGATCTCGCCGTCCCGATGGATCGGCAGCGCGACCATGGTGGCGTAGCCGGCGGCGAGACCCGGGCCGCCGCCTTCGACGATCGGGATACCGGAGCCGAGCACGCGGCCGACGACGCCGTTCCAGGCGGCGACGCGACGCGGCTCTTCGGTCTCGTCGACCCACAGCCGGCCCTCGCGGGCGCAGATGCCGTCGACCAGCACCGCTTCGGCCTTCTTGCCGACGATCGCCGAGCGGGCGTCCCAGATCTCGAAGCGGCGGGCGAGCGGCGTGCCGCGGGCCGAGAGCAGAGTCAGCACATAGGCCGCGTCGCCCGGCACCGGCACGGGCAGGCCGAGACCGGTGGTGAGCCCGGCCTTGCCGGCCGCCTCGGCGCGGATGAAGCGATAGCCGGTGCCGAGATCTCGCAGCAGGAGCGGCGTCGACGCCGCCCAGACGCCGCCGGGCAGGCCCTGACCGCTGGGGAACTGGGTGTGCTTCGACACCCATTCGAAGTGCTTGGCGGCGCCGTAGTAACCGTCGTCGAGCTTCAGCACCTCGTCGGCCTGACGCCACACCTCGATGGCGCCGGTGCGGTTCTCGTCGTCACCGCAGAGCACCACCAGCACCGCCTTCAGCGTCGCACCGTCGAAGACGGGGACGGCGACGGCCGAGGTCAGTCCGGCGGCCTTCGCCGCCTCGGTGCGCTTGAAGTAGGAGCCTTCGAAGCCCTTCAGCACGACGGGGCGGCCTTCGCCCCAAGCCTTGCCGGGCAGGCCTTCGCCACGGGCGAAGCTCTCCTTGCCGGAGACGGCGGCGAAATCGGCGAGGTCGCCGTAGTCGCCGGTGGAAAAGACCAGCCGGTCGCCCTGCGGCACCCAGACTTCCGAGGCCTGGACGAAGGTCTTCACCGGGGTATCGCTTGCGATGTCCATCACGCGGCCTCCTTACCGGCCTTCGAAGCCGCCGCGACGGGCGCTTCTTCCTTCGGCTCGCTCTTGCCGTGGTGGCCCTTCTCGTATTCTTCGAGGAAGCTCAGGACCTGTTCGCGGTAGAGGTAGTAGTCGGGGTGGGCGAGGAGGGCCTTGCGGCTGCGCGGCCGCGGCAGGTCGACCTCGAGGATGCGGCCGATCTTGGCGTTCGGACCGTTGGTCATCATCACCACCCGGTCGGCGAGCAGGATCGCCTCGTCGACGTCGTGGGTGACGCAGATCGCGGTGACCTGGGTGCGGGTCCACACCTCCATCAGCACTTCCTGGAGCTGCCAGCGGGTGAGGCTGTCGAGCATGCCGAAGGGCTCGTCGAGGAGCAGGAGCTTCGGCGACAGCGCGAAGGCGCGGGCGATGCCGACGCGCTGGCGCATGCCGTTCGACATGTCGGAGGCCGGCTTGTCCATGGCATCGCCGAGGCCGACCCGCGCGAGGTAATATTCGGCGATCTCGACCTTCTCGGCGCGCGACGCGGTCGGATAGACCTCGTCGCAGCCGAGCAGCACGTTGTCCTTGGCGGAGAGCCAGGGGAAGAGGCTCGGCGCCTGGAAGACGACGGCGCGATCGGGGCCGGCCTGATAGACCTCGCGGCCGTCGAGGACGATGCCGCCCATCGACACGTCGGTGAGGCCGGCGACCATGGTCAGCACGGTCGACTTGCCGCAGCCGGAGTGGCCGATCAGCGAGATGAACTCGCCGCGCTTCATGTTGAGGTCGAAGCCGTCGACGACGGTGAGCGGCCCCTTGGGCGTCGGGTAGATCTTCTTGACCTCGTCGAACTCGACGTAGCGCTCGACGATGCCGGTCTTGGGACGCGCCGCCTCGACATAGGCCTTGGGCAGCTCGGGATGCTTCTTGGCCTCGCGCACCGCGGCGACGACCTTGGCGCGGTCCTCTCGGAAATGGACCGGGATGACGTCGGGGAGATGCCGGCCGTCGTCCTCCTCCGAGCCCTGCTCGATGCCCATGTCCATCAGGCACTGGGTGATCTCGGCGCGCAGGCGCTTGAACTCGGGATCGTGGTTGGCGGCGGTGCGGTCGCGCGGCCGCGGCAGGTCGATGACGAATTCCTTGGCCAGCGTCGCGCCGGGGCCGACGGTGAGCGGGATGATGCGGTCGGCGAGGAGGAGAGCCTCATCGACGTCGTTGGTGACGAGGACGACGGTCTTCTTGTCCTCGGACCAGATGCGCTCGATCTCGTCGCCGAGCTTCTGACGGGTCAGCGCATCGAGCGCCGAGAGCGGCTCGTCGAGGAGCAACACTTCCGGGCTCATGGCGAGGGCGCGAGCGATGCCGACGCGCTGGCGCATGCCGCCGGAGAGTTCCGCCGGCTTGCGATCGCGGGCGTGGGAGAGGCCCACCATCTCGATGTACTTGGCGACGCGGGCTTCCTTCTCCTCGGCACTCGCCTTGGGGAAGACCGTCTCCACCGCCAACATGATGTTGCCGTGGACCGAGAGCCAGGGCATCAGCGAGTAGGACTGGAAGACGAGACCGCGCTCGGGGCCGGGCTCGGTGACCGGCTCACCCTTCATCGTCACCGTGCCGCTGTCCGGACGGACGAGACCGGCGATGGTGGAGATCAGAGTGGTCTTGCCCGAGCCGGAGAAGCCGAGGATGGCGACGAACTCGCCCTCGCGGATCGACAGGTTCACGTCGGCCAGCACATGGGTGACGCCGGAGCCCGAGCCGTAGCTCTTGGAGACGTTCTTCAGCTCGATGATCGGGGTGGCTTGGCTCATCGCTCGCTCCCTCAGCGCTTGCCGGAGAAGGTGAAGGCGGCCTGGAGCGCATACATGACGCGGTCGAGCAGGAAGCCGATGATGCCGATGGTGAAGACCGCCACCATGATGCGGGCGAGCGAGGCGGCGGAGCCGTTCTGGAACTCGTCCCACACGAACTTGCCGAGGCCGGGGTTCTGGGCGAGCATCTCGGCGGCGATCAGCACCATCCAGCCCACGCCCAGCGACAGGCGCATGCCGGTGAACATCAGCGGCAGCGACGACGGGATGACCAGCTTGAACACCTTCTTGGCCCAGCCGAGACGCAGCACCTTGGCGACGTTCATCAGGTCCTTGTCGATCGAGGCGACGCCGAGCGAGGTGTTGATCAGCGTCGGCCACAGCGAGCACAGCGTCACGGTGATCGCCGAGACCAGGAACGACTTCTCGAACATCGGGTCGGTCGAGGTGTAGAGCGCCGAGACGACCATGGTGACGAGCGGCAGCCAGGCGAGCGGCGAGACCGGCTTGAAGATCTGGACGAAGGGGTTGATCGCGGCGTTCACCGTCGGCGACAGGCCCGCGAGGATGCCGAGCGGGATGGCGAGCGCCGTGCCGATCAGGAAGCCGGTGAAGACGGTCTTCAGCGAGGTCAGGATCTTGTCGACGTAGGTCGGCTTGCCGACGTAGGACTTGGCCTTGATCTCGACCGGCGGATTGGCCGCCTTGCCTTCGGCGATGCGCTGATCCTGGCGCTGGTAGAACGCCTTTTCCTTGGCGCGCTCGGCGGAGTGGTCGGCGAGGAGCACGCCGAACTGTTCCCAAACCGCCGCCGGGCCGGGGATGGCGCCGAGCGAGGTCTGGACGCGGGGGGCGAGCACGCCCCAGATGGCGAGGAAGATCACCACCGCGACGATCGGCACACCGGCGAGCCGCCACAGCTCCTTCGACTGCGTCTTGACGTTGTCGCCGCCGATCATCTTGAGGATCGGCACCAGGAAGCCCAGACCGAGGACCGAGAGATAGCCTTCGATCTTGGTGATGCGGGAGAACCAGCGCTGGCGCCGGGCCTCGCGCGCGGCGCGGGCTTCTGCATCGGCGACGAGCGTGTCGGTGGCGATGGTCATGGGTCTGTCCTCGGTGGCGATCGACGGAGGCGATCACGAGATCTCGGAAAGGGTCGGGATGCTCCCTGATGTCGGGGAGCGGCGGGCGGCGCCATTCGGGGACGCCGCCCGCTCTCGGGAGGGGGCACCCGGGCCCCCGCGAGGACTCAGCCCTCGACGGCGTTGCCGACGACCTTCTGGGCGCCCTTGAGGCCGATCTTCAGGCCGTCGATGTAGGCGTTGGGCTTCTTGCCGTCGAAGACGACGCCGTCCATGAAGCCCTTGTCCGGGGCCTTGTAGCCGTCGGTGCCGAAGGGGAAGTCTTCCTTCTTGGCCTTGCCCTCGGCGACCAGCGCCTCGGCGGCCTTCAGGTAGATGTCCGGGCGATAGACCTTCTTCGCCGTCTCGGCGTACCACTCGTCGGTCTGGCCGGCCGGGATCTGACCCCAGCGACGCATCTGGGTGAGGTACCACACCGCGTCCGAATAGTAGGGGTAGGTGGCGAAGTACTTGAAGAAGACGTTGAAGTCCGGAACCGGACGCTTGTCGCCCTTCTCGTATTCGAAGGTGCCGGTCATCGAGTTGGCGATGACCTTCTCGTCGGCGCCGACGTATTCGGCCTTGGAGAGGATCTTCACCGCCTCGGCGCGGTTCTTGCCGTCACCCTCGTCGAGCCACATGCAGGCGCGGATCATCGCCTTGGTGATGGCGAGGAGGGTGTTGGGGTTCTCTTCGGCCCACTTCTTGGTGACGCCGAAGACCTTCTCCGGGTTGTTCTTCCAGATCTCGTCGTCGGTGATCACCGGCACGCCGATGCCCTTGAACACCGCGGCCTGGTTCCACGGCTCGCCGACGCAGTAGCCCATGATGGTACCGGCCTCCATGGTGGCCGGCATCTGCGGTGGGGGCGTGACCGAGAGGAGGGCTTCGGCGAGCACCTGACCGGAGACGTTCTCCGGCGAATAGAAGCCCGGATGGACGCCACCGGCGGCCAGCCAATAGCGCAGTTCGTAGTTGTGGGTGGAGACCGGGAAGACCATGCCCATGTTGAAGGCCTTGCCTTCGGACTTGAGCTTGTCGATCACCGGCTTCAGCGCGGCGGCCGAGATCGGATGGACCGGCTTGCCGTCGGCGCCGGCCGGGATGTTCTTCTTCATCTCGGCCCAGATGGCGTTCGAGACGGTGATGGCGTTGCCGTTGAGGTCCATCGACAGCGGCGTGATCACCTCGGCCTTGGTGCCGAAGCCGATGGTGGCACCGATCGGCTGGCCGGCCAGCATGTGGGCGCCGTCGAGCTCGCCGGTGATGACGCGGTCGAGATTGACCTTCCAGTTGGCCTGCGCCTCGAGGCTGACCTGCAGGCCCTCGTCCTCGAAGAAGCCCTTCTCCTGGGCGATGGCGAGCGGCGCCATGTCGGTGAGCTTGATGAAGCCGAGCTTGACCACGTCCTTCTCGAGCTTCAGCGGCGCGGCGAGCGCCTTGGAGACGACGGAGGTGGAAGCGACGACGGCGGCGCCGACGGCCGCGGTCGACAGGAGGAAGCGGCGGCGGGAGAGCATGGTGCGGGACGGCAGGTCGGTCATGGGAACCCCTCGAGTGCGATCGGTTTGGCGGATCGTCACGGAGGAGAGGTCGGCGCCGAATTCGGGCGGCGGGACGACCCCGGCATCACCCTCCCGCCGCTCGTGGTCGTCACCTTTCGAGATGACGAATCCGGCAGCCGGGGCGATGCCGTCCGTGACACGGTACCCGGCGCTGGGTCCCGATCCGATGGACGGTAGGTCGTCGTTGACCGCCGATAGCGATGCAACTGGTGTGCCAGACCCCTCCGAGCGGCGAATTCCTCAATGGTTTCCGTGAGAGGTGCGGAATCCGGTGCGGCTTCGGCCGGTGTCCGGATCGAGGCACCGCCTCGAGGATCGGCAGAGTCGCCGCAATGCATGCATAATCGTTGTGCATATGCGAGATTGCCTCGCTGGTCGGCATCCGTCCCGCGCGTGGCGAAGGGCGGGGCGCGCGCGATCGGCCGCGCCCTGCCGAAAGCCGCCGGTTTTCGCCGGGCCGCGACGGCGAAGGCGTTGCATTTCCTCGCATCCGCCCCTATAACCCGCGCGTCTTGCGAACCGACCGGCTGATCACAGGGCATGCCGTGGCGGTTCTCGAAGGCTCGAACCCAATGTCAATTCGAGGCACCAGGGGGTTCACGCGCGATCCGCGGATCGCGTGGCCGGAAGGGCTTCCGAGCTCGTCCGTTCCTGGCGCCGCAACAGTCGAGAGAGCCAAATGCCCAAGATGAAGACCAAGAGCGGCGCCAAGAAGCGCTTCAAGCTCACGGCCACCGGCAAGGT
>ERZ1645187.566-NODE-566-length-36353-cov-19.056973_pt1 | contig 36353 bp, 31 predicted proteins | sample MGYA00575352_ERZ1645187 | MGnify/ENA primary metagenome ERZ1645187 (study PRJEB40837, sample SAMN11349314) | freshwater sediment metagenome | isolation source: river sediment | host: Sediment | place: India: Wazaribad , New Delhi | collected 2017-02-21 ... | reverse complement strand
ACAGCGAGCTGGCCGCCGCCGAAGCCTCGCTCGCCGCCGAGAAGGACGACGAGGCGCTGCGCCACATCACGCGCGCCATCGAGGAGCTGAAGGCGCTGCGCAAGGCCGGCTGAGGCGGCCGCGCCGGTGACCCGAACTGACATTCGAAACAGCCGGCCTCGCGCCGGCTGTTTTCGTTTTCGGCGTGGGTGGTTGGTATTTCGGGGCGGCGGGTTACCGCGCGCTTTCTTGGTGCTGCCGATTCACGTCGCGCGTGAGAACGCGCGACGATCGGAGCGCAGGGGCGCCTAACCCGCCCTACGCACTGCGCTCGTGCCGCGCGGCTGCACCTCGAAGTTCAAGCCAGTAGGGCGGGTTAGGCGCCCCGATGCGCCGTAACCCGCCGGGGGAGTGATGGGCCGCATTTGACGAGCGTCGCATCGCGCAGGCAGCGCTTGATTTCCCAGTCGCGGCACATAGCTATGCTGCCGGCCTCGATGCCGATCGAGGCTTGCCGTCCGCCCCTCCGCTCCTATACGACGTGAGGCGGCACATCTTCCTCTGGAGGTCTCGCGTCATGACCCGCTTCCCCCCGGCCCGCCGCTTCTCCACTTTGCTGTCGCGCCCGCTGGCGCTGTTCACCGTCCTGCTGCTGGCGCTGCCGATGGCCGGCTGCGGCATCAACAACATCCCGACCTTCGAGCAGACCGCGAAGGCCGCGTGGTCGCAGGTGCTCAACGAATACAAGCGCCGTAACGACCTCATCCCGAACCTCGTCGAGACCGTGAAGGGCTTCGCCGACCAGGAGAAGCAGGTGCTGACCGACGTGATCGAAGCCCGCGCCAAGGCGACGCAGGCGCAGGTGCAGCTGCCCCCGGATATTCTCACCAACCCGGAAGCGATGAAGAAATTCCAGGAGTCGCAGGCGTCGCTCGGCAGTGCGCTCGGCCGCCTCATGGCCGTCATCGAGCGTTATCCCGACATCAAGTCGGGGCAGAACTTCCTCGCCCTGCAGAGCCAGATCGAGGGCACCGAGAACCGCATCGCGGTGTCGCGGCGCGACTACATCAACGCGGTGCGCGTCTATAATACCGAGCTGACGACCATCCCGGGCCGCTGGTGGAAGTCGTTCATGTATCCGAGCGCGACGCAGATGGCGACCTTCGACGTGCCGGCGGAGGAGCAGAAGGCTCCCAAGGTCGATTTCGGCCGCAAGACCTGACGCACCCGCCGCCGCACCAGCGGTCTCATGAGAGGGTAGCGGGATGCGCGATCGTCGCCTCGGGCGAACGCCAGCGGGCACCGGCGGCACGGCTGCCGATGCCCTGTCACGTCATGGCGTGCGCGGCGCTCTCGGTGGGCTGGCGATGCTGGCGCTCGCGTTCGCTCTGGCGGTCGCCGCCGTCGCGCAGCTCGCAGGGCCGGCGGCGCCTTCGTTCCCTCGGCTCTCAGGTCGCGTCGTCGACGAGGCCAACCTGCTCGACGGTGCCACCCGCGCGCAACTGCACACCGACCTCAAGGCACTCGAGGACAAGTCCACCGACCAGCTCGTCGTCGTCACGTTGCCCTCCTTGCAGGGCTACGCCATCGAGGACTACGGCTATCAGCTCGGCCGCGCCTGGAAGATCGGCCAGGAGGGCAAGGACAACGGCGTCCTGCTGATCGTGGCGCCGAACGAACGCAAGGTGCGCATCGAGGTCGGCCGCGGGCTCGAAGGCGAGCTGACCGATGCGATGAGCCGCATCATCATCGAGAACGCCATCCTGCCGCGCTTTCGGCGGGGTGACTTCCAGGGCGGCATCGTCGCCGGCGTGCGCGACATCCACGAAGTGGTCACCGGCAACGCCGAGGCGGTGAAGGAACGCGCCAAGGGCAAGCGGCGCGGCGGCGAGCCGGACTACGAAGGCCTTATCATCATCGCCGTCTGGATCGGCATCTTCCTGCTCGTCATCTACCTGAACAGCCGGCAGGCGCGAAACCATCCGGCCGGCATGAACCGCTCGCGCCGGCGCGGCGGCTTCAACGACCGCGTCATCGTCATCCCCGGCGGCTCCAGTGACTGGAGTGGCGGAAGCTGGGGTGGTGGTGGTGGCGGCGGCTTCGGTGGCGGCGGCGGAGATTTCGGCGGCGGCGGCGCGTCGGGCGGCTGGTGAAGCCGCGACGGTTTCGGATTTCATGGGTGAAGCGAATGCAGGCTCGAACCTCGACCGACAAGCGCCGCAGCAGCGCGCTCTTCACGCTCGAAGAGCAGGATCGCATTGCCGCTGCCATCGGTGACGCCGAGCGCGCCACCGCCGGCGAGATCGTCGCCGTGGTCGCCAACGAGAGCGCACGCTATCTGCACGTGCCGTTCATGTGGGCCGCGCTTGTCGCGCTGCTGGTGCCGTGGCCGCTGGTCTATTTCACGTGGTGGCCGGTGCAATGGATCTACCTGATCCAGCTCGCCACCTTCCTCGTGCTGCTCATGCTGCTGATGCCGCAACCCGTGCGGCTCGCGCTGGTGCCGCGCACGGTCAAGCGCGAGCGGGCGCACCGCCATGCGATCGAGCAGTTCCTCGCCCAGAACCTGCACACCACGGCCGGCCGCACCGGCGTGCTCATCTTTGTTTCGGTCGCCGAACACTACGCCGAGGTGCTGGCCGATACGGGTATCGACGCCAAGGTTCCCGAGGGCACCTGGCAGGAGATCGTCGACCGGCTGACCTCGCGCATTTCCGAGGGCCGGCCGGCCGACGGCTTCGTCGAGGCCATCCATGCGGCGGGCAAGCACCTCTCGCAGCACTTCCCGCCGGGGAGCCACGACCCGAACGAACTCCCGAACAAGCTGATCGTGCTCGACTGAAGTCTTCCCGTGCCGCGCGTCACGTGGCTCATACGCCCGCGATGTCGCGCGCGAGCGCCGCCGCCACGGTCAGCCGCGCCACCGACAGCGGAGCACCCTCGATCGCCTCGGCGAGCCCCGCCTCGACACGCGCGAGGCTCGACGCGTGTGCCGCCCGCCAGGCTTCGACAGTCCTGCCCGGTTCTGCCGCGCTGCTGCCCTTGCCGCCGAGCGCCAGCGCCTCCACCGTCATCGCGCGATGGCTTGCGGCCAGTCCGGCGAGTGCGCTGTTGATGGCGAGACGATCGTAACGATCGGCAGACGGGATTTCCTGCCCCTTGCGGCGGAGCTCGCTCAGGCGCAGCGCGTCACCGATCGCGAAGTGCACGCGCGCGGCCTCCGCGAGCCGCTCGTCACCGACATGTGCCTCGCGGGCGACGAGGGCGATGTCGGCCGCCTCCGACAGCACGTCCGCCTCTGCGAGCGCTGCAGCCACCCCGATCGGAGCACCGCGGCGGTTCCACTCCGCCATCCGCGCGTCGCGCTCTGCGATCCGCGGCGCGGTCAGCACACCCTCGCTCTGGCTGACAAGGCGACGGAACACGTCAGCCACGGCCGGCATCGCATGATCGAGCGCAGCAAGGCGGCGGCCGAGTGATGCCAGTGTGGCGGCCTGCCGACGCACGAGCCGCTGCGCTTCCGCATAGAGCGAGAGCTGGTTCGAACCACCGATGCGCGTATCGAGCCCGCCGATGGCAGCGAAAAGACCTTCGGCATCGAGCATGTCGAGCGCACCGAGCATCGCTTGCGTGCTCGCCTCGACATCGAGGCCCCAGTCGTCCGCAAGCCGCGACGGCAGGTCCGGTCCACACATGTTGACGATGCGGTTGGTCAGCTCGGTCGTGACAATCTCGCGCGCCAGCGGATGGGCGGCGATATCGCTCGCATACGCATGCTGCAGCGCCGGCGGGAAATAGCTGGCCAGCAGTGGTCGCATGGTGGCTCCGTCCGGCACCTTCGAGGCGATCAGATCGTAGGACAACGCGATCTTTGCGTGCGCCAGCAGCACGGCGAGTTCGGGCCGCGTCAAACCTCGCCCGGCCTTGCGGCGTTCGCCGAGCGCACCGTCTCCCGGCAACCCTTCGAGCTTGCGATCGAGAATGCCCCGCGCTTCGAGCGACCGCATCAGATGCTGCCAGTCGCCCATCGCCTCGGCGCCGCGCCGCTCGGCGAGACTGAGCGCCAGCGACTGCTCGTAATTGTTGGCGAGGCATGCACGCGCCACGTCGTCCGTCATCGTGACCAGCAGGCTGTTGCGCGCGGCACGATCGAGACGTCCGTCAGCGAGCACCGGCGACAGCGCGATCTTGATGTTCACCTCCTGGTCGGATGAATTGACGCCGGCCGAGTTGTCGATGAAATCGGTGTTGAGGCGCACGCCGTGCACGGCGGCATCGATGCGCCCGCGCTGCGTCAACCCGAGATTCGCACCTTCGCCGATCGCCTTGACGCGCAAGCCCGACGCGGGGATGCGGATCGCGTCGTTGGCACGGTCGCCGACCTCGGCATCGCTTTCGCCGTCACCGCGCACGTAGGTGCCGATGCCGCCGAGCCAGAGCAGATCGGCCTCGCCCATCAGCACCGCGCGCATCAGCTCTGCAGGCGTCACGCTCGCGGCATCGATGCCAAGCAGCACCCGCATCTGGGCAGTGACCGCCACCGACTTGGCGCTGCGCGAGAACACACCGCCACCCTTCGAGATCAGCGAGCGGTCGTAATCCTGCCAGCTCGAGCGCGGCAGCGCGAATATGCGCTGGCGCTCGACAAAGCTCGCCTCGGCGTCGGGTTCGGGATCGATGAAGATGTCGCGATGATCGAAGGCAGCGACGAGGCGGATCTTGCGCGACAGCAGCATGCCGTTGCCGAACACGTCGCCCGACATGTCGCCGACGCCGATGACGCGCACCGGTTCAGACTGGATGTCGTGATCCATCTCGCGGAAGTGCCGCTTGACGCATTCCCACGCGCCGCGCGCCGTTATGCCCATCTTCTTGTGATCGTAGCCGGCCGATCCACCCGAGGCGAAGGCATCGTCGAGCCAGAAATGGTGGTCCGCCGACAGCGCGTTGGCGAAATCGGAAAAGGTCGCGGTACCCTTGTCGGCGGCCACCACCAGGTAGGGGTCGTCGCCATCCCGGCGCGTCACACCGGCGGGATGCACGATCTCATGCCCTGCGAGATTGTCGGTGATGTCGAGCAGCGTCGACACGAACGTGCGGTAGGCGGCAATACCGACGCGCATGACTTCGTCACGCGCGGCGCCCGGCACGATGCGCTTCGGCACGAAGCCGCCCTTCGCACCTTGCGGCACGATCACCGTATTCTTCACCTGCTGGGCCTTGGCGAGGCCCAGCACCTCGGTGCGGAAATCCTGCGGCCGGTCGGACCAGCGCAAGCCGCCGCGCGCGATCGGTGCGAAGCGCAGGTGCACGCCGTCCACCTCCGGCGACGACACCCAGATCTCGCGAAACGGACGCGGTGCCGGCGCGTCGGCGACATCGCGCGTCGCAAGCTTGAACGCGATCGTCTGCGGCACGCTCCCGTGCTCGTCGCACATGAAGTAGTTGGTGCGCACCGTCGCCGCGACGAGGCTCGCGAGGCTGCGCAGGATCCGATCCTCGTTCAGACTCTCGACCGAAGCGAGCGCGCCCTCGAACGCGGTGCGCCAGTCTACCTCGCGGCGCGTGCGCCCGGCGTCATCCAAAGGCGAGCCGGGATCGAGCCGCACCTTGAACAGGCGCACGAGATCGCGGGCACGGTCGGCATGCTTCACCAGCGTTTCGGCGATATAGCGCGGTCCGTGCGGCAGGCCGATCTGGCGCATGTAGCCGGCATAGGCGCGCAGCATCGCCGCCTCGCGCCAGTCGCATTCTGCCGCGAGCACGAGACGGTTGAAGGCGTCGTTCTCGGCGCGACCCGAGAACACGGCGAGGAAGGCGTCCTCGAGCGCCGCGTCGACGCGCACGAGATCGATGGCGCGGCGATCGAACGTGACGAGCGTCATGTCGTGAATGAAGACTTCGCGCGGCCGATCGCCGAGCACGGGCTTCACCGTATAGGTGCGCTCGTCGATCACGGTGAAGCCCATGTTCTCGAGCAGCGGAACGCGCTCACTCAAAGGGATCGCATGATCGAAACGGTAGATCGCGACACGCACGCTCGATTGAGAACTTCCCGCGCCGCCGCCGTAGAAGTCGATCGCCGCCGGCGCCTCATCGGAGAGCCGCTCGATACGATCGATATCGTCGAGCGCGCGGGCCGGGCCGAACGTCTCCGCATAGGCGGATGAGAACGCCGTCGCATAGCGCGCCAGCCGCTCGGGCGACTCCGACAGCTCCGCCGCCAGCCGGTCGTTCCACGTCGCCGCGATGTCCTCGACCGCCTCTTCGAGCGAAGATTCCTCGATCTCCGGAGTGCGGCCCTCGTAGCGGCCGATAATATAGTGCACGCGCACCAGCGGACCCTGGGTGAAGTACGGCTGGAACGTCACCATGCGGCCCTTGAACGCATCGGCGAGCAATGCGCCGATGCGCTCGCGCACCGCTGTCGAGAAGCGATCGCGCGGCACGAACACCAGAACCGAGACGAAGCGGTCGAAACGATCGCGGCGCACCAGCACGCGCACGCGCGGATCGAACTCGAGTTGCAGCAGCGCCGGAACCCAGCTCGCCAGTTGGCGAACGCCGATCTGGAACAGCTCGTCGCGCGGGAACGTGTCGAGGATGTTCTGCAGCATGCGGCCCTCGTGGCTCGCACGCTTGACGCCGCTTTCGGCGAACACCCGCTCCGCCTTGAGGCGCAGGAAGGGAATCTCGGCAGGCGGCGCGGTATACGCTGTCGCGGTGAACAGACCGACCATGCGCAATTCGCCGGTGAGCCGGCCATCGGCGCCGAAGGTCTTCAGCCCGACGTAATCCATGTGCACGCGACGGTGCACCCGGCTGACGACATTCGACTTGGTGATGATGATGGGCCAGGGCTTCAGATAGAAGCGGCGCACCTCGTCCGTCAGCGCCACCAGCTCACGCCCGCGCCTCAGCACATGCACCTCCGGATCGGCGAGGATACCGAGGCCGGAACCTGCAACGACCTGCAGGCCGCCCGTCTCCGGCGCGCCATCGATGCGATACTCGCGCATGCCGAGAAAGACGAAATTGCCGGCGCGCATCCAGCGACAGAAGGCAAGCGTTTCCGCAACCAGGGGATCAGCCGTGGCGACGTTCCGCGCCTCGAGCGCGGCAATGGCGGCGTCGAGCCGTGCCATCATGCCGGACCAGTCCGTGACGGCGGCGTCGACCTCGTCGAGCACACTGCCTATGGCGCCGGCCAGCGTGTCCGCGGAGGCTTCGTCGAGCGGCGCGGCCACTACCAGGATCAGGCTTTCGTCTCGCCATGGATCCGACCGGGCGGCTCCCGTTTCGCGTCCGTCGTCGGCGCCATCTGTGGCGCCCTGCAGGTCGGTGAGCGAGCCGTGAGCATCACGGCGCACGCGCAGCAGCGGATGCAGGACGAGTTGTGGACGCACCGTGCGGGCCTGCAACTCGCCGAGCACCGAGGAGACGAGAAACGGCTTGTCGTCGTTCCCGGCGACGACCACCGTCACCCCGGTTTCGCGTCCACCCGCATGCTCCGCGCGATCTCCCGCGCGAAATGGCACGCGCTCGACGGCGATCACTCGTTGTCCGGGCCGCCGGCCGGCGAAGTGCTCGAAGGCGATTTTGACAATGCTCGCCAGCACCTCGGCCGGCAGACCTGACGCCTCGCTGCGTTCCAGTCGCGTCAGCAACAACGGAACGAAGCGCTCGAACAGATCGCGATGCCCGGCATCGAAATCGCGCGCAGCCCTGGCAATAGCCTCCGCCCGTTCGCCGCCGATGGCGGGAGTTGCCCGTGCCGAACTCTGTCCGGATGCTCGTCCGCGCGGCATGGATGCCTCCGTTTCGCAGCGTTCGCCAAAGTTGGGCGGCGTCGCACACGCGCGTCGGGCAGTGCGGCGGATGATCCGGGCACAAACCGGCACGCGCGCTAACCAAATATGAACCGCGCCGACGTTAACACCATAGACGGACCGCGCGGATCCCTCTGGATTCGCGTCACGGTAGCCGATCAGGCCTCGTCATGGAAACCGCCCTGCTCGACATCGCTGGCGTCACGATCGTGCTGCTCGCCGAAGCGGGCCGTCACGAGCCGCCGGCGCACGCGCTTCGGCCGGGCGGCGCTCTGGTGCGAAGCTGTGTCGCCGCGCGCGTGCCGGGTATCGCCGAACTCGCCGCCCAGGTCGTGCGCGAGCTGTGGCGGCTGCGTGCGCCCAACGCGGAAGACGCCGCATCCGAGGCGCGCACCATGGCCGCCGCCGCCCGTCTGTTGCAGCGGCATACGCCGCCCGCGGCAGCCATCGCCGCTCTCACCTCCGAACGATGCGGTGACAGCGGGCGCTGCGCTGCCCGGTCGGGCGCGATCGAGCGCATCGTCGACTCGGTCGTGCGGGCCGCGCTGGTCAACGGCAGCCTCGATCACGCCGGTGTCGCGGTAAATGAGGTCCGCGCCGTCCTTGCCGCCGCATTGGAAGGTGCGCTCCGCTGCCAGGACGCCATTGCCGCAATGTCGGCCGACATTCTCGCCGCCGTGCATGCCGGCATGCTGCAGCCGGAGAACGAGATCGACCGCTGGCACGAGGACCGGCTGGCGGAAAGGACGTCGAGTCTGTGCCGCGACCTCGGCCTGCCACGCGCCTTGATCGAAGGCTTGATCGCGACCGCCCGCTCGCTCGGAACGCCCCTCCCCGCGATCGAGCAGAGCCTGGACACGCACGTGATCGAGGCGATCGAGACGCTCGACGCCCTGCGCAGCCTCGCGGACCGCGCCGGAGTCGACGACACCATCGAAGCCGTGCTGCTGGCCGTTGTCGGTCAGCTGCGCGACGGGCGCATCGCCGCCGCCGAGCACGCATGTGGCGAAGCGTTTGCGGCCATCGACGCGGCGCAGAGAGCATCTCAGTCGCGCGGCGACCTGCTCGCCCACGCCATCGCGACGCACGCGCGCGTGGCGCTCACCGCCGGCCGTCTGCGCGATGCCGCCAAGTTATTCCAGCGCGCCGCACAGATCTGGCCGACCGATGACAAGCTCGGTCGCTGGCGCCTGCGTCTGGCGCAGGCCCGCGCCCTCGCCCGGCTCGCGTCGCACCGCGGCGTTCCGGGCCGCGTCATCGCCGAAGCCGTGCAGGTCTATGCCGAAGCGGGCGGTATCGTTTCGGAGCGCGACTGCCCGGTCGAATGGGCCGAGGCGAACCTCGAGCTCGGCGTCCTGCTGCTGCGGCTCGGCGATGCCGAGTGCAAGCCCGAGCGCTATCTCGCGGCGGCTCTCCATTTCAAACCGGCCGTCGAGGTGCTGACGCGCGAGCGCGCGCTGGACGACTGGGCGCGCGGGCAGGTCGGCCTCGCCGACGCCCTGCGCGGCCAAGGCAGCTTCCAGGGCGATGTCGTCACGCTCGCCGACGCTGCATTTGCATATCGCGCCGCGCTCGGCATCCTGACGCGCGGCATGACGCCCGAGTTGTGGCACCATGCACAGGCCGCTCTCGGCGAGACGCTGATCCGGATCGCAGAGGAAACCGGTGACCGCGCGACGCTCGAGGAGGGCCTCGACCTGTTGACCACGGCAACCGGCACGCGAGACCCCGCGCAGGCCCCCTCGACCCGCGCGATCGCGCTCCGCGATCTCGCCCTGGGACGCGCGATGATGCTGCTTGCCGAGCTGGAACCGGATGACGGCACGGCCGAGAACGCCGCCGATCTCATGGAGCGCGCCTCGGCCCAGATCGGACAGGCGCTCGAAGCGCCACTGGAAGCGCTCACGGTTCTGGAAAGGGCGCGCGCCCTCCGCACGCGGGGCACCATCGAGGCGCTGCTCGGCGCTGACATCGCCGACACGGGGCGCACGCACGCCGCCATCTGCGCCAAGGAGCGCTCCCGCGAGCTTTATCGCGCGCTCGAGAACGAGGCGGAAGTCGAGCTGATCGACCGTGAGATCGACGACATTCGCGAGGCCATGGCGAGCTTCGGCCGGCCGACCGGCGCGCCGTACGAGCCTCTCGGCACTCCCGCGACCGCACCGACGGACTCCGGCGGCCGCGCAGCCTTGCTCACCGGCTGACCCGCGCCGCGGACCGTTTCATCGCGGGCCATCGGTCCCTTGTCCGCACGCGCAACTTCCCACTGCCGCCCAAATCCTGCATCAGTAGCGGCGGGGTGGATGCCGTCCGCGACTTCGCCGATGCACCGCTGCGGGCTGCCGCGCGGTTCCTGCGGAACGCCGAGGGCACCCGACTGAACGCGGGGGAGATTTATTATGTCCACGATGGTCGCGCCGGCCGCGGCAACCGCCGGCACCGCGCCGGTCAAACAGGCGCCGATGCGCGCCCTCGTCTCCTGGGTGCTGTTCGACTGGGCGGCGCAGCCTTATTACACGCTGGTGCTCACCTTCCTGTTCGCGCCCTACTTCGCCACCGTCGTCGTCGGCGATGCGGCGCGCGGACAGACGCTGTGGGGCTACGCCGCTGCGGCGGCCGGCGTGATGATCGCCATCGGCAGCCCGCTGCTCGGCGCCATGGCCGACGGGCGCGGCCGGCGCAAGCCCTGGATCGCGCTGTTCTCGCTCCTGCTGGTGGCCGGGCTCGCTACGCTCTGGCTGGCCACACCCGGCGCCGGCACGGGCACCATCGCCATCATCCTCGCGGGCTTCATCGTGGCGACGCTCGCCGCCGAATTCACGCAGGTGTTCACCAACGCCATCATGCCGGGGCTGGTGCCGCCGGAGAAGCTCGGGCGGCTCTCCGGCACCGGCTGGGCGGTCGGCTATACCGGCGGGCTCGTCAGCCTCGCTCTGGTCGCCGGCCTGATCGTCACCGATCCCGCGACCGGCAAGACCATCCTCGGCTTCGAGCCGGTGGTGAAGCTCGACCTTGCGAGCCGCGAGGGTGACCGGCTCGTCGGACCCATGGCCGCCGTCTGGTTCGCGCTGTTCATGATCCCGTTCTTCCTGTTCGTGCCCGACGTGCGCCCGGCCATCAGCGCCAACGCCGCGCGGCGCACGCCGCTGGCCGAGTTGTGGGACACCATCCGCGGCCTCCCCGCGCATCCCGACATGCTCTACTTCCTGCTGGCGCGCATGCTCTACACCGACGGGCTCAGCGCGATCTTCGCCTTCGGCGGCATCTACGGCGCAGCGGTGTTCGGCTGGCAGGCCATGGAGCTCGGCCTGTTCGGTATCGTCCTCACCGTGACGGGTATCGTCGGTGCGCTCGCTGGGGGAGTTCTGGATGACAGGATCGGCGCCCGCACGGTCATCCTGGTCGCGCTGCTGATCCTGCTCGTCGGCGCGCTCGGCATCCTGTCGGTCGACAAGACTCACGTGTTGTTTGGGCTCGAGGTGACGCCGAAAGAGGCCGGCTCGTCACCCTTCTCGTCGGCCGGCGAGCGGGTGTTCCTGGCCTTCGCCATGGTCATCGGCATCGTCGCCGCGCCCGTGCAAGCGGCCAGCCGATCGCTGCTCGCGCGTCTCGCGCCGCCCGACAAGATCACCCAGTTCTTCGGGTTGTTCGCCTTCTCCGGCAAGGTCACCGCGTTCATGGCCCCGTTCATGATCGCAACCGTCACGGCGGCAACCGGCAACCAGAGGGCCGGCATGGGCGCCATTGCCGTGTTCCTGATCGCCGGCATGGCATTGATGCTGAAGGTGCACGACCGGCCTGCGGCGCATCGATAAGGCGAACTGATCGATGGTTCGAACAGTTCGTATTTGCACTTATGGCAGCGGACGCCTATCTCTCGGATACAGGTGCAAGGCACCGAGGCAAGCAACCAAGGGAGACGCCCCATGAAGATCTGGACGAAGCCGCAGGTCACCGAGCAGGAAGTCGGCCTGGAAGTCACCAGCTATCTGCCGGCCGAGATCGACGTGATCTGAGCCGACACGAGAATTTCGCGCGCTCTTCGGGGTGCGCACGCAGCGGCGGCCCCTTGGGACCGCCGCTTTCGTTTGAGCGACAGCGTCGACGGTCGACGAAGCTCGGCCTCTCAGCCGATCAGCGGCAGCTTGAACAGCAGCAGGAACCCGTTCAACGTCAGCAGCGCACCGGCGCCGCCGAGGACGACGCTGAGCCCGAGCAAGGCGTTGCCGCCCGAGATGATGGCGATCGACGCCAGCACAATGGCGATCTGCAGCAACGCCTGGCCGTAGTCGAAATAGGGGTCGCGCGCCATGGCGAGGTCACGGTCCGCCTCGACCGCCTTGCCCTTTTCGAACAGCTCGTCGAGCCCCTCGTTGGACTGCTTGTCGGAGGTCAGCTTGGCCTCGTAAGCCTTGTGGCCCGCGATCTTCTTTTCCAACATCCCGAGTTGTTCGGACGAGAGCCCCGTCGAGGTGGCCAGCAGGACTTCGAGATCCTCGATATGCGATCGGATCACCTGCCGGCGCACGTTCTTCGCCTGGAAAAACGACCAGATGTTCGACGCCTCGATGTTCTTGAGCGTCGCTTCCTTGGTGGCGTTGTCGCCGCCCATGGAGCAGACCGCCAGCAGCACGGCCAGCACGCCGATATAGACGCCGATCCAGCGGTCGCGGTCGCGGCCCTGGCGCTCGTCGCCGCGCGGAATATCGTCCATGGCCATGCGGAAATATCCTGAAAGAACCCTCGCGCGGTGCTTACGTCAGGTGCGCCGCCGGAGCAAATCGATCGCGCGAGCTTGGAAAATTTGTGGCGACAGTGGCGAGGATGAAAAAGCGCCGCGGTGAAGATCACCGCGGCGCACTCCTTTTCATCCGTCGTGGGCGTAGCGGTTCGCCCGTCAGGCAACCAGCTCGCGCCGCTCGGCAACCTGGCCGACCTCGGTCAGGCGGTAGATGATCGGCACGCCGGTCGCCACCTCGCGCTCGATGATCTGCTTCGCCGACAGCTCCTCGAGATACATGATGAGGGCGCGGATCGAGTTGCCATGCGCGGCGACGATGACGTTGCGGCCGGCTTTCAGCTCCGGCCAGATGCGCGACTTGTAGTACGGGAGCACGCGCGCCGCGGTATCCTTGAGGCTTTCGCCGCCCGGCGGGGCGATGTCGAACGAGCGGCGCCAGATCAGCACCTGCTCGGCACCCCATTTGGCCCGCGCCTCGTCCTTGTTGAGACCGGAGAGATCGCCGTAGTCGCGCTCGTTCAGCGCCTGGTCGCGGATCGTTTCCAGATCCTGCTGACCGAGCTTGTCGAGGATCAGCCGGAGCGTGTGGTTGGCGCGCAGCAGCACGCTGGTGAAGGCGATGTCGAACTTGTAGCCCTCGCTCTTCAGCATTTCGCCGGCACGTTGGGCTTCTTCCACGCCGAGCGGGGTGAGGTCCGGATCACGCCAGCCGGTGAACAGGTTCAGGTTGTTCCACTCGCTTTGTCCGTGACGGACCAGGACGAGGACGTTGTTCATGGCGAACCTCATTGTCGTTCGTAACGGCGCCGCGGCTGTCGCACCGGCGCAAGGGTCAAAGTCCAAGCACGTTGGACATGGAGAAGAGGCCGGGACCGCGGCCGCGACCCCACAGTGCCGCCTTGACTGCACCACGCGCGAAGATGCCGCGATCGCTGGCGAGATGCGTCAGCTCGATGCGCTCGCCCTCGCCCGCGAACATGACGGTGTGATCGCCGACCACGCTACCGCCACGCAGGCTCTGGAAACCGATGTCGCCACGCCGCCGCTCGCCCGTGTGACCGTCTCGCGCGCGCACCGCCACATCGTCGAGCGAAACCTTGCGGCCCTCGGCGGCGGCGCGCCCGAGCATCAGCGCGGTGCCGGACGGCGCGTCGACCTTGTGGCGATGGTGCATCTCGACGATCTCGATGTCGAAATCGGCGTCCAGCGCCTCGGCCACCTTGCGCGTCAGGGCGACGAGCAGATTGACGCCGAGGCTCATGTTGCCGGCCTTGACGATGGTCGCGTGGCGCGCGGCCGCCTCGATCGCCGCCTCGTCCTCGCGCGACAGGCCGGTGGTGCCGATGACGTGGACGATGCGCGCGTTGGCGGCGAGCCCGGCGAACTCCACAGTCGCGGCCGGTGACGTGAAGTCGAGGATCGCATCGACCTTGGCGCAGACTTCGAGCGCGTCGTCGGTGATGCGGTGCCCCACCTCGCCGATGCCCGCGACGAGGCCGACGTCCTGGCCCAACACGGCCGCCCCGGCACGCTCGACGCCGCCAGCGACCACACAGCCGGACGTGGCGTGTACGGCGCGCAGCAGCTCGCGCCCCATGCGGCCGCCCGCCCCCATCACCGCGATTCTCATGTCGGCCATTCGTCACCTCGCGCCGGCCCGGACAGAGTCGAATCCGGGAACCGCCTGCTTCCCGGCCGCCCTGCCGGCGGGGCAGAAGATAAAGGGCGAGGGCATCCGCCCGCTCGTGCCGGCGCGACGCCCTCGATTCGTCCGCGAACGCCTATAGCAATCCGCAGCCGCGCGGAAAACGCGCCGCATCAAATTCCCGATGCGGCATGGCGCGCGCCTCTCACTTCGACTTGGATTTCGTCTCCGCCTTGTAGCGCTCGACCGCCTCGATGATCAGCCGCTTGGCCTCCTCCGAGTCGCCCCAGGTCTTGATCTTGACCCACTTGCCGGGCTCCAGATCCTTGTAGTGTGCGAAGAAGTGCTCGATCTGCTTCACGGTGATGTCCGGCAGATCGAAGTAGTTCTGGATCTTCTCGTAGCGGCGCGTGAGCTTCGTGCTCGGCACCGCGATGATCTTCTCGTCGCCGCCGCCATCGTCCTCCATGACGAGCACGCCGACCGGACGGCAGTTGATGACCGCGCCCGGCACGATCGCACGCGTGTTGCAGACCAGAACGTCGATCGGGTCGCCGTCGGTCGACAGCGTATGCGGGACGAAGCCGTAGTTCCCCGGATAATGCATCGGCGTGTAGAGGAAGCGATCCACGAACAGGGTGCCCGACGCCTTGTCCATCTCGTACTTGATCGGCTCGCCGCCGAGCGGCACCTCGACGATCACGTTGACGTCGTGCGGCGTCTTGTTGCCGGTGGGGATGGCGTCGATGCGCATTCTGGAGGTCTCCTTGGGATGTCGGCCCGTTCGCTAGCACGCCGGGCGCCTGTTGTCTCAGCCTGTCGGCCCTGAGCGGCCGCGCATACACCCGCACGCCAACCGCCGGATTGCGGGACTGCGGTGGCGGCCGTGGCGAGGGTGAAAATTGGCGCGCGGGAGATTGAAGCTTGCAGAGGGGGAGGGAGACCCGGCACCGCGACACTAGATGCGCGAGCGCGCGGCCGGCCGCAATCCGTCATTTGATCGATAGGGAAGGATCGGCGCCCGCCAGGACCCGGCTCTGCCCGCGGTTTCCCGCAGCGGCTGGAGCTGCAGCTCAAGGCCAGCCGAATCCGAGTTTCGGCAGCTTGGCGGTCCCGACTTTCTCGACGACCTCGGCGACCGGCCGGCCACCACGCCGCCAGTAGAACGACACGGCGCCATCGTTCGCCGCGAGGGCCCACACGATGAGACCTCGCAGATTGCGGTCGTCGAGCGCGTTGCGGCAAGCCTCGAACAGCAGTTCGCCGAAGCCGAGCCCCTGATAGGCGGGCGCGAGATAGATTTCGTAAATTTCGCCCTGGTAGCTGCAGCGCTGACGCGCCGGCCCGCACGAAGCGTAGCCGCACAGATTGCCGTTGACCTCGAGGACGATGAAGTGATCGCCGGAGCGGATCGACTGGCTCCACCAGCGGCGACCGCGTCGCAGGATCAGCGACTCGAGCTGTGTGCCGGGCAGGATGCCGACATAGGCATGGCGCCACGACTGCTCGAACACCTCGGCGAGTGCCTTGGCATCGGATACTCTCGCGCTACGCACGCGTACTTGTGAACTCGAACTCAGCATGGGCGGAGTATAGCGCGAAATGCACGCTTGTCTGCTCTCCCGAACAGCCGATTCGAGCGATTTTTTCTGTTGTCTGTAGCACTTGAGAAAGCAAAACGCCCGAGGCACGAGCCCCGGGCGTTTGCTATTCGAGTGCGAGCCTCACGCCCCGCTGCTCGCGAGGCTCGAAGTCCGGCTCAGCCGGCCTTCTTCAGCTGCTCGAAGCTCTTGGTGGCGGCGGCGTTGACCGTCTCCAGCGTCTGCTTGGCAACCTTCGCGGAGAGCTCGAACAGCTCCTTGCTCTGGGCGCCAGCGACGGCGAACTGCTGCTGGAAGAAGTCGGCCTGCAGGCGGACCATCTCCGGCACGGTCTTGGCGCGGGCGATCGCCTGGGCGGCGTCGAACACGGCTTCGGTGTTGACGGCGGTGTTGTGGACCATCTTCTCGCCGATCGCCTTGGCGCCAGCCTGCGTCGCCAGCATGACGTCCTCGACGACCTTCGCGCCATCCTTCGCAGCAGCGCTCATCTTGTAGTAGGCCTCGCGGCTCTTCTGCACGCCATCCTCGGCCATCGCCTGCAGGTTCTCGGGGATGCGGGCATCCTTGGCGGCGTTGAACATGTCCTGGGCCTGGCGGGTGAACTGCTCGTTCATGGCGGGTCTCTCCTGGTTTGATTGTCTCTGCGGGGTCGGGCGCGGGCGCCACGACCTACTTGAAATCGGGGCTGCGGCTCTTGTCCGCCGGTGAGAAGTGATATAGCGCAGGCTTTTGTGCATTGCAACATGGAACTTATTGCTCTGCGGTATGAGGGCGCTTCATACGGGATAGCTCGCGTTTTAACGGGAGTTCGCCGGTCTGAATTTTGGCAAGCCGACGAGAAATTTGTACCGATTTGTGCGCCGCACAAGCGGGCCAGCACAAGCTGCTGAAATTTCAGGCAATTGCTGACCTACAGCAGGCGCGGAAACAAATCCCGGTAGCCCATCGCCGCCGGGTCGAACAGCACGTCCGACGGCTTGAGTGGTCGCGCCAGCGCCAGTCCTTCGAGGCTGCGACACCTCGAAAGTGCAACGTAAGCCTGCCCATGTGCGAAAGTGCCGCGCCCCAGATCGATATAGACGCGATCGAGGGTCAACCCTTGCGACTTGTGGATGGTCAGCGCCCACGCCAGCCGCAGGGGAAACTGCTTGAACGTGCCGGCTACCTGCTCGACGACCTTTTCCGAAGTCTGGTCGAAAGCGTACCGGCGCTGCTCCCAGGACACCGGCTCGAGTTCATATTCGCGCCCGCCGATCTCGATCCAGACCTGCTTGTCCGTCAGCCGAGACACCCGCGCGATCGAACCGTTGACCCATCGCCGGTCCGGATCGTTCCGCAGCAGGATGACCTTGGCTCCGGGTTTCAGCACCAGCCGCTGGTCGGTCGGCTGGGCGGCGGCGTTGAACTCCCCCGTCACGCCGGCCTCGTAGGTATGGGCGCGCGCCGGCAGCGCGTCGAGATAGGCCATGTTGATGCGCTGCGCGGCGGCGTTGGTCGGCGTCAGGATGACATAGGGGTCGCCCTCGCCGAGCGTGCGGATCGGGTGCACGCGCTCGTTCAGAACCTCGAGGTCGTTCTCGTCGGCGGCGCCGTCGCGCACCCGGTTCAGCACCGTCAGCAGGGCCTCGTCGCGCTGCCGGAACACCTCGGTCAGCTCCAGCAGCTGCGTACCGAACCCCTCGCGCAGCGCGCTGACGGAGAAAAAGAACGGCCCGCCGAACTCTGTCTCGAGATGCGAGGCGACCTCGGCTTCCTGCACGACCGGCGGCAGCTGGTGAAGATCTCCGAACAGCATCAGGCGAACGCCGCCGAACGGCTCGCGCGGACGGCCGCGATTGAGCCGCAACGACTGGTCGATCGCCGCCATCAGATCGGAGCGCACCATCGACACCTCGTCGATGACGAGCATCTGCAGCCGGCGCATGACGCGGCCGTTGCGGCTGCGGCGTATGTCCTCCGGGCGGATCAGGCGCGGCGGCAGGCCGAAGAACGAATGAATGGTCTGGCCGCCGACGTTGACGGCCGCGAGGCCGGTCGGCGCCACCACCACTGTTTCGGCCGTCGCAGAGTCGCGCAGCGATCGCAGCAGAGTCGACTTGCCGGTGCCGGCGCGGCCCGTGACGAAAAGATTGCCCGCACCCGTCGTGGCAAAATCGATCGCCGCCGCATATTCAGGCGTCGGCGTTACGCCGTCCGGCCAGCGCACCGCCGGGCGGTTCGCATCAATTTCGGCGGGTGGGGTGGGCAAATCGCGGTTCTCCCTCGGCACAGCATCCGTGCTTAGGGAGAAGGGTGCATCAAGTCAAAGCCACGGGGGCATGTCCTGCGCCTCGTTCAGCGCTTTTCAACTGCCCGGCGCTTGACGGCGTCGGCAATCGCGGCGCGAAACGACACCAGTTCCGTGCGGCTGATGTCCGCCGGCAGCATATAGGTCCGGCCATCGTCGGTGACGAGTTGCGCCACCTGGCGGCGCTGGCGCCCGTCGATCAGAACCGTCGCCATTTCGAGCCGCGCCACGCTGGCCAACGGCAGGCGCTTGCCGACATTCGCCAGCGGACCGCTGTGCACCAGCAGCAGTTGCCCGCGGCCCGGATCGAGCGTCACCGAGACGACATCGCCCTTGTGAAGGCTGGAATACGCCGCGACCGCGACGGCGATCACCGCCATGACGATCAGTGCAGCGTGCATGACCGGCAGCGCCGGCAACATGGATGCCGGCTCGACCAGGACCGGCCACAACATCGGCAGCATCGCCCCGAGCAATACGGGGAGCAGCTTGTGCCAGCCGTCGTAACGCTCGCCCTCGAAATGGCGGGCCGCCGCGAGCCGCACACGGTCGCTTCCTTCGATCATGCCGAGCATTGTAAACAACCCCTTACCGCTTTTTATGAGAACTACGGCCATTCCCTGAAGATCGGGTTGCAATCGGCACTCGAATTGAAGGCATCGCATCAAGGAAGCCTTCACCATACCGATGGCGGCCCGGCTATCCCCGCCGCCGCCGCCGCCCATTACGATGAGCCGCTGTCCGATTCCGAGGCGCGCGACCATCATGCCGTTTGCCGACTATGCCCGCGTCCTTCTCGATCTCGCCGAAGCCGTGCATCGCTGGCTCGGTGCGCTGGCTCCGCTCGATCGCGCCCGCCGCCGCCGCGTCGCCCGCTATGCCGGGGCGATCGCCGATACCCTCGCCCGCGCCGCCGACGCCCTCGTGGCCCTCGAGGCCAACCCGGCCGATCCGTCGGCCGCCCGCCGGGCCGCACGCGAGTTCGGCCGCATCACCGGCTACATCGAAACAATGGTCGCGGTGCTCGACCAGCATCTTGACGGCCGCAAGCTGGCTGGCGTTAAAAAGCGCCTCGAACGCCTCGAGGCCAATGCACCGCGCGCCGAAGCGCTCGGAACCGAATCCAGTCGTCGCGTCGACCGTCTCGCCGCTGCGGAAGGCTTCTTCCGCGCGCTGGCCGACGGACTTGGCGCCTGAGCGCGCGCAACGGAGACACCTGAGCCCATGGACAAGTTCACCACCCTGACCGGCATCGCCGCGCCGCTGCCGCTGCGCAACATCGACACCGACATGATCATCCCGAAGCAGTTCCTGAAAACGATCAAGCGCACCGGGCTCGGCAAATCGCTGTTCTTCGAAATGCGCTACGATCCCGCCTCCGGCAAGGAAATCGGAGACTTCGTTCTCAACCAGCCGGCCTATCGCAAGGCGCAAATCCTCGTCACGGGTGACAACTTCGGCTGCGGCTCCTCGCGCGAACATGCACCTTGGGCGCTGCTGGATTTCGGCATCCGCTGCGTCATCGCGCCGGATTTCGCGGACATCTTCTACAACAACTGCTTCCAGAACGGCATTCTGCCGATCAAGCTGCCGCAGACTGAAGTCGACAAGCTGCTCGACGATGCGAGCCGCGGCGCCAACGCGACGCTCACCGTCGACCTCGAGGCACAGGAGATCCGCGGCCCCGACGGCGGCGTCATCCGCTTCGATATCGATCCGTTCCGCAAGCACTGCCTGCTCAACGGCCTCGACAACATCGGCCTGACGCTGGAGAAAGTCGCGGCGATCGAGACCTTCGAACAACGCAACAAGAGCGAGCGTCCCTGGCTCTGAGCCGGCCCGCCCAACCCACCGACTGCAATACAGAAGCGGCATATCGAGCGTCCTCGATGTGCCGCTTTTTTCATGTTCCGGGTGCACGTGCGCACGCGACAGTGACCGCGTCGGCGCTGCCCGGATGACGCGCCGCATCTTCTGCCAGTGCGAGAAGTGCGCTATTTTACTGCTCTGCAGCGCATCCTGACCCAAGCGCTCGCGCGGCCGATGGGGACCGAATCGCTCGCCTCGCCAGGCGGCGCAATCGCCGCAACGCAGGGGCTTCGCCAGGCGCGACGGACCGCGACGGAAGCGAAAAAGGCCGAATTGATCGCGAGAAACAGCGGTTTTCGTTGCAATCGCGTCACGGTTTTTCCGGTTTCTATTGTGCCCGCAGCGGAATTAGCTTTGGAGGTTTAAAAAATTAACCTATTTCAATCTGCGACGACACCCGGTCAAAACGCCCCTTAAAACCAATACCGAACAACGGAGAGAGAAGAATGGCCACCAAGACGAAAGCTGCCGCGAAAAAGGCTCCGGCCAAGGCTGTGAAGAAGCCGGCCAAGGCCGCGGCCAAGACCGCGAAGGGCGCCAAGGCGCAGGCCACCGTGACGCTGCGCAACCTGAGCGACGCCATTGCCGAGCAGCACGAGCTGCCGAAGAAGCAGGCCAACACCATGCTCAGCGAGATGGTCGACATGATCGCGACGCACCTCAAGAAGGGCGCGCGCATCCGCATCGGCGGTCTCGGCATCCTGCAGGTCAAGCATCGCCCGGCGCGCATGGGCCGCAACCCGGCCACCGGCGAGTCGATCAAGATCAAGGCCAGCAAGAAGATCGCCTTCCGCGCCGCCAAGGAGCTGAAGGAAGCCGTCTGATCGGCTGCCTGAGTTTACGCGCCGGGACTGCCCAACCCGACGCAATTCTACTGACCAAGGCCCGGCCCAGCGCCGGGCCTTTTCGCTATCGGATGTGAGGAACAGCCGGCACGGCTACGCCTTGCTGCGGGCGCACGACGAGCCCGCTTTGCTCGGCGGCTCGCTTGTCGATGCAGAATTTACCGGGCGTGTAAGGGAGAAGGTGGTGCCGCTTGCGTGACTCGAACACGCGACCCCATCATTACGAATGATGTGCTCTACCGGCTGAGCTAAAGCGGCGTCGCCGAAGCGAACGTGCGAGGGAGATACCCCGCTCCGCCCGGGATTGCAAGTGTGCCGGCAGCGCGGACCGCAGGGCTCCGGGAGTTCGAATTTTTCCCTGTCCGGCCGACGCGATGCTTGCCAGCACGGCCGCCCCCTGTAGCTTTGGCAGACGCGAACCAGGAACATCCCCGAGCACGGAGCCCATGCCGATCAAGCCGAAAAGCAAGCCGTCCGGCGCCGCATCCGCTGACCGTCGCCCCGCCGGCACCAAGGCGGCGAAGAAGGCGCCGACCAAGGCCGCCGCCAAAGCCGCCGCGGCCGCGCGTCCTGCGAATGCACCGCAGAAGACGGACGCGATCGCCAAGCCATCCGCCAAACGCAAAGCTCCGGCGCCGATCGTGTCGACCGGATACTGGCTCCTGAAATCCGAGCCGGATGCGTTCTCATGGGAGAAGCTCAAGGCCAAGGGCAGGGCCGGCGAGGAATGGAGCGGCGTGCGCAATTACCTCGCCCGCAACAACATGCGCGCCATGGCGCTCGGCGATCTGGCGTTCTTCTATCATTCGAATATCGGGCTCGAGGTGGTCGGCATCTGCGAGGTGTCGGCGCTCGCGCATCCGGATTCGACCGCCGACGATCCGAAATGGGAGTGCGTCGACGTGCGCGCCGTGCGTGACATGCCGAAGCCCGTGACGCTCGCCGACGTGAAGGCCAATCCGAAGCTCGCGAGCATGAGCCTCGTCACCTCGATGCGGCTCTCGGTGCAGCCGGTGACGGCCGCCGAGTGGGCCGAGATCTGCCGCATGGGCGGGCTGGATGCGCGCAAGCTGGCGAAGGGCTGAGCAATGGTCGATGCGACATCCGCTTGGAGCAAGCGATTGCGGGCCATCATGCTCGGCGCGCAGGTTCCGGTCGTTGTGCTTGCTGCGCCGCTGGCCGTTAGCGGCTGGTTCGGGCCATTCGTTGTCTTGGCGGTCGGTGTGCCGATAGCCTCGCTGATTGCTTTCCTAGTCATTCAACCGATGGTGAACACCCTGCTGGAAGCAGGACGGTTGCGGTTACGTCATGCTCTACTGATCGGCGCTCTTGCGTGCGCGCTACCCACATTCCTTCTGAAGCTCGGCACGATTTTGCGGACCATTTTGCACATTCCGGCTGAGATTGGATTGATGCGTAGTTCAAGCTTCGGCGTCCTCGTCATCGAGAACGGTATGTATACCCGCGCCGGCTGGCTTGTTGGCGTCGTCGCGCCGGCCGCAGTGTGTGCCACGCTCGGCATGCTGGGGGCGCTGGTGGCATGGCGGCTCGCATTCGGTTCACTCGCGGCAGATCCCCGTCCATGAGCATCGTATCGAAAATCAATCCCGAACCGCGCGACTGGCCCGCCTTCATTCGCGCCAACACGAAGCCGCTGTCGCCGCCGCTGACGCCGGAGATCAGGCTGCATCTCGCCGAGGAATCCCTGCCCATCTGGCAGAAGACCGAGGAGGAACTGGGCGAGATCAACGTGCCGCCGCCGTACTGGGCGTTCGCCTGGGCGGGCGGGCAGGCGCTGGCACGCCATATCCTCGACAACCCGGCGCTGGTGGCCGGCAAAAGCGTGCTCGACCTCGGCACCGGCTCCGGCCTGCAAGCGATCGCGGCAGTCAAGGCCGGTGCCGCCCACGTGCTCGCCGCAGACATCGACAAAATCGCGCTGGCCGCTTGCGCGCTCAATGCGGACGCCAATGGCGTGCAGTTCGAAACCACCGCCGACGACCTGCTCGCCGTGCCACTCGATCGGCCGTTCGACGTGATCCTGGTCGGCGATCTGTTCTACGAGCGCCAGCTGGCGGACCATGTGCTCGCGCTGATCGAACCCGCCGCCGCCGCGGGCAGTCTCATCCTGATCGGCGATCCGCAGCGCAACTACTTCCCCAAGGGCCGCTTCGTCGAGGCCGCACGCTACGAGGTTCCCGTCACCCGCGAACTCGAGGACGCTGAAATCAAGCGCACCGCCGTCTGGCGGCTCGGTGGTTCTGACTGACGTCATTCGGGCGCGTGAAGGGCGCATCTCCCCGTGCTAAGGTCCGGCCGGTCCGGGTGCGCGTGGAGCGTCGATCATGAGCTTTGCCGGCTTCAACGGTTACGCCATCATGCTGGCGACGGCCGCAAGCTTCCTGTTCGGCGGCGTCTGGTACGGCGCTTTTTCGAAGGCCTGGATGGACGCCGCGGGGGTCGACATCGAAAAACTCATAAAGGGCAAGAACGGGCCGATCATCACGCCCTACCTGATTACGCTCGCTGCGCTACTCATCATGTCGACCATGCTCGCCGGGATCGTCGGTCACCTCGGCGTCGTCAACCTCAAGAACGGGCTCATCACCGGCGCGCTGCTCTGGCTCGGCTTCGTCGCCACCTCGCTGGTCGTCAACCACGCCTTCCAGGGCGCCAGGCCGATGCTGACGCTCATCGACGGCGGTCACTGGCTCGGGGTGCTGCTGATCCAGGGCGCCATCATCGGCAGCTTCGGAGTGCCTTGACGATCGTCGCCGATGTGCGCTCGAGTGCGCGCGAGGAGAACAAGCGCATCGGCAACCCCGCCGGATGCTTCAAATACCTACCGAAACACTACGACGAAGGGGAGGGTTGCCGCCCCAAGGGCCCAACCTATAATGCCCCAAAATTCAAGCCAAATGGGAGGATTAAGCATGTCGGATAAGGTTTACCCGGTTCCTGCGCAATGGAAGACGCGGGCCTGGGTCGACAACGACAAGTACCTTGCGATGTACGAGCGCTCGGTCAAGGACCCGGTCGGTTTCTGGGGCGAGATGGGCCAGCGGCTCGACTGGATCAAGCCGTACACCAAGGTCAAGAACACCTCCTTCGATCCGCACAACGTGTCGATCAAGTGGTATGAGGACGGCGTTCTCAACGTCTCCGCCAACTGCATCGATCGCCACCTCGCCACGCGCGGCGATCAGGTCGCGATCATCTGGGAGGGCGACGACCCGACCCAGGACGAGAAGATCACCTATCGCCAGCTGCACGAGCGCGTCTCCAAGCTCGCCAACGTGATGAAGGCGCACGGCGTCAAGAAGGGTGACCGCGTCACCCTCTATCTGCCGATGATCCCCGAGGCGGCCTACGCCATGCTCGCCTGCGCGCGGCTCGGCGCCATCCACTCGATCGTGTTCGCCGGCTTCTCGCCGGACAGCCTGCAGAACCGCATCGAGGACGCCGACTCCAAGTTCATCATCACCTCGGACGAGGGCCTGCGCGGCTCCAAGACGGTGCCGCTCAAGAAGAATACCGACGCTGCGCTGGCGAAATGCAAGGGCGACGAGAAGGTGCTCGTCGTGCGCCGCACCGGCAATCCGGTGCCGTTCACGCCCGGCCGCGACTTCTGGCTGCACGAGGAGATCGTCAAGGTTTCCGCCGACTGCCCGCCGGAGCCGATGAACGCGGAAGACCCGCTGTTCATCCTCTACACGTCGGGCTCGACCGGCAAGCCGAAGGGCGTGGTGCACACCACCGCCGGCTATCTGGTCTACGCGGCGATGACGCACCAGTACGTGTTCGACTATCACGACGGCGACATCTACTGGTGCACGGCCGACGTCGGCTGGGTCACCGGCCACAGCTACATCATCTACGGACCGCTCGCCAACGGCGCGACGACGCTGATGTTCGAGGGCGTGCCGAACTACCCGACCGCATCGCGCTTCTGGCACGTGGTCGACAAGTGGAACGTCAACATCTTCTACACGGCACCGACCGCCATCCGCTCGCTGATGGGCGCCGGCGACGACCTCGTCAAGCGCACCGACCGCTCGTCGCTGCGCCTGCTCGGCTCGGTCGGCGAGCCGATCAATCCGGAAGCGTGGGAGTGGTACTATCACGTCGTCGGCGAGGGCCGCTGCCCGATCGTCGATACCTTCTGGCAGACCGAGACCGGCGGCATCATGATCACCCCGCTGCCGGGTGCGACGGATCTGAAGCCCGGCTCCGCGACGCGTGCGTTCTTCGGCGTGCAGCCGGCGCTGGTCGACGACAAGGGTAACGAGCTGCAAGGCGCCACGCAGGGCAACCTGATCATCAAGGACAGCTGGCCGGGCCAGTCGCGTACCGTCTACCGCGATCACGAGCGCTTCGTGCAGACGTACTTCTCGACCTATCCCGGCACCTACTTCACGGGTGACGGCTGCCGCCGCGACGAGGATGGCTTCTACTGGATCACCGGCCGCGTCGACGACGTCATCAACGTGTCCGGCCACCGCATGGGCACCGCCGAGGTCGAAAGCGCGCTGGTTTCGCATCCGAAGGTCGCCGAGGCGGCCGTGGTCGGCTATCCGCACGATCTCAAGGGCCAGGGCATCTACTGCTACGTCACGCTGAATGCCGGCGAGGAACCGACCGAAGCGCTGAAGAAGGAGCTGGTCGCTCACGTCCGCAAGGAGATCGGTCCGATCGCCTCGCCCGACCTGATCCAGTTCTCGCCGGGCCTGCCGAAGACGCGCTCGGGCAAGATCATGCGCCGCATCCTGCGCAAGATCGCCGAGGACGAGTTCTCGGCGCTCGGCGACACCTCGACGCTGGCCGACCCGGCCGTCGTCGACGACCTCATCAACAACCGTCAGAACCGCAAGGGCTGACGCCGTTCCACGCGAAAGTTCACAAACGAGAAAGGGCGAGGCCACGCCGGCCTCGCCCTTTCTCGTTCGGCACCCTGCGGCGCGGAGCCGCGTATCAACTGCTGACGCGAATGTTGGTGAGACGCTTTGCGATGTCCTTGAAGGCGCCGCTGAGCTGGCTGGCGTTGTCGGCGTTGTAGAAGTTGTCCTGGCCCGAGCACTGCTTCAGCAGCGTCTCGGCCTCGGGCGGCGTCTGGAAGCCGACGGTGTAGATGGTGATCTGGTTGTCATTCTTCTTCATTTCTTCGCAGATCTTCAGCGCCTGATTGCCGGAGGTGCCGTTGACTGCGGAGTCGGCGCTCGCCGGATCGGGCCATGCGACGGCCTCGCCACCGTTCTTGTACGACGTATTGAACATGCCATCCGTCATCAGGATCACGGTCTTGATGGTCTTGTCCGGATCGAACGGGCGCGGCGCGCTGGCGCCCGGCCAGTAGCCCGACCAGTTCGGCGACACCGTGTACCAGCCCCACGCGAGTCCGATGTGGCCTGCGGTGCCGCCGAACCCGGTCAGCGAAGCGATCTTGGCCAACACCTGATTGCGTCTGGTGAGATCAGCGATGTCCGTAAGAGGCAGCACATCAGGTTCCGGACAGGAGTAGGCCGGGAAGGTCGCCCTGTCGGCGACGGGGAACGTCGAACTCGGCCCGTCGTCTTTGAAGCCGGCGCCGCCCTGGCGCTCGACGAGGCACCCGTCGACGCTGGCGCCACCGGTCAAGCCGCCCGCACGCCCGCCGAGGTTGACAGAGGCGGCATACGGTACGACTGAAATCTTGATGCTGTTGACGCTCGGGTTCGTCCCCGCAAGCGTGTTGACGATATCGGCCGCGGCCGTTTTCAGTGCGGAGATCTTGGCACCGCTGGCGCAGGCGTCCGAGGCGAACGCCGGCGGCGTGTCACACATCGAGCCGGTGATATCGAGCACCAGCGCCAGCTCGATTTTCTTCGGCTTGAACATCACGGTCGCTTCGGGCGTGTAGGTGAAATTCGCGTCGGCGTCGCCAATCAGCCCGAACAGTGCCGGGAAGGCGATGTCGGCTTTGACATTCACCGTCGAGTCCGTGTGGTTCGCCGTCACCGTGATGTTGGTCGCCCTCACGTTCGGAATGTGCAGGCGCTCGAGGTAAGCCTTGAAATAGGCCTCGGCGACGCTGTCGTACTGGTCCTGGGTGGCCGTCGGATCGTCGAGCAGCTGCGCCGCCGCAAGCGCCGCCGCGTCGAGGCCAGCCTGCAGCTTGAAACTGACGTTGTAGGCCCGTGAAGAGTCGATCGCGAGGCCCGCAAGCACGAACAGGATCGTGGCGCTGAGGCCGAAGATGATGGCGATGCTACCGCGATCATCGCGACGGAAGCGCTTCAGGGTTGGAAAGGCAACGGGCATGTTGACCTGCGCGAGCTGGACTACGACGCTCGCCAGATTGGCCGGTAGTGCTGAATTCGTTGCTAACCAAGCCGCCGATGCGTGGTGTTCGTCACGTGTTGGTTAGCAAATCGTCTGCCGCTGAATGTCCATGGAACAACGGCCGCCCCGTTGGATCGCGACGGATCAGCGGCAGCGCCACATCACGCTGCGATCGAAGTGGAAGTGGTCGCGGTGGGCCTCGTTGTAGTCCGGGCTCAGCGCGACGCGGAAGTAGCCGCAAGCCTTCGCGTGGATCGCGCGCAGGAACTCCGATTTGCGCGTGACGCTCCGCCAGTCCCTGGCAACGACGATGCTCTGACCGTCGGCGAGGCGGAAACCCGAGATGTCGATCGCATTGGCGGTCGCGTGCTGGCTGCGGAACGCGGTCAGGGCACGGCTTCCGATGATATTTCTGCAGGCGTAGGTTCCCATGCTGTCGACACTCGCCACGCGGGCACCGAGCAGGCGCTCGGCCAGCGGCTGTACATCGTGCTCGAGCCACAGCGCCAGCGCGGCGGCCATCTCGCACGTCACCTGCGCCGCCGCGAGCCGCGCGCCGCCCGCGCGCGACACGGCCACCGCATTGCGCCATCCGCAACCGTCGACGACCTCCTTGTCGCCGATCGGCCGCGCCGCCACCACCGGCGACGCCAGCGCCGCCCGGCATAGCGTTTCGTCACGTTTGATCGCAGCCAGACGGAAATCGAGAAACCAGTGCGCCGGCTCGTCGAGTTGCAGCGGCGCCAGCGGGCTGAAGCGCGGCGGCACCAGGCCGAGCCAGAACGCTGCGAGCGACGGCCCTGCGACGAGCAGAAGCGCAAGAAGTTTCAACGGCCAGCCGCGCCGGCGCCGGGACATGCTGTTCTTCCCCCGCATCTGAGTGCGATGCACATATAGCGATGCGAAGCGGGCACGAAAATGCGCGGGTCGCCGAAACGAAAGGCGCCGCCATGCGGGATGGCGGCGCCTCGAGTCGGCCGGATCGCTGGGCGATCAGTTGGTCAGGCGCAGATTGATGATCTGCTCGGCGATGGTGTCGAACGCGGAGACAAGCTGTTCCTCGTTGGCGGCATCGAAGTGCTGCGACGAGACGTTGCCCGAGCAGGTGCGCAGCGTCGCCTCGGCGCGTTCACGCAGGCGGCGGTCACGAATCTCGTCCAGCTTGAAGCCGACCGTGTAGATGGTGATGCCCTGGGTGCGGGCCGCGGCGCACGTATCCATGGCGATCTGCTGCGAGCGGGTGGCGGCCGGCGAGCTGTCGCCGCTGTTCGAGCCGCCGATGGTGTTGAACAGCCCGTCCGTCATGAGCACCATGTACTTCTTGGTGCGGTCGCCGAAGGCTGCCGGCTCGTGGCCCGCGAACACGCGGCCCCAGGTATCCTGCAGCATGTAGGTCGCCCACAGAGCACCGAGGTGACCGGCCGTGCTGCCGCCGGCCGTGTAGGTGGCGATCTCGCTCATGAGCGTCGACTTGTTGTCGGTGAGCGGGATGATGCGCGCGCCGGGGCAGGTCGCCCGCGAGGCGATGCCTGGCGAGCCGTTGGTCTTCAAGAACGTGCCGGCTTCCGGAACGGACATGCTGGTGTCGTCACCCGCTTCACGCTCGAACGTGCAGGGGGAGGCGTTGTTGCCCGTAACCGCGGCAACATAGTCACCGGCGTTGACGCCCGACGAGTACGGCGCCAGCGCCACACGCACTTTGTTGGGGCGGCCTTCATCCTTCAGCAGGGTATCGACCAGATTGGTGCTGGCGCGGCGGAGCGCGTCGATCTTGCCGGTCGGCGCCATCGAACCCGTGACGTCGAGGGCGAGCGAGATTTCCACGTCGGTCGGGTCGACCTTGGTTGACGCGTGCATCGGGAACTCCATGCTGTCGATGCCGGCGATGCGCGCGAGCGTCATCTCGACTTCCACCTTGGCGTCGATGGTGACTCCGCTGGTGGCGCGGTCGAGCGTCACCTCGAAGCTCTTCAGCTTGCCGTAGCCCTGTCCGGAGTTCTCCAGGTTCTTCTGGAAATAGGTGTTGGCGATCTCGCGGACGTCGGCGTCGGTCATGCGGCCGTCGATCATGGCCTTGCCGGACGCGAGCGCCGCAGCGTCGACCGCCGCGGAAATGCGGGTGTACTCGGTCAACACGCGCGAATAGTCGAGCGCGAAGCCGGCCAGCATGGTCATCACCATCGCCGTCAGGCCGAAGATGATGGCGACTGCGCCGCGCTCGTCGCGGCGGAACTGGTTGAGGAAAAGTGCGGTGCGGACGGCCATGGTGTCTCTCCGTGGAACAATCGCCGGTGCGATTGCGGAGAGGGGTGCAAGGCGGATGCCCGCGGGTGCCACCATCGGGGGAGCGGCCGGGTGCCCGTCGCGGGCTTGGTTGACAATGCCCTAACGCGCGTATCCATCCGGCCGGGTGCGCGTTGTGGTCTGCCCCGTCAACAAACTGCAATTACTTGAGAAACATCGAATGATCCGGGCGCACCGCGCGCCATCAAAAGTCGGAGACGATGCCGCCTTTTTCCCAATCTCCGTAGCGGGTCGGCTCCGGGCCCTTGCGACCGCCGACCTCGCGCGGACCGTCAGCGCCGGACACCGTCCCGTTCTGGGCCAACTTGCGCCGTTCCTCGGCCTCGGCGAGCGCGCGTCTCGCTTCGGGAGAGAGTTCGCGCTTGTCCGCCGCGGCCGCACTGGGACGTTCCCCTGCCCCTGTGTCGCCGACCACGTTCCGGTCAGCATCACGCGCGTTCGCGTCGCTCTGGCTCATGACTGGCATCCTCAAAGAAACCGACGGCGCCGCCCCGCCGGGGGCCGCACATCTGGTTGTCGCAAAACCTGCCTCCCATATAGCATTGCGAAACGGCCCGGCCAGTGCGCCGGACCGCGGACGAGACTGGAGTTTTTTGCGATGCCGATGAACTACACCAAGACCGGGCTGCTGCTGGTCGTGCTGACCGGCATCTTCGTCGCCATGGGCGCCGCCGTCGGCGGCCAGACCGGCATGATGATCGCGTTCGGCGCCGCGCTGGTCATGAATCTCGTCAGCCTGTGGAAGTCCGACAAGGTGGTGCTGCGCATGTTCGGCGCCCGCGAGGTGACCTCCGCCGAGGCGCCCGAGCTGGTCGACATGGTGCATGGCCTCGCGCAGCGCGCCGAGCTGCCGCCACCGCGCGTCTACGTCATCCAGAACGCGCAGCCGAACGCTTTCGCCACCGGCCGCAACCCGGAGAACTCGGCCGTCGCCGTCTCGACCGGCCTGCTCGATCTGCTGTCGCGCGAGGAAATCGCCGGCGTGGTCGCGCACGAACTCGCCCACATCAAGAACCGCGACACGCTGACCATGACCGTCGCCGCCACCATCGGCGGCGCCATTTCCATGCTCGCCCAGTACCTGCAGTTCGGCATGCTGTTCGGGGGAAATCGCGACAGCAACGGCAACGGCATCGGCTTCCTCGGCGCGCTCGCCGCCATGATCATCGCGCCGTTCGCGGCCATGCTGGTGCAGACCGCCATCAGCCGCTCGCGCGAGTATCAGGCCGACCGCATGGGCGCGATGATCGTCGGCAATCCGCTGTGGCTCGCCTCCGCCCTGCGCAAGATCCACTCGGTCGCGAGCCGCACCGTGAACCGTCAGGCGGAGGCGATTCCGGCAGCGGCGCACCTGTTCATCATCAATCCGCTGACCGGGCGCGGCGTCGACAACCTGTTCTCGACCCACCCCAACACCGAGAACCGCATCGCCGAGCTGATGAAGATGGCCGAGGAATGGGGCCAGGGCGGCGCTGTCGCCGACTTCGGCCGCGATGGCGGGTCGGAAGCCGGTGACGACGGCCGCTCCATGCCGGCCGGTCCGTGGTCGAGCGCATCCGGCCGCCGCAACGTCGACCGCAGCGGACCGTGGGGCTGAGGTCGAGCGCCGCCTCTTCCCGTTCCTGGCCCACCTGCGGAGCGCGCCCCGGCGGCGCACTCTTGCGCATTGCGTGGCGGCGGACCACAAGTGCGGCTCGAACAAGCGTCGGCGCGACCCGCCGGCCAGCCGGAGTCAATGCCATCACCGACGAGCAACCCAAAGGCAAGCGCCGCCGCGGCGGCCCGATGCCGCCCGTGATCCGCGCCAAGCTCGGGCCGAAGCGCCGACCCGGAGCGGCGCCCGGCGTCGAAGGCAAGCGCTACTCGGAACCGGAAACCCGCGCCTTGCCGCTGCCCGCCGGGCTCGCCGCGCGCGACATGGCGCTATGGCTGGTCGGCGAGGTTCTGGATCGCCGCCGCGCTTTCGACGACGCACTGGCGGAGGCCTTTGCCAGCGCCCGCGGCCTCGCCATGAGCCCGCGCGACCGGGCGCTGTCGCGCCTGATCGCCGCCACCGTGCTGCGCCGTCGCGGCACGCTCGAAACCCTGCTCGCCGGATACATGGAAAAGCCGCTCGGCGAACGCCACATCGCCGCCCAGCGCCTGCTGCTGCTCGGCGCCGCGCAGATGCTCTACCTCGATACGCCCGCGCACGCCGCCATCAACCTCGCCGTCGCGGCGTGTCGGCGTGATTCCGCCACGCAGCGCTTCGACAAGCTGATGAACGCCGTGCTGCGCCGGGTCTCGCTCGAAGGCCGCTCTGGCCTTGCCGATATCGACGCGACGCGCACCGCGCTGCCCGACTGGATGTGGGAGCGCTGGACCAGCGCTTATGGCGAGGACACCGCCCGCCGTATCGCCGAAGCCTCGCTCGCGGAAGCGCCGCTCGACCTCACGATCAAGGCGCCCGACGCCGCCGCCGACTGGGCGCAGCGGCTCGGTGGCGAACTGCTGGCGACGGGCACCGTGCGCCTCGCGCCGGGCGGGCGGATCGAGGATCGCGAAGGCTTCGCCGAGGGCGCCTGGTGGGTGCAGGACGCCGCCGCTGCCCTTCCGGCCAGGTTGCTCGGCTCTGACGGTCTCGCCGGCAAGCGCGTCGCCGATCTCTGCGCCGCTCCCGGCGGCAAGACCGTCCAGCTCGCGGCGGCCGGCGCCGAGGTTACCGCCGTCGACGTTTCGGAAGCACGGCTCGTCCGCATCCGCGAGAACCTCGCCCGCCTCGGTCTCACCGCCGAGCTGGTCGCAGCCGACGTCGCGACGTGGGCACCGGACCGCACCTTCGACGCCGTGCTGCTCGATGCCCCCTGCACCGCCACGGGCACCATCCGCCGCCATCCCGACATCCTGCACCTGAAGCGGGCCTCCGACGTCTCCAAGCTGGTCGAGTTGCAGCGGCGACTGCTGGCGGCGGCATCGAAGCTGGTCGCGCCGGGCGGCGAACTGGTGTTCTGCACCTGCTCGCTCGAGCCGGAAGAGGGCTCCACCCAAGTCGAGGCGTTTCTCGCTACGAACCCCGACTTCACGCGCCGCCCGATCACCACCGGCGAATGCGGCATCGCGGCCGACTGGCTGACACCCGCCGGCGATCTGCGGACGCTGCCGTGCCACAGCCCCGAAGGCGACACGCAGGCACGCGGCATGGACGGGTTCTACGCGGCCCGCCTGGTGCGCACGGCCTGAGGGCAACCGGCCGCCTCGCCTTGTGTTCGCCGTGCCGGCCCGTTACGCAAGTCCCGGCCCGGGCGTGGGAACCGCCCAGCCAGCCGGGGCGAGGGAGCCAGAAGACGTGGCGCGACTGACGATATCGGAGCGCATGCGCATTGCCGCGATCTCCGCGAGCCGGCGCCGCCGCGGCATGGCTGCGCAAGCCTCCGGGCTGCCGGGTGTGCGCTGGCTGAAAGGTCCGCCGCGCGTCGACCAGCTGTTGATCGTGCCGCAGGACCTGCGCCCGGTCGATCCGAGCTTCTGGTTCGAGGTCCGTCACGACCAGTTCGGTCTTGCCGGCTCGCTCGCCCGTCTCGGCGGCCACTCGCCGTTCGACCTCGTCCCGCCGGGGCCGGCTTGGGAACGCTCGCTGCACGGTTTCGGCTGGCTGCGCCATCTGCATGCCGCCGAGGACGACGAAGCCGCGCAGGCGGCCCGACGCCTCGCCATCGAGTGGACCATCCGCCACGGCGGCGGCAGCGGATTCTCGTGGCAACCGGCCATCCTCGCGCGCCGCATCATCTCGTGGATTTCACACGCGACGCTGCTGCTCGACGGGTCCGATGAGCAGAGCTACGACGCCATCACGCGCAGCCTCGGCGCGCAACTTCTGCGCCTGTCGACGGCGTGGCGTGAGGCCGAGCACGGCTATCCGCGCCTGCTGTCGCTCACCGCGCTGCTGCTCGCCGACCTGACGGTTGCCGGCCGCGACCGTTTCCTCGATGCCGACCTGCGCCTGTTCCTCGACGAGCTGCGCGCGCAGATCCGCTCCGACGGCGGCCACGCCAGCCGCAACAGCACGGTCTGCGTCAACCTGCTGCTCGATTTCCTGCCGCTGCGCGAATGCTTCCGCTCGCGCGGCCGCCCGCATCCGGACGAGCTGGACGCCGCCATCGCCCGCATGCTCGCCTTCCTCAAGGCGCAACGGCTCGGCGACGGCCTGCTCGCGCGCTTCAACGGCGTCGGCGTACCCCAGCCGGCGAGCGTCGCGACGGTGCTCGCCTATGGCGAGATCGGCAAGGACCCGGTCGCCGCGCCGACCGTCGCCCTCGGCCGCTCCGGCTATGCCCGCATCGACTGCGGCGAGACCACCGTCATCATGGACTGCGCCGGACCGCCACCGCTGGAGCTTGCAGCCCAGGCCAGCGCCGGCTGCCTCTCGTTCGAACTCGGTTGCGGGACCACCACCCTGCTGTCGAACGGCGGCCTGCCGGGTTCCGGCCACGCCGACTGGATTGCGGCCGCGCGTTCGACCGCCAGCCACAACACGCTGGTGCTGGGTGAGCAATCGTCGTCCCGCCTGGTCAGCCACGCGCGCGTCAAGGCGCTGCTCGGCCAGTCGCCGTTGCGCGGCCCTGCGCACGTCACCGCCGAACGCTTCTCGCAGGAGGACGGCGCCGTCGGCATCGAGGCGAGCCACGACGGCTACGTCGAACGACACGGCGTGCTGCACCAGCGCCGCATCGCCGTTGCTCCAGACGGCCGCCGCATCGTCGGTACCGATTGGCTGAAACCGCCGCGTGGCACCTTGCGCCTCAAGTCCGACGTTCCCTTCTCGATCCACTTCCACCTGCATCCCGGCGTCATCTGCCGGCGCGCGGACAAAGTCGGTTCGGTGACGATCGAGGGCGGCGCCCAGCGCTGGCGGATGCTGGCCGAGGGCGCCCGCATGGTGATCGAGGAAAGCATCCATTTCGCCGATGCCGGCGGCCCGGTGCATACTCTGCAGGTCGTCCTGCGCGGTGCGACCTTCGGCGAAACCGAGGTGCGCTGGTCCATCACCCGCATCGATTGATCCGTATTTTTGCGCGTGGCCGCCCCGCCACCCCCACGCGGCTCCTTGTTTGCGCGTGGCCGCCCCGCCACCCCCACGCGCGTGCGGTGACGGTGGATATGCCGCAGCCGCATGGGGCGCTGGCGCAATGGCGCATTCCGGCGCCCGCGCGGCTGTGCTAACCGCCGGGCAGCTTTTTCGCTCCTCGGGAGACCCGAACCATGTCCGACAGCTCGATCAAGATCCGCCGCGCGCTCATTTCCGTCTCCGACAAGACCGGCGTCGTCGAACTCGCCCGCGCGCTCAGCCAGCACGGCGTCGAGCTGCTGTCGACCGGCGGCACCGCCACGGCGCTCAAGGCCGCCGGCCTCGCCGTTAAGGACGTCGCCGAGCACACCGGCTTTCCCGAGATGATGGACGGGCGGCTGAAGACCCTGCACCCGATGGTGCACGGCGGCCTGCTCGCCATTCGCGGGAATGCCGAGCACGATGCGTCCGCGGCGCAGCACGGCATCGCGCCCATCGACCTGCTGGTCGTGAACCTCTATCCGTTCGAGGCAACGGTGGCGAAGGGCGCGCCCTACGACGAGTGCGTCGAGAACATCGACATCGGCGGCCCGGCGATGATCCGCGCCGCGTCGAAGAACCACGCGAGCGTCACTGTAGTGGTCGACCCGGCCGACTATCAGAAACTTCTCGGTGACATGGCGCAGCATGGTGGCGCCACCTGTCCGGGGTTCCGCCGCAAGCTGGCGCAGAAGGCCTACGCGATGACGGCCGCCTACGACGGAGCCATTTCCAACTGGCTCGGCGCGATCGTCGACAACAAGGAACGCAAGGCCGAGGGCTTCCCGCGCACCTTCACCGTTCAGTTCTCGAAGGCGCAGGAGATGCGCTACGGCGAGAATCCGCACCAGAACGCCGCCTTCTATGTCGGCCGCAATCCCGAGAGCGGCTCGGTCGGCGCCGCGAAGCAGTTGCTCGGCAAGGAGCTCTCCTACAACAACATCGCCGATACCGACGCCGCACTCGAATGCGTGAAGGAGTACGCCGAGCAGCCGACCTGCGTGATCGTCAAGCACGCCAACCCGTGCGGCGTCGCCAGCGCCTCCTCACTGCTCGCCGCCTATGACCGCGCCTTCCTCACCGACACCGAGAGTGCCTTCGGCGGCATCATCGCCTTCAATCGCCCGCTCGATGCCGAGACCGCGAAGGCGATCGTCGAGCGCCAGTTCGTCGAGGTGATCGTGGCGCCGTCGATGCTGGCAGGTGTCGAGGAGATCGTCGCGGCGAAGAAAAACGTGCGCCTGCTCGTCACTGGCGACTTCCCGGCCGGCGCGACGCCGCGTCTCGACTACAAGAAGGTCAACGGCGGACTGCTGGTGCAGGATGCCGACCTGGCGCTGCTCGACAATCTGAATGTCGTGACCAAACGCCAGCCGACGGCGAGCGAGATGGCCGACCTGCTGTTCGCCTGGAAGGTCGCCAAGCACGTCAAGTCGAACGCCATCGTCTACGGCAAGGACCTCGCCACGGTCGGCGTCGGCGCCGGCCAGATGAGCCGCGTCAATTCGGTGCGCATCGCCGCCAGCAAGGCCGGCGCCGCCAAGCTCGAGATCAAGGGCTCGGTGGTCGCGTCGGATGCGTTCTTCCCGTTCGCCGACGGGCTCATCACCGCGGCGGAGAATGGCGCGACGGCGGTCATCCAGCCGGGCGGTTCGATGCGCGACGACGAGGTGATCAAGGCCGCCGACGAGCGCGATCTCGCCATGGTCTTCACCGGCATGCGCCACTTCAGACACTGATGAGTGGCGCTGCCGATTCACGCCCGGCGTGGAAGGACGCCGGGCGATCGGAGCGCGTGCGAGCCTGATCGGTCGAGGTGCCCTGCGCGCGCTGTCTCCTTCTCCCTCTCCAC
>ERZ1645187.565-NODE-565-length-36434-cov-165.946150_pt1 | contig 36434 bp, 26 predicted proteins | sample MGYA00575352_ERZ1645187 | MGnify/ENA primary metagenome ERZ1645187 (study PRJEB40837, sample SAMN11349314) | freshwater sediment metagenome | isolation source: river sediment | host: Sediment | place: India: Wazaribad , New Delhi | collected 2017-02-21 ... | reverse complement strand
AAATGGCGGCCTGATTTGAACCAAATGGCCTCCGGCAAACCCGGGGCGGTTCAACCCTCTCCGCCATCCTCCTTCGAGACCACCGTCACGATCGGATCGTTTCGGAAAGTCGAGCCGACTTTCCGAGGGATCGAGCAGGTGTCGCTCGGAGCCGGTCACAGCGTCGATCGATCCGGTACCGATGAACCTGGCGGTAGCCGTGCCGACCGCGGGACCGATCCGGCGGATTGCCGACACCTCGACGACCGCGGCGCCGACAATCCCGTCCCGCCCCGACAGCCCCACAGGGCCACCTCCCACTCGACCGGGTGGCCCGGTCACGTATCCATCGGACGCGCCACGCGGCCCGATCGATGCGCGGCGCGGCCGGATCGCGGATTCATCGGTGAGCCGAGGAGCCGGCGCCGTGCGGCCGCCCGAACCGACGAGACCGCCGTCAGCCACCTCGGCGGCGTCGTCTTCGCCGCGTCCGCCCATCGACGTGTGCACCGGCCCGAACGCCGGGGCCGCAGCCCTGCCCTCACTTCTCCTCCGGCACCATGGCGATGGCACCGCAGGGGCATTCGGCGGCGCAGACGCCACAGCCCTTGCAGTATTCGTAGTCGAACTCGAAGCCCCTGCCCGGCCCGAGTTTTCGGACCGCGTTGTCGGGGCAGACCCCGTAGCAGTTGTCGCATTCGAAGCAGTTGCCGCAGGAGAGACAGCGGCGTGCCTCGAACAGGGCATTGGTCTCGTCGAGGCCCTTGACCACCTCTTCGAAGGTCGAGGTGCGGCGGGCGAGCTCCAGCACCGGACGCACCGTCGCCGGCGCCTCGCCGTAGTACCAGGTGTTGAGTTTGTCGAAACCGGCGAGCTCGTGGCGCGGGCCGGGATCCCAGGCCTCGCCGCGCAGCCAGGCGTCGATGTGGCGCGCCGCCTGTTTGCCGTGGCCGACACCGACCGTGACGGTGCGTTCGGAGGGGACCATGTCGCCGCCGGCGAAGATGCCGGGAGCGCCGGTCATCATGTCGCGACCGACCTTGACCACGCCCTTGTCGATCTCCAGCCCCGGTACGCCGTCGAGCAGCGACAGATCGACGTCCTGGCCGAGGGCGAGGACGACCGAATCGGCCTCCAGAGTCTCGATCTCGCCGGTCGGCTGCGGGAATCCCTTGGCGTCGAGCGCCATCTTCTCGACGGTGATCGAACCGGCCTCGACTTGTCTGATCGTCGACAGCCACTTCATCATCACGCCTTCTTCCAGCGCCTCCTCGACCTCGAAATCGTGGGCCGGCATGTGGTCGCGGGTGCGGCGGTAGACGATCAGCGCCTCCTCGGCGCCGAGGCGCTTGGCCGTACGGGCGACGTCGATGGCGGTGTTGCCGCCGCCGTAGACGACGACGCGGCGACCGAGCAGCGGCTTTTCCTCGCCCTCCATCGAGCGCAGCACCTGCACGGCGTCGAGGACATGCGCCGCCTCGCCGGCGGGGATGTAGGCGCGTTTGGCGATATGGGCACCGACCGCCAGAAAGGCGGCGTCGAAGCCGCCCTGGTGCATGGTGGTGAGGATGTCGTCGACCTTGGCGTCGTAGAGGATCTCCACCCCCATGGCGACGATCCGCGCCACCTCGCCGTCGAGCACGTCACGCGGCAGGCGGTACTTCGGTATGCCGAAGCGCATCATGCCGCCGGGCAGCGGCCCGGCCTCGCGGATGGTGACGGCATGGCCGAAGCGGCGCAGGTGATAGGCGGCCGACAGGCCGGAGGGGCCGGCCCCGATCACCAGCACCCGCTTGCCCGTCTCCGCCGCCGGAGCCTCGAAGCCCCAGCCTTTCTCCAGCGCCAGATCGCCGAGGAAGCGCTCGACCGAGTTGATGCCGACCGCGGCGTCGATCGCCTTGCGATTACAGGCATGTTCGCACGGATGATAGCAGACCCGGCCCATGATGGCGGGCAGCGGGTTGTTCACCGTGAGCGCCCGCCAGGCGCCCTCGTAGTCGCCGGCTTCGGCCTTGGCGAGCCAACCCTGGATGTCCTCGCCCGCCGGACAGGCGTCGTTGCACGGCGGCAGGCGGTGGACGTATTCCGGCCGGACGCTGCGCCACGATCCGGTGCGGTTGGCGAGCGACGAGCCGACGTCGAGGGTGATGGCGAAGGGAAGAGCCATGGGTCGTCTCCGTCAACCGCCGGTGTCGTCGTCGCCGACGAGGCCGTATTCCTCGATGTTGGCGTCGCACATCGCCTGCAGGCGCGCGACGCGCGGATCTTCGTGCCCGTCACGGAAGAGATGGGCGAAGCGCTTCTGGAGCCGCAGATAGTCGGTCACCGGCCGCGGCTTGCGGATCTTGCGCACTCCCGTGACCCTGCCGTGCTCGGCCTCGAAGATCGGGTAGAAGCCGGTCTCGACCGCCAGCCGCGCCAGCCGGATGGTGTCGTGCGAGGCCGCCCCCCAGCCGAGCGGGCAGGGCACGTCGACCTGGAGATAGCGGGCGCCGCGGATCGACATCGCCTTGGCCACCTTGCGCTCGAGATCGTGGAGATCGGCGACGGTGGCGGTGGCGACGTAGGGGATGCGATGGGCGACCGCGATGCGGGGGACGAACTTGCCGGTGCCGAAGACGTTGCCGGGCTCTTCGCCGGTGGCGGGCGTCGTCGCGGTGCGGGCGGCGGGCGGCGTTGCCGAAGAGCGCTGCACGCCGGTGTTCATGTAGCCTTCGTTGTCGTAGCAGATGTAGAGCACGTCGTCGTTGCGCTCGAACATGCCGGACAGGCACTGGAAACCGATGTCGGTGGTGCCGCCGTCGCCGCCCTGGGCGACGACGCGGACGTCGTGCTTCTTCTTCACCCGGAGCGCCGCGGCGACGCCGGTCGCCACCGCCGCGGCGTTGCCGAAGAGCGAATGCATCCACGGCAACTGCCACGACGTTTCGGGATAGGGCGTGGTGAAGACCTCGAGGCAGCCGGTGGCGTTGACGGCGATGAGCTTGCCGTTCGTCGCCCGCATCGCCGCGTCGAGGGCATAGCGGGCGCCGAGCGCCTCTCCGCAGCCCTGACAGGCGCGGTGGCCGCAGGTCAACGCGTTGGACCGCTCCTCCGAGGCCTGGACGGTGCGGGCCTCGGCGTCGACCAGACGGTTGCCGACGGTGAAGGTGCCCTTCTGGTAGTAGCGCAGCTTCTGCGCGGCATCGCCGGTGGGGCTGTCGGACACGCTGTCGGCCATGGCTCAGGCCCTCCCCTTCTCGGCGGCTTCGCGTTCTTCCGCCGCCAATTGGCGCAGCAGCGCCTCGGCGGTCGGACCGGAACGGCGGGTCTTGGCGGAGCGGTGGATCTCGCGGCCGACGACGCGGACGTTGAGATCGAGGAACTGGGTGCCCTCCCACGGCTGCACCACCGCTTCGCGGAACAGACGGTGCAGCGACGCCTTGAGGATCGGTCGGCCACCGAGGCCGGCGACCGCCGAATGCAACTGCGGTGCATGTGGCAGGTTGCGCAGCGCCTCGTCGACGTCGATGGCGAGCGGACCGCCCATACCGACCGAGATCGCCTTCTCCACCACGACGATGTCCTTGGCGCCGGCCAGCGCGTTGCGGAGCGCCGCGGAGGGGAAGGGACGATAGGAGATCAGCGTGACGAGGCCGATCGGGTAACCCTCTTCGCGCATCTCGTCGATGGTGTCCTTGATGGTGCCGCACACCGAGCCCATGGCGACGACGATGGTGTCGGCGTCCTGGGTGCGGTAGGTGCGGATGAGGCCCCCGCTGTCGCGGCCGAAGCGGCTGCGATACTCGCCGGCGACCTTGGTGATGAGGCGCAACGCCTGGGTCTGTTTGTAGTGGGCGAGGTACTTGACCTCGGTGAAGGCCTCCGGCCCGACCATGGCGCCGATCGACGCCGGTTCGTCCGGGTCGAGCACCTGCATCGGCTCGAAGGGCGGCAGGAAGGCATCGACGGTCGCCTGATCGGGGATGTCGACGCGCTCCACCGCGTGGGTGAGGATGAAGCCGTCGACGTTGACCATCACCGGCATCGACAGTTCCTCGGCGATGCGGAAGGCCTGGATGTGGAGGTCGACGGCCTCCTGGTTGGTCTCGGCGAAGAGCTGCAGCCAGCCGGCATCGCGCACCGACATGGCGTCGGAATGGTCGTTCCAGATGTTGATCGGCGCGCCGATCGCCCGGTTGCCCAGCGTCATGACGATCGGCAGGCCGAGGCCGGCGGCGTTGTAGACCGCCTCCATCATGAACAAGAGGCCCTGCGAGGCGGTGGCGGTATAGGCCCGCGCCCCGGCGGCCGAGGCGCCGATCGCCACCGACAGGGCGGCGAATTCGCTCTCGACGTTGATGAACTCGCAATTCGTCAGGCTGCCGTCCTTCACCAGGTCGCCGAGCCCCTCGACGATGTGGGTCTGCGGCGTGATCGGATAGGCGCAGATCACCTCCGGCCGGCACAGAGCGATGCCTTCGGCCATCGCCTTGGAGCCTTCGATCTGTTTCAGCATCTCGGCTCTCCTCTAGAGGGTGGCGGCGTGGTCGCCGACGCCGGCGGCGTGTTCGGCGGCGACCACGTGGACGTGGGCCTCTTCCGCCGCGGCGATGTTGACCGTGCCGATGCGGCCGGGGAAGGCCTCCTCGATCGCGTGGCGGACACTGTCGAAACGGACGAGTTCGGTCAGGGCGGCGAAGGCGCCGATGAGGGCGGCGTTGGGCAGGGGGCGGCCGACGTGGCGCCGGGCGATGTCGCTCGCCGGCACCGTCATCGCATGGCCGGGCGGCAGGCGGCGGGCCACGTCGGCGATACCGAGTTCGGCGAAGTCCTTGTGACTGTTCACGATGAGGAAGCCCGTCGGTTTCAGCCCGGCGAACACGTCGACCACCTTGAACAACGTCGGGTCCTGGACGATCAGGCAATCCGGTTCGGTGACCGGCTCGCGCAGGCGGATCTCCCGGTCGGCGATGCGGCAGAAGGCGACGACCGGGGCGCCGGTGCGCTCCGAGCCGAAGCTCGGGAACGCCTGGGCGTGGCGCCCCTCGCGGAAGGCGGCGACCGACAACATCTCGGCGGCGGTCACCACACCCTGACCGCCGCGCCCGTGGACGCGGATCTCGAACATCGACGGCTCTCCCCGGTCGCTCCCGAATGCGGCTCTTCTCGACGCGCTGCACCTTGGTCGACGCAGCATTCCACGCCAGTGAGATTCCGCAAGAGCCGATACGATCGGATCGCGTCGGCGACGATCGGTGACGGACCTCCGTCGACCGAACCCGGACCGCGTCGCCCCTCCTACCTTCCCGCCTCCCTCCCTCGCCGTCCCGGTCGCGCGGCCCTCCGGGCCCTCTGCCATCTCGCCCCCTCCCCGGCCCTCTCGGTTCCCGACCGCCCGTCCGCTTCGCTCTGGACAGCCGGCGCGGTCGGTGTACGTTTTCGAGCGAAGTGTTCGCCATACGGACGTCATCCATGCCCGCCCGCATCGAGACCGTCGCCTCCTTCGCCAAGGGGCTCGACGTCATCCGCTCCTTCGGCGCCGAAGCTCGGCGCCAGACCATCACCGAAGTGGCGGCGCGCACCGGCATGACGCGGGCCGGTGCCCGTCGCTTCCTCCACACCCTGGTGGAGGAGGGATACGCGCGCTCCGACGGCAAGCACTTCGAACTGACGGCGCGCGTCCTCGAACTCGGCAACGCCTACATCTCCGGCATGACCGAACTGGAGGCGGTGCGCGACATCCTGCAGGACCTGACCCGCGAACTCGGCGAATCGGCCTCCGCCGCCACCCTCGACGGCCCGGACATCATCTATGTCGCCCGCTCGCCGGCGCGGCATCGGCTGATGACCATCGGCCTCGCCGTCGGCACCCGGCTGCCGGCCCATGCCACCTCGATGGGGCAGGCGCTGCTCGCCCAACTCGGCCAGAACGAGTTCGATCGTTTCATGAAGGAATCGAAGCTCGAGAAGCTGACCGAGAAGACGCTGACCACCCGCGAAGCGCTGCGCGCTCGGCTCGCCGAGATTCGCGAGCGCGGCTATGCGGTGGTGTCGGAGGAACTGGAACACGGGGTGCGGTCGATCGCCGTGGCGATCCCGGGACGGCCGGCCAATGCCCGGCTCGCCATCAACATGTCGGCCCAGGCCGGCCGCATCTCGACCGCGGAGATGGTCGAGACCTTCCTGCCGCATCTGAAACGCGCCGCCGCCCAGATCGCCATGGGCGCGGCGCGCTGAGGAGCGGCCCGCTCGCGCCGGGGCATCGCGCGCTCACACCCGTTCCAGCACCACGGCGATGCCCTGGCCGACGCCGATGCACATGGTGGAGAGCGACCACCGCCCGCCGACGAGGCCGAGTTCGAGTGCCGCCGTGCCGGTGATGCGCGCGCCCGACATGCCGAGCGGATGGCCGAGGGCGATGGCGCCGCCGTTGCGGTTGACGCGGTGGTCGTCGTCGGCGAGGCCGAGATCGCGCAGGGTGGCGAGGCCCTGGGCGGCGAAAGCCTCGTTGAGTTCGATCACCGCCAGATCGTCGACGGTGAGGCCGAGACGGGCGAGGAGCTTCTTCGACGTCGGCGCCGGACCGATGCCCATGATGCGCGGCGGCACGCCCGCCGTGGCGCCCCCGGCGACCCGGGCGATCGGCGTCAGGCCGTGGCGTTTCGCAGCCGCCTCCGAGGCGACGATCAGCGCCGCGGCGCCGTCGTTGACGCCGGAGGCGTTGCCGGCGGTGACCGAGCCGCCCTTGCGGAACGGCGTCGGCAGGGCGGCGAGCGCCTCGAGCGTGGTGAGGCGCGGATGCTCGTCGCGATCGACGATGACCGGGTCGCCTCTGCGGCGCGGGATGACCACGGGGACGATCTCGCGGGCGAGGCGGCCGTTCGCCTGCGCCGCGGCCGCCTTCTCCTGCGAGCGAAGCGCGAAGCGGTCCTGGTCGGTGCGCGACACGGCGAAATCCTCCGCCACGTTCTCGGCGGTCTCCGGCATCGAATCGATGCCGAACCGGGCCTTCATCAAAGGATTGACGAAGCGCCAGCCGATGGTGGTGTCGTGGATCTCGGCGGCGCGGGAGAAGGCGCTCTCCGCCTTCGGGAGAACGAACGGCGCCCGCGTCATGCTCTCCACCCCGCCGGCGATCATCAGCTCCGCCTCGCCGGCCCGGATGGCGCGGGCGGCCATGGTCACCGCATCCATGCCCGAACCGCAGAGACGATTGACCGTGGTGCCGGAAACCGCGACCGGCAGGCCGGCGAGCAGCGCGCACATCCGCGCGACGTTGCGATTGTCCTCGCCCGCCTGGTTGGCGCAGCCGTAGATCACGTCGTCGACCGCGGCGAAATCGACGCTCGGATTGCGCTCGATCAGCGCCTTCAGCGGCACCGCGCCGAGATCGTCGGTGCGCACATCGGCGAGCGCTCCACCGTAGCGGCCGATCGGGGTGCGGACATAGTCGCAGATGAAGGCCTCGGCCATGGCAACGTCCTCTCTTCGACCCGGCCGCCGGCTCCCTCGCCGCTCGCTCCGCCGGATCGCGATCCGCCCTTCTTCGATCCGACCGGTCGCCCGGCGGATCTTCGCCTCCCGCCCGCGACGCCGGCTCTCGGGCGCCGCGATCATCCCGATCGCCCGCGTCGGCGACAATTCCCATGTTCGACCAGCGCCGACTTGTTCGAACTACGAACGTCGCCGGAGTCGCACTCGGCCGGACGGGAGGGAAAGCCGGGTGGGGCCGGACGAAAGGAGGAGGCGGGTGGGAGGATGGTCAGCGAGCGGAGGCCGGGTGGGACGATGGTCGGCGAGGGGGGGCCGGGTGGGACGATGGTCAAGGGGTGGAGGCCGGGCGAAGGACGGTTCGCCGGGGCGCGCGATGGACGACCGGCGGCGGCGCGGGGTGGAAGCCGTCAAACCCCGGTCGGCGCTCACCGGCCGTCGGCGGCTCGTGCCGACGGTCAGGGTCGCCGGCGCGCGAGGTCTCGATGAGCCCGGCGGCGGCGCGAGGGACCGGGGAAGCGTCGGAGGGGCTGGTCCGGGCGCTTCCCCGGCGGCTCAGGCGAGTCCGCCCGGGGCGGGGGCGGCCGGCCGAGAGGACCCCGCGGCGAGGGCGCCGAGGGGGATGACGGTGGGCAACGCCTGGTCGTCGAGGGTGACGCGCGCCGCCACTCCCCAGACCTCGGCGAGGAGATCGTCGTCGATCACCGTTTCGGGGACGCCGCAGCGGGCGAGGCGCCCGTCATGAAGGACGACGAGGCGGTCGGCGAAGCGGGCGGCGGCGTTGAGATCATGTAGGGTGACGATCGTGGTCAGGCCGCGCGCCCGCGTCTCGCGGCGGACGAGATCGAGCAGATGGAGCTGGTTGCGGAGATCGAGGGCGCTGGTCGGCTCGTCGAGCAGGATCACCTTCGGCTCGCGCGCCAGCACTTGGGCGAAGTGGACGAGTTGACGTTGGCCACCGGAGAGTTCGCCGATGTGGGCCTCGGCGAGATGGGCGACGCCGACCACGTCGAGGGCGCGAGAAGCGGCCGCGAGGTCGCCCTCCGAGACCTTGACCCCGAGCCGCGACAGCCGGCCGAGCAGCACCACCTCGAACACCGTCAGCACCGCCCGACCGGCGGTGTCCTGCGCCATGTACCCGATCGCCTCGCGTGGCGCGGTGGCCCGTGTCCCGAACCGCACCCGGCCGCGGTGGGGCAGCATCCCCGAGAGCGCCCTGAGCAGCGTCGTCTTGCCCGAGCCGTTGGGGCCGACCAGCGCCGTCACCGTGCCGGGCTCGGCGGCGAAACCGACGCCGTGGAGAATGTCGCGACCGCCGAGACGGACGCGCAGGTCTTCGACCGCGATCTTCACCAGTAGGCCCTCCGTGTGCGCATCACCAGGACGAGGAAGAAGGGGACGCCGATCAGCGCGGTGACGATGCCGATCGGGAAGATCGCGCCGGGCACCACCGACTTGGAGGCGATCGAGGCGAGGGAGAGGACGAGGGCGCCGGCGAGCGCCGCGCCGGGCAGGAAGAAACGTTGGTCCTCGCCGAGGGTCATGCGCGCCACGTGCGGTGCGACGATGCCGACGAAACCGATGGTGCCGACGAAGGCGACCGCCGCGGCGGTGAGCACCGAGACCACCGCCAGCGAACGCATCCGGAGCCGGGCGACGTCGACGCCGAGGGCGCGGGCCTTCTCGTCGCCGAGTTTCAGGGCGGTGAGCTTCCAGGCGTCGAGAGCCAGGATCGGCAGCATGACGGCAACGAGGCCGGCGACGACGGCGAGCCGCCCCCAGGTCGCCCGGGTCAGGCTACCGAACAGCCAGAAGACGATCGCGGCGAGCGCTTCCGGCGTGGCGACGAACTGTAACAGCGAGGTCAGTGCCTGGAACAGGAAGAGCAGGGCGACGCCGGCCAGCACCAGCCCTTCCGGCGTCGAGCCGCGCGACCGGCCGATCCCCCAGACCAGAGCGGAGGCGAGCGAGGCGAAGAGGAAGGCGGAGAGCGGGATCGCCTCGGCCTCGCCGAGTGGCAGAAAGGCGCCGAAGACGATGACCAGCGAGGCGCCGAAGCCGGCACCGGAGGCGACCCCGAGGGTGTAGCCGGAGGCGAGCGGGTTCGCCAGGATGGTCTGCATCACCGCGCCGGTGAGCCCGAGCGCCGCCCCCACCACCAGCGCCATCGCCGCGATCGGCAGCCGGATCGACCAGACGATGGTGTCGACGGTGCGATCCTCGGTCACCCGCAGGATGGAGCGCGCCACCGCCATCGGCGACAGGAACGCCGGGCCGGTGGCGACGTCGACGACGAAGGCGACGGCGGTCAGCGCCGCGACGATGCCGAGCGCCGCCCGGCGGCGACGAGCGAGCCGCCGCCAGGACGAGGCGTGGTCCGGGGTCGCGGACCCGGTCATGCGAGCGACGCCATCCAGGTGCCCGAATAGGCCACCGGCAGATAGTTCGCGTGATACTCGGCGAAGGACTTCACCGGATCGACGTCGGCGAAGGCGGTGGGGTAGAGCCGCTTGGCGATGTACTGCATCGCCACGTAGTCGAAGAGGGTGCGGCACAGGCCGTGCTCGACGGCGTGGATCTCGCCGGTCTTCGCCGCCTTCAGACCCGCCCACCCGGGCCGCGCCGCATAGGGGGCGAGGCTGGCACGGGTGGTGGCGAGGTCGGTGTCGTAGCCGGTCCTCACCGCGCTCGGCTTGTTCACCCAGGACGATCCGGCGATGAAGACGAAATCGGGATCGGCGGCCAGGACCAGCTCCGGATTGACCGGGCCCCAAGGTCCGGGAAGCTTGCCGTCGGCGATGTTCTCGGCGCCGAGCAGGGTGGCGATCCGGCCCCACATGGTGCCGGAATAGGAGTTGCCGATCTTGTCGGCGCCGTCGCGGCCGAGCTCGAAATGGACCTTCGGCTTCGTCTTCGGCGCCGCTGCGGCGATGCGGTTCATGATGTCGCGGTAGCGGGCCTCGTAGAGCTGCGCCAGTTCCTCGGCCCTTGCCTCCGCCCCCATCACCGCGCCGATCGCCCGGGTCGAGGCGAGATGACGAGCGAGAGACTGAGCGTTGTAGTCGACGACGACGATCGGGATGCCGGCGGCCTCGATCTGGGCGCGCTGGGTCTCCAGGACCTTCCAGCTCCATTCGGCGAGGAGCAGGACGTCCGGCTTCAGCGCGATCACCTTCTCGACCGCGAAGGAATTGTCGTCGGTGTTGCCGATCTCGGGCATCGCCGCGAGGTTGGGGATGATCGGCGTGTAGCGGGCGAAGATCGCCGGCCGCCAGCCCTCCCACAAGCTGCGCGACATGCCGACGACGCGGTGCCAACCGTCGACGCCGGAAACCGCGGTGAATTCCTCGAAGTTGAAGTTGACCACCACCCGCTCGGGCCGAGCCGGCACGTCGACCCTGCGGCCGAGGGCGTCGACGACGGTGCGGGTGACGGCGGCGGCGCGGCGGACGAAGGCCGGTGCGGCGAGGAGGCCGGCGGTGCCGGCGAGGAGCGAACGACGGGTGATCATGGGCGGAACCCTCTGGGCGTACGCCACGACGGGCGGACGACGCGCGTCGCGAGGCGCTCGCAAGCGCCGCGGACGGCCGGCGTCGTCACCACGGACGGGCGTCGGATTCGGATGTCGGAACGAGGCGACGGAGCGCGAAGCGCGGGGCGGCTCAGCCGTGCAGCGGCGGGGCGCGGGCGCGGGCGTGTTCGGGAGCACGCTGCGCGACGAGGTCGCGGCTCACCTCGCTCCGGACCACGGCGAGGACGACCGGGACGGCGACCGGCACCTCGATCGACGCGACCGGTGGCGCCATACCACCCTTGCAGACCACGTCGCAGAGTCGGCAGGCTTCCGCTGTCCCGGCGGGATGCTCGACATCACCGACGGGGCCGACGTGGCCGCAGATCCAGGCGCCGGCGAGCGGATCCGTGGCGGCGGCGACCATGTTGGTGCCGGCGAGGACCGGCGCGACGATCTGCACGATCATCGCCAGCCACACACCTGCCCAGATCATCCGCTTGCGCAGCGACGTCACCGTTCCGTGCCTCCTCGCGCCGCCAGTGGATACGGTGCGAACCGATTTGTCGAGGGTCGTGATGCCACGCATCGATCGCGTTCTCGACGCGCGTCACCCTCCCCCGCGACCGCTGCGACCGCATTGTCGGATGTCAACCGGACCGCCGACCACCGGCGGGATGCTTGAACCGGGTTCGCCGGCGCACCATATTGCGGAAAGTGGGTGAGAACCCGCACCGGTCGCTTCCGAGGAAGGGCCGGGATCGACGGTCGCTTCCGCGAGGACCTCGTGATGTCGCGTTTTCCGGGCTTCTCCAGCCCCTTCCTACTCGGCTTCGACGAGATCGAGCGGGTTCTCGACCGCGTTTCGAAGGCGGCGAGCGACGGCTACCCGCCCTACAACATCGAGCGCATCTCCGGCGACGGCGTCGCCCGCGACGTGCTGCGCATCACCCTGGCGGTCGCCGGCTTCACCCGCGACCAGCTCGACGTGACCATCGAGGACAGCCAGCTGGTCATCCGCGGCCGTCAGGTCGAGGACGAACGGCCTCGCCAGTTCCTGCATCGCGGCATCGCCGCGCGCCAGTTCCAGCGCGTCTTCGTGCTCGCCGAGGGCATCGAGGTCGCCGGCGCCGAGTTGAAGGACGGGCTACTCGCCATCGATCTCGCCCGGCCCGAACCCGAGCGCATCGTCCGCCGTATCGACATCGCCGCCGGCGACTGACAGCGGCCGCCGCCATCGGATCGCCGCTCTCGCCAAGATCGGGGGAGCGAACGAAGCCCCGTCCAGCGAGGAGGGACACCATGAGACACGCCACCGACCGGCCGCCGCCCCTGACCCCCGAGGTCTTCGCCCATCTCGGCGAGGGCCAAGTGGCCTATGTGCGCGAGGTGAAGTCCGAGGATCTCGGCCATCTCGTCCCCGACGCGCCGGCGGTGCCGCCGGGTGTCCGGCTGTGGGCACTGGTCGGCGCAACCGGCACGCCGATCCTCATCTCCGACGACCGCGACACCGCCATCGCCGGTGCCGAGGAGAACGACCTCGTCATGGTGGCGCTGCACTGAGCGTCGCCCACCGCGATCACGAATCGCCCGGCGCTCGGTCGGCGCCGTCCATCCCGCCGGTCAGGCCGCGTCGGTGGTCGGGCCGTGCGAGAGGAGCGCATAGATGGCGCTGGCGTCGACGCTGGCGCGCAACTTGGCGGTGATCTCGCCGTCGCGCAGGACGCGGGCGATGCGGGCGAGCGCCTTGAGATGATCCGCGCCGGCGCCCAGCGGCGACAGCAGCGTGAAGATCAGATCGACCGGCAGGCCGTCGACGGATTCGAAGTCGATCGGCCGCTCCAGCCGGGCGAAGATGCCGACCGGACGACCGAGACCCGGAAGGGGAGCGTGCGGAATGGCGATGCCGTGGCCGACGCCGGTCGAGCCGAGGCGCTCGCGCTGCAACAGCACGTCGAAGATCCCGCGCTCGGACAGGCCGGTGACGATCGCTCCGCGCCCGGCCAGCTCCTGTAGGACCTGGCGCTTGGACTTGGCCTTCATCGCCGGAACGACCGCCTCGAGGCGGAGAAGATCGCCGAGATCCATGATTGCCGTCGCGCGAAGAACCCGTGCGACCGCGACGCCTCGCGCGTCCGGCCGACTACGGAGACACCCTTTAGCGGAAGTTCATGACGGATGAAACCGGGGCTCGGATTCTCCCGGATCGGATTCGACGCCGACCCGAGGTCGACCGCGGTCGCCGGAGAGGCGAGCCGCGGCCGAACCTCCGTGTCAGGCGTTGCCGAGAGCCGGATCGACCCAGCCGATGTTGCCGTCGTCACGCCGATAGACGACGTTGAGGCCGCCGTTGGAGGCGTTGCGGAACATCACGAAGGAGGCGCCCGTCAGGTCGAGTTCCTGGACCGCGTCGCCCACCGACAGAACCTTGAGGGGTCTGGTCGATTCGGCGATCACCGCGGGATGGAAGTCGACCGGCACCTCCTCGTCCTCGGCCGGCGCTTCGAGGACGCGATAGGCGGTCTCGACCGAATGAGCGCGGCCTTCGGCATTGTGGTGCTCGCGCAGACGGCGCTTGTAGCGACGCAACTGTTTCTCGATGCGGTCGATCGCCTGATCGACGCTGAGATAAGGATCCTGCGCCGCGCCGACCGCCTGTACGGTGATGCCGGTGCCCAGATGAAGCGCGCATTCGGTGCGAAAACCGATTCCTTCCTTCTCCACGGTCGCGTGGCCCTTGTAGGTGCCCGCGAAATACTTGGCCAGCGCTTCACCGACGCGCTGCTCCGCGTGTCCGCGCAGCGATTCGCCGATGTCGACGTTCTTGCCGGAAACCCTGAGGGTCATGGATGTTCGACCTCCCGGTCGGCCGACGATCCCCCTGGGGTGGACCGGCGGCCATCTTGCTTCGTCACGCCCGTCTCTCCGGTCGGCATCGACCGGCGAACCGGTCGTGCCTCGGCGAGGCGGGTCACTCGGGTCGGCCCCGGTTCGTCGTCGGCGGTCTCTGGGCGAGACGGCCGGGACGGGAGCGGGGCCACTTCAGGCCAGCACCTGCTTTTCCCTGCGGCGCTGGACGGAAGAGGGTATGTTCATCGCCTCCCGGTATTTTGCGACCGTTCGGCGTGCGATGTCGATGCCCGCGTCGCGCAGCATCTTCACGATCGTGTCGTCGGACAACACGTCGTCCGGTGTCTCGCGATCGATCAGTTCCTTGATACGGTGGCGCACCGACTCGGAGGAATGGGCCTCACCACCCTCCGCCGAAGCGATCGCCGAAGTGAAGAAATACTTCAACTCGAAGATGCCGCGCGCCGTCGCCATGTACTTGTTCGATGTGACGCGGCTCACCGTCGATTCGTGCATGCCGACGGCGTCGGCGATGATGCGGAGATTGAGCGGCTTCAGATGCTGGATGCCGTTGGTGAGGAAGGCGTCCTGCTGACGGACGATCTCGCTCGACACCTTGAGGATGGTCTTGGCGCGCTGATCCAGGCTCTTCACCAGCCAGTTGGCGGTCTGCATGCACTCCGAGAGATAGAGGCGATCCTTCTCGCCCTTCGCCGACCGCGCGACCGCGGCATAATAGCTCTGGTTGACCAGCACCCGGGGCAGGGTCTCGGAATTGAGTTCGACCAACCAACCGCCGTCGGGGCCGGTGCGCACCACCACGTCGGGCACCACCGGCTGAACCAGCGTCGAGCCGAAGGCGTTGCCGGGCTTCGGGTTGAGCGCTCGGATCTCGGTGATCATATCGACGAGATCCTCGTCGTCGACCCGGGTTAGGCGACGCAACGCGGCGAAGTCGCGGCGCGCCAACAGTTCCAGGTTCGCCACCAGGATGCGCATCGCCGGATCGAAACGGTCGCGCTCCATCAGTTGCAGCGCCAGGCATTCCTGCAGATCTCGGGCGCAGACCCCCGCCGGGTCGAAGCCCTGCAGGACGGTCAGCACCTCCTCGACCTGCGCGATCGTGGCGCCGAGTTTCTCGGCGACCGAGGCGACGTCGGTGCGCAGATAGCCGGCCTCGTCGACCGCATCGATCAGATAGCGACCGATCATCCGGCGCATCGGATCGGCGACGGCCAACGCCAGTTGTTCGGCGAGATGATCGGCGAGCGAGATCTCGGCCGCCACGAAGGCCTCGAGATCGTAGCCTTCCTCCGACGAACCGCCGCGACCGGAGGCCTGCGACCAGCTGTCTCCGACGAGACGGGTCGGGTCGACCGCCTCGGGCGCCGCGTCGTCCTGAAAGACGTTGGTGTAGTCGGCGTCGAGCCGCTCGCCGATGTCGGGCGCATCGGCCTCGAAGGCGGTGTCGAGGGCCGGACCCGACCCGTCGGGTGCGGCTTCGGCCGCTTCCATCGAATAGTCGCCGGCCTCGCCGTCCGCCGACGACTCGGCTTTCGCCTCGCCGCCGGGCGCCTCGCTCGACGCTTCGGGCGCACCACGTTCCTCGCCCTCGTCGCGTTCGAGCAGGGGATTGCGTTCGAGTTCGGCGTCGACGTAGGCCACCAGATCGAGACTGCCGAGTTGAAGCAGCTTGATCGCCTGCATCAACTGCGGCGTCATCACCAGAGACTGGCTCTGTCGGAGCTCCAGTTTCGGGCTGAGCGCCATCCGGCGGTCGCATCCTCTCGTCGCGAACCCGGAGCGGTTGGTCCGGTTCTTGCCTGTCGAAAGACAAGTGTTATCCCACCCGGCCGGTGGGGCAAAGAAAATTCTCGCCGCTTGGCCTTCGCAAGAATCCGGATGGTTCAGAAACTGAACCCTTCGCCGAGGTAGAGGCGACGGACGTCGGGGTTGTCGACGATCTCGCGCGGGTGGCCCTCGGTGAGCACGTGGCCGCCGGCGATGATGAAGGCCCGATCGATCAGACCCAGCGTTTCGCGGACGTTGTGGTCGGTGATCAGAACGCCGATGCCGCGCTGCGTCAGGTGACGCACCAACGCCTGGATGTCGCCGACGGCGATCGGATCGATGCCGGCGAAGGGTTCGTCGAGCAGCATGAACGACGGCCGCGACGCCAGTGCCCGGGCGATCTCGCAGCGTCGCCGTTCGCCGCCGGAGAGCGCGATCGACGGCGACTTCCTGAGGTGCTCGATGCGGAATTCGGCGAGCAGTTCCTCGAGGCTGTCGCGGCGGCGACGGCGGTCGCTCTCCACCACCTCCAACACCGCCATGATGTTGTCCTCGACCGACAGGCCGCGGAAGATCGAGGCCTCCTGCGGCAGATAGCCGATGCCGAGACGGGCGCGGCGGTACATCGGCAGATTGGTGATGTCGTAGCCGTCGAGCTCGATGCGACCGGCATCCGGCCGGATCAGGCCGGTGATCATGTAGAAGACGGTGGTCTTGCCGGCGCCGTTGGGGCCGAGCAGGCCGACCGCCTCGCCGCGATGGACGTCGAGCGAGACGTTCTCCACCACTCGCCGCTTCTTGTAGGCCTTGGCCACCGACCGAACGACCAGCCCGTCGGAGGGCGTGGATGCATCGACCATGTGGCCACCGTCGGAGGCGGGCGCCAGAGTGCGCGCGGCGAGGCCGGCGGAGAGGGGCAACAGTCTCAAGGCGGGGCTCCCGAGCCGGGGGGTGCGGGGTGGGACGAGAGTGGGCTCACTGGCCGGCGGGCTTGGCGCCGTCCTTCTGCGGTTCGAGGATCAACTGAACCCGCCCGCCGGTGTTCTCGAGCTTGTAGCGGCCGGTCTTCAGGTCGACGGACAGCTTGTCGCCACGCGCGACGTTCTTGCCCTGGGTGAGCACCACCGTACCGGTGATCTGGGCATTCTGCGAACGCATGTCGAACCAGCCCTGGTCGCCGGTGACGGTCTGGTCCTTCTGATTGATCAGCACCCGGCCCTCCGCCTCGAAGCGGCGGATCTGCTGGTTCGAGCCGCCGGCGGTCTGGGCGATGCCCTCCGATGCCTTGCCCTCGTAGAACACCTTGAGGCGTTGCGTCTTCAGCACCGTGTCCTTCTGGGTGACGTTGACGTTGCCGGTGAAGACGGCGTTGCGGTCGCGGTCGAACACCTCGAGAGCGTCGGCCTCGATCTGGATCGGATCCTTGCCGTTCGAGCCGAAGCCCTTGAATGCCTCCGACATCGCGCCTTCGCCGGCGGCGAATGCCGGAGCGGTGAGGAGACCGGCGAGAAGGCCGACCGTGAAGAGGCCGGCGAGACGGAACGTGGTGTTCGATCGGGTCATGGTCATCTCACGGACGCGGAGGAGAGGGCGGCGCCCCTTCGCCGGCGGCCGCGCCAGGGAGGAGGTGCATACGGACGTTACCAGTGAAACGGATGTGATGGCCACCGTCCGAGACGTCGACCGAGCCGGCTTCGATGCGCCCGGTGCGACCGGTGATCAACACCTCCGCACCGGTGAAGATGTGGCCGTTGGTCAGGTCCGCCTCGGCGTGCTCGCTGGTGGCGCGCCAGCCGGTCGAGGTGGTGACCCGTACGGAGCCGTCGAGGGTCAGCCATTCGCGGGTTCCATCGTAGCGACCGCGGCTCGATTCGATCTTGGTCCAGCTGCCGTCCGCCATCTCGATTCGTCCGTCGATGCCTTCGAGACCGATGATCTTCGGATTCTGGATGTTCTGGAAGGCGCGTTGGGCCGAGACGTCGTAGGCGCGGCCTTTGGCGTTGCCGCTGAGGTGGGGCTCGACCATGGTCAGGCCGTCCTTGGAGAAGAGCACGTTCTTGACGTCGAGGGTGCCCTGCAACCGCGCCTTCACCCAGGCGACGCCGACGATCCCCACCACGATCGTCACCGCGGCGACCGGCAGGAGGATCTTCAAGCGGCGAACACGGCGGGAATGGCGGTCGGCGGCGAGGCGCGCCGCGGTCGGCAGCGGTGCCGGGCGGGCGCGCGGCATCGGCGCGGCGTGACGTAGATCGTCGCCGCCGATCCCTCCCCCGCCGATCGCACCGTCCACCATGTCGCTCATGTCGCGTTCCACCGCGTGATCTCTCGCCTCCCTGATGGACGGAGATCGTGGCTCAGGAATGGTCGAAGATGTCGCTTTCGGTCCAACCCATGAGGTCGAGCCGTGCCCGAGTGGGCAGGAAATCGAAACAGGCCCGGGCGATGTCGCCGCGTCCCTCGCGTTCCAGCACCGGCTTCAGCTTCGCCACCAGCGCATGGAGATGCAGCACGTCGGACGCGGCGTAGGCCAATTGGGCCTCGCTCAACTCGGCGGCGCCCCAGTCGGAGGACTGCTGCTGCTTGGACAGCTCGACCCCGAGCAGATCTCGACACAGGTCCTTGAGGCCGTGGCGGTCGGTGTAGGTGCGGACCAGCTTGGACGCGATCTTGGTGCAGAACACCGGTTGCGGCATCACCCCGAAGGCATGGAAGAGCACGCCGAGATCGAAGCGGGCGTAGTGGAAGATCTTGGTGACCGCCGGATCGCCGAGGAGCTTCTCGAGATTGGGCGCACGCTTCTGGCCGATCGCGATCTTGACCACGTCGACGGTGCCGTCGCCGGGGGACAGTTGCACCACGCACAGCCGGTCGCGATGCGGCAAGAGCCCCATGGTCTCGGTGTCGATGGCGACGCTGTCGCGATAGTTCGCCAGGTCCGGCAGATCTTCGTGATGGAAACGGATGGTCATGGGAGGGCAACTCCGGCGCGATCGCGCGGTCGGCGCGAAGCAGCCTGCTCCGCCCGCGTCGCGCCCCCATACCACGGGCCGCGGCGCGAAACGACCCCCGCGCATCGGGGATCGCCGCCCCGCGTCACACCCCGCCGTGGGCGCCGAGGACGGCTCCGGCGACGGTGACGACGGCCGCGGTCGACAGCACCCGGTGCATCGTGAGCACGATCGCCATCGTTCCCTCCGGATCGCGCGCGGCGCGCGTCGAGAACCAGCGATGCAGGACCAGCGGCTCGAGCACGAACAGCACCAGGGTGAAGATCACCCACAGTGCGACCATGGCATTCATGAACCAGAAGCGCCCCGGGTCGAGGAAGCGGTCGAAGGCCGCCATCCGCCAGGTGAGCCAGAAGCCGGAGAGACCGGCGATCGCGGTGGAGATTCGAGCCTGGAAGGCGAAGCGACCCTCCACCTCCTCGAAGAAGGCGACGCGGCGCGCCGGCTCGGCGAAGCGCGACACCGCCGGCAGCACCACGAAGGTGACGAACCACACGCCGCCGATCCAATGGACCACCGCGGCGACGTGGATCGCCCGGAGAATCGTGAACTCGTCCATGGACCCGGTCACTCCGCCGGCAGGCGGAGATTACCGAAAGCTTCGGCACCGAGGTTGCCGGAGAGGAACCGCGAGGTGACGAGATCGACGCTGGCGACGTGCCCGGCGACCAGTTCGCGCAACACCTCGCCGATGAGACGGCGGATCTTCACCGCGTCACCGGCCGCGATCACCGCACGGGCGGCGTCGAATTCACCGAGCAGCAGCGCGTGCTGGGTCTTGTGGCAATGGGCGATCGGCAGATCGTGGGCGTCGATCAGCGTCTCCTCGCGGGCGAAGTGATCGCGCACTTCGGCATCGATCTCGCCGAAGAGTGCCGCCAGATCGCCGTCGGCGGTCGCCTCGACACGATCGAACATCGCTTCCAGGATCTCATGGTCGGCGTCCATCTCGGGAACGCCCAGTGTCAGGACCGCCGTCATCGCACCCTCGTCACGATCTGCTCATCCGTCCGCTGCCTAGGCTCGTCGGCGTGGCGCCGCCTTGACCGATGTCGAGCGGAGCCGAGAAAAACCTTCGTCGAGCTTGCCGGCGGTCCCCCCCTCTCTCCATGATGTGGCGCAGGATTCAACCCTTCGACGGCGCGACGGGTCGCCGCAGCCGCGCTTCTCATCTCACGCGAGGACAGACACATGAGCTTCCAGGGCAAGACCGCGCTGGTGACCGGTTCGACCAGCGGCATCGGCCTCGCCGTCGCCACCCGCTTCGCTTCGCTGGGGGCGAACGTCGTTCTCAACGGTTTCGGCGACGCGGCCGAGATCGAGAAGATCCGCGCCTCTCTCGCCGCCCAGTTTGGCGTCGAGGTGCGCTACGACGGCGCCGACATGTCCAAGCCGGCCGAGATCGCCGCGATGGTGGAGAAGGCCGTCGGCGAGTTCGGCGCCGTCGACATTCTGGTCAACAACGCCGGCATCCAGTTCGTCTCGCCGGTGGAAGATTTTCCGATCGAGAAGTGGGACGCGATCATCGCGATCAACCTGTCCTCGTCGTTCCACACCATCCGCGCCGCCCTGCCGGCGATGAAGGCCAAGGGTGCGGGCACGATCATCAACATCGCCTCGGCCCATGCGCTGATCGCCTCGCCGTTCAAGTCGGCCTATGTCTCCGCCAAGCATGGGGTCGCCGGCCTGACCAAGACGGTGGCGCTCGAGGTGGCCGAGATGGGCATCACGGTGAACGCCATCTGTCCGGGCTACGTCCTCACCCCTCTGGTCGAGAAGCAGATCCCCGACACGGCGAAGGCGCGCAACATGACCGAGGACGAGGTGATCAAGAAGGTCATCCTGGAGGCACAGCCGACCAAGCGTTTCGTCAAGGTCGAGGAAGTGGCCGGCATCGCCGCCTTCCTCGCCTCGCCCGACGCCGCCTCGATCACCGGTGCCACCATCTCGGTCGACGGTGGCTGGTCGGCGCGCTGAGCGCCGACCCTGAATAAGTGGTGCATCGGCGCGCTGAGCGCCGACCCCGAAAAAGGGGGGGGTATCGGCGCGCCGAGGGCCGATCCGAGAGTAGAGCGCCGGCGAGGGAGCGGCGGAGGCGGAGCGGTCGGCCTCCACGGCGACTGCCGAAACGGCGCCCGGCTGCGTAGCGATACGGAATGGCGGGCAGGCGGGGAGAGGTCCACGCTGTATCGTCGAAGACCCGGCGCTCGAGACCGGGACCGGGATGGCGGAGGGACGAACCATGCGGATCATACTCACGGCGGTGGTGGTTCTGGCGGCGGCGGTCGGGGCCGAGGCGGCTGAGACCGCGGCCGACAAGTTCGTCGGTGATCTGGTGTCGACCTGCGCCGTCTCGGCGGCGGTCAAACAGGTCCGCGCCAACCTCGCCAACCGCTTCGTTCCGGAGAACAAGACCGCGGCGACGGAGATGCCGAAAGCGCTGAAGCCCTTCCTCGGCGAGCCCTCCGCCGAGAAGAAGGAGGGTTACGTCGCCGTCCGTCTGCCGATCAAGGCGGCGGTCAAGGGGCTGAAGGTGACGCGCGTCAACTTCACCATCGGGGTTCAGAACGGCATCGACGCTCAGGTCGTCACCTTCGCCGCACCTCTCGATCAGGTGGAAGCGAAGTTCGGCGACGCCGTCCGGAAGATCCGTGCCAAGGGGGCCGAGGGCCTCGAAGTGCTGCTCGAGCCGGAAGGCGACACCACCGACTACGTCTGCGACCACTCGATGTGAGACCGTCGCGCGCGTACGGCAGACCGACGATGGTTTCGACGCCGCGGTGCGACGGTGTCGCCGTCTCACCGCGGCGCCAGAATCCGCGCCAGCGAAGCGATCGGCCCCGACCAGTCGCCGGCGACCGTCTGTCGGTGAAGGCGGGCGGTCGGGTACCACGGCGTGTCGGCGCGATCCTCGAGCCAACGCCAATCGGCGACGCGTTTCAACAGGATCTCGGTCGGCCGGCCGAGTGCGGCGGCGAGATGGGCGAGCGAGGTGTCGATCGTCACCACGCGGTCCGCGGCGGCGAGGACCGCGGCGGTGTCGAGGAAGGCATCACGGCCGGCGTCGAAGTTGGGCCCGGGATGTTCGACGACCAGATCGCCGGTCCCGGCGACCCGCCAACCGCTCGCCACGTCGGCTCGCTCCATCTCGTCCGCGGCGAGCTTCTGCACCGCCATCAGGCGGCGGCCGGGGGTGGCGAGCGGCGCGAGACGGACGGCACCGTCGAGGCTGCGACCGCGGTCGGCGGGCGAGTTCGGATTGCCGCGCCAGGCGATCGCCACCACCTCGGCATCGCCGGCGAGCCGTAGCCGCTGCCGCCAGTGGGTGACGCGAGCCGGATCGGCGGTGAGCGAGGCGGTGGTCGGCGGCAACGCACCGAGGGTGAGACCGAGTCGGTGCGGCAGACCCATCAGTGGCGTCTGCAGGTCGAAGGCCGCGGCATCGACGTGATCGGTGACCAACTCGGCTCCGGCGATTCCGGTCAGGAGCCGCACCAGCACGGTCGGCGCCTCGAGGGTGACGCGGGCGCCGAGCGAGACGGCGAGCGGCAGCAGACGGACGAACTGCAGCGTGTCGCCGAGACCCTGTTCGGCATGGACGAGCAGGGGGCGACCGGCGAGCGGTCGACCGTCCCAGTCGGGGATGTCGGTGTGGCGCGGTGGCGAGGCGAAGTCCTCGGTCTTCCAGCGCCATTCGTATTCGCGGAAGCCGGTGACCCAGTCGCCGGCTCTGAGCAGGGCGAGGCCGAGATTGTAATGGCCCTCGGCGAGATCGGGGTGGCGGCGGACCACTTCGCGCAAGGCTGCGAGGCTCTCGTCGGCGCGGGCGTGCTCGCCGAGGAGGTTGCCGAGATTGAGTCGCGCCATACGGTGATCGGGATCGAGCGCGAGGGCGGCGCGATAGGTCGCCTCCGCACCGTCGTCGTCGCCCTGCCGGGCGAGGGCGAGGGCGAGATTGGCGGTGGCGTCGGCATGGGTCGGATCACGTGCCAGGGCGGCGCGGAAGGCCTCGGTGGCGGCCACCGGGTCGCCGATCGCCGACAGCGCGTTGCCGAGATTGTAGCGGATGTCGGCGCGCTCCGGCGCGGCTTTCGCCGCGCGCCGGCCGAGTTCGACGGCGAGAGCGGCGTCGCCGGCACTGCGCGCCGCCGAGGCGGCGAGGGCGAGCGCATCGGGATGGGCGGGATGGACGGCGAGGATGCGGACGTAGCCGTCGAGCGCTCTGGCGGTGCGGCCGGCGCGGTGATGGGCGAAAGCGGCGGCGAGCGTGGCGGCGACCTCGTCGTCGGTCATGTCCGCCTCGTTCGACGCAAAGACGGTGCGGAGCGGTGATCGCGGATCTCGGCGACGTGGGCGGCGAGACGACCGACCGGGTCCGACCAGTCACCGGCCACCGTCTGGCGGAAGAGCCGCATCGTCGGATACCACGGGCTGTCGTCGCATCGTTCGAGCCAGCGCCAATCGGCCGAGCGCTTGAGCAGCAACAGCGTCGGCCGCCCCAAAGCACCGGCGAGATGGGCGGCGGCGGTGTCGGAGGTCACCACCAGATCGAGGCGGGCCATCGCCGCGGCGGTATCGAGGAAGCCCTCGCCTTCGCCGTCGAAATCGGCTCCCGGTCGGTCGATGCGGGTGGCGAAGGGGCTCGCGGCGAGCTGGTCGAGGCCGTGTTCCTTCTGTAGGGCGAGGAAGCGGACCCCGTCGAGGCCGAGAAGCGGGGCGAGCGCGGCGAGCGGCGGCGAGCGACCCTTGTCGGCGCGGGCGATCGGATTGCCCTGCCAGATGAGGCCGACACGCAGACGGCCGTCCTCCGGCAGCCGCTCGCGCCAGAGGGCGAGGCGGGCGGCGTCGGCGGCGATGTAGGGCACCTGCCCGGGCAGATCGGACAGCTCGTACCCGAGTACCCGCGGCAGATCGAGCATCGGCAGCTGCAGGTCATGAGCCGGCGAAACACCTCCGCCGGCGACCACCTCGATCGTCGTGCCTTCGGGCAGCGCCAGACGGCGAAGGAGCCCGTGCAGCACCCGGCGCGCCTCGACCACCACTCGGCCGCCACGAGCGGCGGCGGGGAGAAGGAAACGGGCGAACTGGATCTGATCGCCGAGCCCCTGTTCACCGTGGACGAGCAGGGTGCGTCCGGCGAGATCGCCACCGTCCCACTCCGGTGCATCGTGGCCGTGCGGTTTCATCTCGGCGCTCTTCCAGCGCCAGCGATAGGAGGTCAGACCGTCGCCGAGCCGGCCGGCTTGGAGCAGGGCATGGGCGCGATCGAGGTGGAGCTCGGCATCGTCGGGGGCGAGTAGGGCGGCCCGGTCGAGCGCCGTCACCGCCGCCACCGCCCGTCCGGCGTCGCGGAGTGCGTTGCCGAGGCCACGCCATGCCTTGACGGCCCCCGGATCGAGGGCGAGGCCGCTCTCGTAGGCCGGGATCGCCTCGTCCGGGCGATCGAGATCGCGCAACACGTTGCCGAGGCCGATGGCGGCCTCCGCCGAGGGAGCGGTCGCCATGACCTTGGCGAGCAGCGCTTCCGCCGCCTGCGGACGGCCGAGGTTGCGCAACACGACGGCGCGGTTGGTGGCGAGTTCCGGTGTGTCGAGACCGGCGCGGCGGGCGCGCTCGAAGAACAGGTGGGCGCGGGCGTATCGGCCGTCCTGGAGGGCGAGAACCCCGGTCATGTGCAGGGCTTCAGCGTGAGATCCGTCGGCGGCGAGAACTTCGGCATAGCCGGTTCGCGCCTCACCACGGCGGCCGGCGACATGGTCAGCGAGCGCAGCGCGGAACTTCTCGGCGATCGGAACCTCGGCGGGCGGAGCGAGCGGCGGCGAGGTGTGGTCGAAGAGCCGGGATCGGTCGCCGGCGGCGAGGCGGGCGACCTCGGTGGCGAGGCGCGCGACCACCGGCCCCCAGACGTCGTCGCCGGGGCGCGCGCCGCGTACCTTCCGGAACAGACGGGCGGTCGGATACCACGGGTTGTCGACGCGATCGTCGCCGAGCCAGCGCCATTCCGGCAGCGCCTTCAGCAGGATCCACACCGGTCGACCCAGCGCGCCGGCGAGATGGGCGGCGGCGGTGTCGGTGGAGATCACCAGATCGAGGTTGGTCATCACCGCGGCGGTGTCGACGAAGGCGTCGGCTCCGCCGTCGAAGTCGTCGCCGAGGCTCTCGACGCTCATGTATGGCGCCACCGTCTCGACCTGTTCGCTGCCCGGCCCCTTCTGCAGGGAGATCAGGCGAACGCCGGGGATGCGCGCGAGCGGCGCCAGCGCGGCGAGCGGAATGGACCGGCCACGATCGACCATCGGATCGGGATTGCCCTGCCAGATCAGACCGATGCGGAAGCCGTCGCGCCGTGCCAGACGGCGCGCCCAACGGGTCACCCGTTCGGGCTCGGCAGCGAGGTAGGGCGTCTCAGCGGGGATGGTGTCGAGGCGCGTCCCGGTGAGGAACGGTAGACTCATCATCTGTGCCACCGCGTCGACCGGGGGCAGCGTCTCGCCTTCTACGACGACACCGTCGACGCCGGTCGCGGTCGCGAGCAGCGCCTGCAACCGCCGGCGGCAGCCGACGTGTACCGAGGCCGCGCCGTGCGCCTTCAGGACGGCGGCGTAGCGGACGAACTGGATGGCGTCGCCGAAGCCCTGCTCGGCGACGATCAACAGGCGCCGGCCCCGCGGATCGGCGCCGTCCCAGGACGGCAGCTTGCCGTTCGGACGGCCGTCGAGGCCGAGGCGCTTCGACTTCAACCGCCATTCGTAGTCGGGCAGGCCCTCGGCGTAGTTTCCCGCCGCCAGCAGAGTCATGCCATGAGCCATGTGGGCATCGGCATGATCGGGCCGAAGTGCGATGGCGCGGGCGAATGCGGCGCGCGCCTCCTCCGGACGTTCACGTTCGCCGGCGGCGATGCCGAGGTTCGACCAGGCATCGGCGTGGTTCGGATCGGCCGTCACCGCGGCGCGGGCGAACCACAGGGCGAGACCGGTGTCGCCGTGGTTGCGTTCGTGGACGCCGAGGTTGGAGAGGGCATCGGCGTCGTCGGGGGCGAGCGCCACCGCCTCCTCCCAGACGCGGCCGGCGGCGTCGGCATCGCCGGCTTCGAGCAGGATGCGGCCGAGGGAGATGCGATGGCGGGCGTCGTTCGGTGCGGCGGCGACGGCGCCGCGGGCGACCGAGGTGGCGAGATCGACGCGGCCGGCGGCGCGCAGTGCCTCGCAGGCCACCGCGAGGACACCGGCATCGGCGGGGAACCGCGCGGCGAGGACTTCGGCGCGGCTCGCCGCCTCGTCGGTACGGCCACGGGCGAGGTCGAGGTTGACGAGGTTGAGTCCGGCGGCGCGATGGCCGGGATCGAGGGCCAGGGCGCGATCGAGGGCGACGCCGGCGGCATCGAGATCGCCCCGACGTTTGGCGACGACCGCGAGGTTGGCGAGGCGGTCGGGATCGCTGCCGTCCTCGGCGACCGACTGGGTGGCGAAGACCAACGCGTCGGCGAGCGCCTCGTCGCCGCCACACGCCATCCGCGCCATGGCCAGGGCATCGAGCAGGCGTCCGTCGCGCGGCGCGGCCGGTACGGCGCGGGCGAGAAACGCCGCCGCCTCGTCCGGGGCACCGCGGCCGTAGGCGGCGAGCCCGGCGGCGTGCAGCGCCGTCACGGTCTCGCCCGGCGCCGGGCCGGGGCCGCCGAAGAGGCGAGCCAGGCGGGCGAGATCGCCGGCCGCCGCCCGCATCGGCTCCGACCAGTCGCCGGTTCGGTTCTGGCGGAAGATCCGCATCGACGGGTACCAGGGCGTGAGGCCGCCGGCGAGGCCCCAGCGCCATTCCGGTACGCGTTTGACGATCAGCCACACCGGCCGACCGAGGGCACCGGCGACATGGGCCATGGCGGTGTCGGAGGTGATCACCAGATCGAGCGAGGCGATCACCGCGGCGCTGTCGAGGAAGGCGCCGCCCGTGGCGTCGAAGTCGTCGCCGAGGTCGGTGAGCGACAGGCCGGAGGGTGGCGGCTGATCGCGCCCGAACCCCTTCTGCAGCGCCACGAACCGGACGCCGGGGACCTCGGCGAGCGGCGCGAAGGCCGAGAGCGGGATCGAGCGACCCTTCTCCACCGGCGCCCTGGGATTGCCCTGCCAGGTGAGCCCGACACGGAGTGCGCCGGGGCCGAGCGCCGGATGATCGCGCCAGCGCGCCACCCGCGCCGGTTCGGCCACCAACCAGGGAGCGGTGGGAGGCACTTCGCGGCGACCGAGTTCGAGAAGCCCGGGCAGGGTCAGGAGCGGCACCCAGATGTCGTGAGGCGGCAGAGGGGTGCCCTCGGCGACGATGCTCACCCGACCGTCCGGTCGCGAGAAGATCGGCGAGGTCGAAAGCAGTGCCGCGAGTGCCGGTTGGCAGACGAAGATCAACCGTCCGATGCGATCGGCGATCGCCGGGATCAGGCGAACGAAGTGGAGCGTGTCGCCGAGCCCCTGTTCGTGATGCACGATCAGGGTGGCGTCCGGGCGCGGCGAGCCGTCCCACTTCGGCGCCGCCACCGCCGGCGGTCGGGCAAAGGGTCTGGTCGCTTCGAGCCGGAATTCGTAACGCGACCACGCGACCTTCCAGTCGCCGGCCAGGAGGTGGGCACAGCCGATGTCGTAGGCGAGTTCGGGCCAGGTCTCGGGAGGGAAGTCGAAGCCGCGCCACACCTCGAGGGCGGCGGCCACCTCGCCGAGCGAGCGCAGGGCGACACCGAGATTGAGACGGGCACCGCGATGGCCGGGCTCGAACACCAGTGCCCGCCGATAGGCGGTGGCCGCTTCGGCGTCGCGTAGTTGCGCCTGCAGCGCCACGCCGAGATTGTAATGAGCCTCGACGTGATCCGGGGCGACCGCCGCCGCGTCGCGGAAACACCTCTCGGCCGCCGGCGCGTCCTCGCGGAGAAGGGCGAGGTGGCCGGCCTGACAGAGTGTGATCGGGTCCCGCGCATTGGCCGCCGCCGCCTCGTCGATCACCGCCGCCGCCTCGTCGAGACGCATCGCCTGGAGGAGCGCGCGAGCGAGGTTGGTGCGCACCCCCGGTTTGTCGGGGGCAAGGGCCACGGCGCGACGGCCGGCCTCGATCGCCTCGTCGAGACGGCCGAGGTCGACGAGCGGCAGGACCAGATTCTGCCAGCCGGGGCCGAAGTCGGGGCGGGCGTCGAGCACCGCGCGGATCACCGCGACCGCGGTCTCGTGATCGCCGCGCTGATGGCGGACGACGCCAAAGAGATGACGGACTTCGAGATCGTCCGGCGTATCGGCGAGGAGCCGTCGCCAGATCGCCTCGGCCGCGGCGAATTCTCCCGCCGCCTGCAGGCGCCGGCCTTCGGTGAGGAGGTCATCGCGGGTGGAAGCGGCGGCCATCGTGTCGCGTGCACTCCCGCAACGGCGGCGGCGCCGCCGCCGCGATCAGTAGGGCTTGTAGGACTTCTCCTCGAGGATCGCCGACCCGAGGGCGAGATTGATCTCCCGCTTCAGCTCCGCTCGTCGATCGTTGGTGCGATAGACCGAGCGCGCCAGTTCGACGAACTTCGCGCCGAAATCGCCGTCGCGCTCGCAGTCGCGGATGTCGTCCTCGATCCGCCAGAGGGTCTCGTTGACTTGCCTGAGGGCGGCATGGAGGCGAGAAACGGCGGGGTCGGCCTCGACCGATCCGAGGCGTTCACGCAACAGGTGCAGTTCGGCTCGGACGTTGGCGAGTTTGGCCGGATCGGCGATGCGTTCCGACTTGATCTCCAGAATGGTGATCTTGTCGACGAGTTCGCCCCAGGCGACCGGCACCTCGATCATCTTCGTCCACCCTCGTCCCGCCTTCGGCGCCGCTCCTCGCCCGGTGGAACCGGAAACGGGGCGCCGCCTGCGCGGTGCCCCGTCCGGTTCGGTCCTCGAGACCGATTCGCAGTGTAGCCTGGGGGACGATGCCAGAAAGCCGCGCGAGCTGTCCAGCATCCTCCCCGGGCGACGTCAGCTCCAGCTGAAGTCGCCGGCGGTCAGATCACCGGCGGTCTTGCCGGTGAGCTTGATCTCCATGTCGGCGGTGCCGTCACCGTCGACGTCGACCTGCAGGGTCTCGGTTCCGTCGTCGAACCGAGCCTGGCTGCTGCCGGTGGCGGTGAGCGCACCGCTGCCGAGGTAGGAGAAGCTTCCGCTCAGCAGACCCTGGAACACCAGCGAGTCGGTCCCCGAGACGAAGTCGAGGATGACGTCGCCGCTGCCGGAAGCCGACTGACCGGTCGCGGTGAAGACGAACTGGTCCGCACCCGAGCCGCCGGTGATCGTGTCGGAGCCGGTACCGCCGGTGAAGACGTCCGCTCCACCGCCGAGAGCGACGGTCGCGCCGTTCGAGCCGGTCAGCACGATCAGGTCGGCACCGCTGCCGCCGGTGAGGGTCTCGACATTGGCGATCGTCGCGGTGGTGCCCGAGCCGAGCGTCAGGGTGTCGTTACCGCCGCCGAGATCGATCGACCCGGTGAAGGTTCCGGTGATCGTCAAGGCGTCCGCCGCCGCACCACCACTGATGGTCTCGGCGTTGGCGACCGTCGCGGTCGCTCCCGCCGCGGCGAAGGTCAGGGTGTCGCTGCCGGCACCGAGTTCGACGGTCGCGCCGGTGATGGCACCGCCGAACACCACCTCGTCGTCGTTCGAGCCACCGATCAGCGTCTCCACACCGGAGACGGTGGCGGTGTTGGCGAAGGCGCCGAGGGTCAGCTTGTCGTTGCCGGCCCCGAGGGAGATCGTCGCACCGGTCGCCTGGGCGCCGAGTGTGACGACGTCGTTGGTGGACCCGCCGGTGACCGTCTCGACGTTGGACACGGTGACCGTGTTGATCCAGTTGCCGAGTGTCAGACTGTCGTCGCCGGCGCCCAGATCGTAGAGGCCACGCAACAGCTGCGCCCCGACCACCACGATGTCGCTCGATCCGGCACCGGTCAACGTTTCGACGTTCGACACCGTGGCGGTGTTGTCGAAGGCACCGAGGGTGAGGTTGTCGAAGCCGCCGCCGAGATCGATCACCACGCCGGCCGCGGCGGCCGCCAGGGTGACGGTGTCGGACGAAGCCCCGCCGGTGAGGGTTTCGACGTTGGAGGTCGTCAGGGTGTTGACGAAGGCGCCGAGGGTGAGGGCGTCGTTGCCACCGGCGAGGTCGACTTCGGCACCGGTGACCTGCACTTCGAAGGTCACGGCATCCGCCGCCGCCGAGCCGGTGAGGGTCTCGACGTTGGACAGGGTGGCCGTGGCGCCCGCCGTGTCGAAGGTCAGGGTGTCGTTGCCGGCCCCGAGGTCGATGATGGCGCCGGTGACGGCGGCCCCGAGGACCACGGTATCGTCGGTCGAGCCGCCGACCAGGGTCTCGACGTGCGAGACCGTGGCGGTGTTGACGTAGGCCCCGAGGGTCAGCTTGTCGTTGCCGGCCCCGAGATCGATGGCCGAACCGGTCGACTGGGCCCCCAAGGTGATCAGGTCGTTGGTCGAGCCGCCGGTGATGGTTTCGGCGTTCGAGACGGTGAGCGTGTTGATGAACGCGCCCAGCGTCAGACCGTCGTCTCCGCCGCCGAGGTCGTAGATCCCACGCGCCGCCTGCGAACCGAGCACCACCACGTCGGACGACGCGTCGCCGGTCAGCGTCTCGACGTTCGACACCGTGACGGTGTTGTCGTAGGCGCCGAGGGTGAGGGCGTCGTTGCCGCCGGCGAGGTCGATCACCCAGCCGGTCGCCTGGGCTCCCAGGATGACCGCGTCGTAGGACGCACCGCCGGTGACGGTCTCGACGTTCGACACCGTGGCGGTGTTGAGGTAGGAGCCGAGCACCAGGATGTCGTCGCCGCCGGCGAGGTCGATGACCGATCCCGCCGCCTGAGCGGCGAAGCCGATCACGTCGGCCGCCGCACCGCCGGTGACGGTCTCGACGTTCGACACCGTGACGGTGCCACCGCCGGCCGCCAGGGTCAGCGTATCGGTACCGCCGCCGAGATCGGCAGTGGCACCGGTGGCCGCGGCTCCGAAGACGACCTCGTCGTCGCCGGTTCCGCCGGCGATGGTCTCGAGATTCGACACGGTGACCGTGTTGGTGAAGTCGCCGAGGGTCAGCTTGTCGCGACCCGCGCCGAGATCGACGGTCGAACCGGTCGACTGGGCACCCAGCGTCACCAGATCGTTGGTCGAGCCGCCGGTGACGGTCTCGACGTGCGACATGGTGACGGTGTTGACGAACGCCCCGAGCGTGAGGCTGTCGTCACCGCCGCCGAGGTCGTAGACACCGCGCTGCAACTGCGCCCCGACCACCACGACGTCGGACGAGGCCCCGGCCGTGACCGTTTCGACGTTCGACACCGTGACGGTGTTGTCGAAAGCCCCGAGGGTGAGGGCGTCGTAACCGCCGTCTAGATCGATCACCGCACCGGTCGCCTGCGCCGCAAGCACGATCGTGTCGGACGAGGCACCACCGGTGACGGTCTCGATGTTCGACACCGTCGCCGTGTTGACGAAGGAGCCGAGCACCAGAGTGTCACCACCGGCATCGAGGTCGATGGTGAGACCGGTCGTCTGAGCGCTCAGAGTGACCTGGTCGGTCCCGGCATCACCGGTGACGGTCTCGACGTTGGTCACGGTGACCGTGCCGCCGGCCGAAGCCAGTGTCAGGGTATCGAGGCCGCCGTCGAGATCGACGGTGACTCCGGTGACCGCGGCCCCGAAGACCACGGCATCGTTGGTCGAGCCACCGGTGACGGTCTCGACGTTCGACACGGTGACCGTGTTGACGAAGGCCCCGAGCACCAGCGTGTCACGGCCGGCACCGAGGTCGACGGTCGAGCCGGTCGACTGGGCACCCAGCGTGACGGTGTCGTTGGTCGAGCCACCGCTGATGGTCTCGACGTTCGACACGGTGAGCGTGTTGATGAACGCTCCGAGCGTCAGGCTGTCGTCGTCGCCGCCGAGATCGATCGCCGCGCCGGTCGTCTGGGCGGTGAGCACCACCTCGTCGGCGGCGGTGCCGCCGGTGACGGTCTCGACGTGAGCGATCGACACGGTGTTGGCGAAGTCGCCGAGGATCAGCGCGTCGCCGCCGCCGGCCAGATCGATCGCGATGCCCGTCGCCTGCACGGCGAGGGTGACCGTATCGGCAGAAGCCCCGCCGGTGACGGTCTCGACGTTCGACACGGTGACGGTGTTGTCGAAGGCCCCGAGAGCCAGAATGTCGTCGCCGGCGGCGAGGTCGAGGGTCGCCCCGGTGATCTGACCCCCGAAGGTGACGATGTCGTCGGCCGTCGCACCGGTGACGGTCTCGACGTTCGACACGGTGACGGTGGCGCCGGTGGCGTCGAACGTCAGGGTGTCGCCGCCGCCGCCGAGATCGACGGCGCCACCGGTGACGGCGGCTCCGAAGACCACGGTGTCGTCGTTCGTCGCACCGGTGACGGTCTCGACGTTCGACACGGTGACCGTGTTGACGAAGGCGCCGAGTACGAGGGTGTCGCGGCCCGCGGCGAGATCGACGATCACGCCGGTCGCCTGGGCACCGAGGGTGACGGTGTCGTCGGTGGACCCGCCGGTGACCGTCTCGACGTTCGACACGGTGACCGTGTTGATGAAGGCGCCGAGGGTCAGCGTGTCGTCACCGCCACCGAGATCGATGGCCGAGGCGGTCACCTGGGCACCGAGCACCACGGTGTCGGCCGAACCGACGCCGACGATGGTCTCGACGTTCGACACCGTGACGGTGTTGTCGAAAGCGCCGAGCACCAGTTTGTCGGACCCGCCGGCGAGATCGACGATCGCGCCGGTCGCCTGGGTGGCGAGGGTGACGGTGTCGGCGGAGGCACCGCCGGTGACGGTCTCGAGGTTCGACACGGTGACCGTGTTGACGAAAGCGCCGAGAACCAGTCGATCGTCGCCGGCGTCGAGGTCGAGGACGACCCCGGTCGCCTGACCACCGAGTGTGACGACGTCGTCGGCGGTGGCGCCGGTGACGGTCTCGATGTTCGACACCGTGACGGTGGCGCCGGTCGCGGCGAAGGTCAGGGTGTCGTCGCCGTCGCCGAGATCGACGGTGGCGCCGGTGACCGCGGCCCCGAAGACCACGGCATCGTTGGTCGAACCGCCGGTGATGGTCTCGACGTTCGACACGGTGACCGTGTTGACGAAGGCGCCGAGCACCAGCGTGTCGCGGCCGGCGGCCAGATCGATGGTCGAGCCGGTCGATTGGACCCCGAGGGTGACGGTGTCGTCGGTCGAGCCGCCGGTGACGGTCTCGACGTTGGACACGGTGACCGTGTTGATGAACGCCCCGAGGGTCAGGGTGTCGTCGTCGTCGCCGAGGTCGATCGATGCGCCGGTCGACTGCGCGGTGAGGACCACCTCGTCGGCGGCGGTTCCGCCGGTGACCGTCTCGACGTGGGCGAGCGAGACGGTGTTGGCGAAGTCGCCGAGCACCAGTCGATCCGATCCGCCGGCCAAGTCGATCGCCATGCCCGTCGCCTGGGTGGCGAGGGTGACGGTGTCGGAGGAGGCGCCACCGGTGATGGTCTCGAGGTTCGAGACCGTCACCGTGTTGTCGAAGGCCCCGAGCACCAGCGTGTCGTTGCCGTCGTCGAGATCGAGGGCGGCACCGGTCACCTGACCACCGAGGGTGACGACGTCATCGGCCGTCGAGCCGGTGACGGTCTCGATGTTCGACACGGTGACGGTGGCGCCGGTCGCGGCGAAGGTCAGGGTGTCGTCGCCGTCGCCGAGATCGACGGTGGCGCCGGTGACGGCGGCGGCGAAGGTCACCTCGTCGTCATCGGAACCGCCGGTGACGGTCTCGACGTTGGTCACGGTGACGGTGTTGGCGAAGTCGCCGAGCACCAGTCGGTCGCGGCCGGCGGCCAGATCGATGATCGTGCCGGTCGCCTGGGCACCGAGGCTGACGGTGTCGTTGGTCGACCCACCCGTGATGGTTTCGACGTTGGAGACGGTGACCGTGTTGATGAAGGCGCCGAGCACCAGCGTGTCGTTGCCGTCGTCGAGATCGACCACCGATCCGGTCGCCTGAGCGCCGAATGTGACGGTGTCGTCGGTCGAGCCGCCGGTGATGGTCTCGATGTTGGAGACGGTGACGGTGTTGACGAAGGCACCGAGGGTCAGACTGTCGGAGCCACCGGCCAGGTCGATTCGACCCGTCGTCGCCTGAGACCCGAGCGTCACGGTATCGGAGGACGCACCGCCGGTGACGGTCTCGATGTTGGACACCGTGACGGTGTTGACGAAGGCACCGAGCACCAGCCGGTCGTTGCCGCCGGCCAGGTCGATGGCCGTGGCGGTCACCGCGGCGGAGAGCGTCACCAGATCGGCAGCGCCGCCACCGGTGACGGTCTCGACGTTCGCGACGGAGATCGTCGCGCCGGTGGCGTCGAGGACCAGCTTGTCGCTGCCGTCACCGAGGTCGACGACCGTGCCGTCCGCTTCGACGGCGAAGGTGACGATGTCGGTGCCGGAGCCGCCGGTGATGGTCTCGACGTTCGACACGGTGACGGTGTTGGTGAAGGCCCCGAGCACCAGGGTGTCGGCGTCGTCGCCGAGGTCGATCTTCGCTCCGGTGATCTGGGCGGAGAACGTCAAGGTGTCGGCGGCGGTACCGCCGGTGACCGTCTCGACCCCCGAGAGGGTGACGGTGTTGACGAACGATCCGAGCACCAGCGTGTCGGCACCACCGGCGAGCGCGATCGTCGCCCCGGTCGCCTGAGTGGTCAGCGTCACCATGTCGGCGGCGCTGCCGCCGGTGATGGTCTCGACGTCGACCAAGGTCACGGTGTTGGCGAACGCGCCGAGCACCAGGGCATCGGCCCCGCCGGCGAGATCGATCTCGGTTCCGGTCGCCTGGGTGGCGAGCGTGACGATGTCCGCAGACGCCCCACCGGTGATCGTCTCGGCGTTGGAGACGGTCAGGGTGTTGACGATGTCGGCGAGGACGAGCCCGTCGGCGCCGCCGGCCAGATCGATCGAGGTGACGGCCGAGCCGAGAGTGACCAGATCGTCCGCCGCGCCGCCGACGATGGTCTCGACGTGGGTCGCGGTGACGGTGGCACCCGAGTCGTCGAACACCAGCTTGTCGGAACCGCCGGCCAGGTCGATCACCGCGCCGGTGACGTCCGCACCGAAGACGACGGTGTCGGAGGAGGCCCCGCCGGTGATGGTCTCGGCGTTGTAGACGGTCGCGGTGTTGACGAAGTTGCGCAGCACCAGCGTGTCGTTGCCGGTGCCGAGGTCGACGATCGCCCCGGTCGCCTGGGTGGCGAGAGTGACGCTGTCGTTGGTCGATCCGCCGAGCACCGTCTCGATGTTGGAGAGGGTGACGGTGTTGACGAAGGCGCCGAGCTTCAGCCGGTCGGCGCTGCCGCCGAGGTCGATCGAATGGCCGGTCGCCTGGGTCGCCAGCGTCAGCACGTCGGAGGAGACACCACCGACGATGGTCTCGACGTTGGCGATGGTCGCCGTGTTTTCGAAAGCGCCGAGCACCAGCTTGTCGCTGCCTACCCCGAGGTCGATGGTGGCGTCGGTCACCTGGCTACCCAGGGTGACGATGTCGGCGGAGGCACCGCCGGTCAGGGCTTCGACGTTCGACACCGTCAGAGTGTTGACGTAGGCGCCGAGCACCAGCGTGTCGTAGCCGGCGGCGAGGTCGATGGCGATGCCTGTGGCGGCACTGCCGAGGGTGACGACGTCCGTCGCCGCGCCGGCCGTGATGGTCTCGACGTTGGCGAGGGTGACGGTGGCACCGTCGTCGGAGAAGGTGACGCCGTCACCGCCGCCGCCGAGATCGATCGTCGCCTCGGTGATCGCCGAGCCGAGCACGACGGTGTCGGAGGACGCGCCGCCGGTCAGCGTCACGAGCGCCGACACGGTGACCGTGTTGACGAAGGCCCCGAGCACCAACTTGTCGGACCCACCGCCGAGGTCGACGGTGGTACCGGTCGCCTGGGTGGCCAGTGTGACGGTGTCGGAGGAGACACCGCCGGAGATCGTCTCGACGTTGGAGAGGGTCAGGGTGTTGACGAAGGCGCCGAGCACCAGCTCGTCGCCACCGCCAGCGAGGTCGATGGTCGCGGCGGTGGCACGCGTGGCCAGCACCACCCGGTCGTCGCCGCTGTCGCCGACGATGGTCTCGACGTTGGAGGCCGTCACCGTGTTGGTGAAGGCGCCGAGCACCAGCTTGTCGGAGCCGCCGGCCAGATCGATGGTGAGGTTCGCCGCCTGGGCACCGAGCGTGACGGTGTCGGAGGAGGCTCCACCGGTGACGAACTCGACGTTCGACGCGGTGATCGTGTTGACGAAGGCGCCGAGCGTCAGGCTGTCGTCGCCGGCCGCCAGATCGATCGTCGCGCCGGTGGCCGCCGCCGCCAGGGTGACCTGATCGACGGCACCGCTGCCGGTGATGGTTTCGACACCGGACGACGTGACGGTGGCTCCGTCGGCGGCGAAGGTCAGGCTGTCGCCGCCGGCGCCGAGATCGATCGTCATGCCGGTGACCGCACCACCCAACACGAGGGTGTCGGTGGAGACGCCGCCGACGACGGTTTCGATGCCGGTCACCGTGACGGTGTTGACGAAGGCCCCGAGGGTCAGAGTGTCGTTGCCGGCACCGAGGTCGACGGTCGCCCCGGTCGCCTGGGCGGCGAGGGTGACGGTGTCGTTGGTCGAGCCGCCGGTGAGCGTTTCGATGTTGGAGACGGTGACGGTGTTGACGAAGGCCCCGAGCGTCAGGGTGTCGTTGCCGACACCGAGGTCGACGGTCGCCCCGGTCGCCTGGGCGGCGAGGGTGACGGTGTCGTT
>ERZ1645187.564-NODE-564-length-36529-cov-8.468388_pt1 | contig 36529 bp, 27 predicted proteins | sample MGYA00575352_ERZ1645187 | MGnify/ENA primary metagenome ERZ1645187 (study PRJEB40837, sample SAMN11349314) | freshwater sediment metagenome | isolation source: river sediment | host: Sediment | place: India: Wazaribad , New Delhi | collected 2017-02-21 ... | reverse complement strand
CTCGCTTCCTCCAAACCGAAGAAGCACGCCTGACAGCCAGAATCGCAGATTTCGACTTCTGCGCAACGGACCCGGATTCCACCCATCGCCAAGAGAGCGCTCTGCAATGAGCCTCGGCATCGGCGAGGACAATCCGGTGAGCGCCCTGGACGAGTCCCTGATCATGAAGCGTACTTCCTATCGGGATGCCGATGAACTCCGCACGAAGCTGACCCATTGGTTCTCCCGCGTTCTCGGCCCGGAAAGCGCCCCCCGGCTGTCTCCCCTGAAAGCACCCGGCAAGGCCGGCATGTCCAGCGAGACCCTGCTTTTCGACATGGACTGGACGGAAAACGGAAAGCAACGCAGCGGGCGCTTCGTCGCCCGACTACCGCCGCCGATGGACGCGTTCCCGATCTTCCCCCGCTACGACTTCGATCTACAAGTCGGCGTGATGCGGCTGGTGGGGGGCAAGAGCCAGGTGCCCGTACCCATGGTGCCATGGCAGGAGCGCGCTTCCGATACCCTGGGGGTGCCTTTTTTCGTCATGGAGCGGATCGATGGCGAAATGGTGCCGGACAGTCCTCCCTATGTCTTCGGCGGCTGGCTGCTGGAAGCCAGCCAAGAGCAGCAGCAACAGGTGCAGCACCAGTTGGTGGCCATCCTTGCCGGCATCCACGGCATCGAGGCCACGCCGGAAGAAACGGCCTTTCTCCGGATCGAGCAGCCGGGCGACACTCCCCTGCAACGCCATTTCGCCCGCGAAAAGGCCCTCCACGAATGGGGCCGCAACGGCATGCGCTTTACCCTGATCGAGCGACTCTTCGACTGGCTGGAGGCCCGCTGGCCGGAACGGGAAGGCCCCGCCGTCATCAACTGGGGAGACGCCCGCCCGGCCAACGTGCTCTGGCGTGATTTCCGCGCCACCGCCGTGCTGGACTGGGAACTGGCGGCCATGGCGCCGCGCGAGATGGATGTCGGCTACCTGATATTTTTCCATCGCTATTTCCATCACGTGGCCCAAATCATGGCGGGCACGGACGCGATGCCGGATTTCCTGCGCCGGGACGATGTGGTGACCGCCTACGAACGCATGACCGGCGCCCGGCTCCAGGAAATCGACTGGTTCATCACTTACGGCCTGCTGCAACAGGCCATCGTGGAAACCCGGCTCTCCCAACGGCGTATCCAGTTCGGCGAAATGGAACGCCCCGCCAACCTCGATGAATACATCTACTGCCGCGGACTGATCCAGCAGGTCCTGGATGGACGGGCAAATCTTTGGGCGTGAATCGCCCCCGATAAAAATCAAGGAGGAAATATTTCATGAGCAACATCGTCAGCCCCGCCAGCAATCCCATCGGCCCCCTGGTCGAAGCGGACGAACAGTTCTGTCACCAGATCATGGATTCCTTTGCCTGCGTCGGCTCCACCGACCTGGCCTGGACCGAGAAAGTCTGCGCCATGGCCATGGCGCGGGACGGCAGCCTGCAACTGGGATTCGGCCTGGGCAAATACACCAACCGCAACGTGATGGACTGCTATGCCGGCGTCTCCCGGGGCAAGGAGCAGATCACGGTTCGCGCCAGCCGCCAGCTGGCGCCCAACCCCAACCTGACCGTGATCGGGCCGGTGCGCTACGAAGTCGTGGAACCCCTGAAAAAAGTGCGCTTCATCCTGGAACCCAACGATGTCCAGCCCATCGCCTTCGACTGCCTGTTCGAGGCGAAGGTGCCGGCCCGCTTCGAGGACCGAACCCACATCCGGCAAGGCTACCGGATCATGTCGGAACTGGTGCGCTACCACCAGACCGGTGTCGCCTCGGGATGGATCGATGTGGATGGCATCCGCGCCGAAATCACCCCGGACACATGGGTTTCCACCCGCGACCACTCCTGGGGTGTGCGTTACGGCGTCGGCAGGCCCCTGGCCGACGTGGAACCCGTCGGTGACGGCATCGGCGGCAACTACGAATTTTTCTGGAGCCCCACCTACATGGAGCGCCCCGACGGCAGCCACTATGCCTTGTTCCTGAATTACGCCCTAGTGGAAAGTCCCCGCAGCACCACGAAAACTGTGATGTCCGCGGTGGAGCATCCGGACGGGCGCCTGGAGCGCATCGTGGATATCGAACCCGAACTCGACTACGACCCGATCAACCGGCGCTTCAAGGGAGGACGGATCGTCTGCAAGATGGCCGATGGCTCCGTGCGCCCCATGGCAGTGGAAGTTCTTTCGGACACCGGGTTTCACCTGGGCGGAGGTCTCTATTTCGGCTTCGACGGCCACTATCATGGCGGCTGGCGCGGCGAACTCCATGCCGATGGCGAGCGCATTCCGGATTGCACCACGCTGGAAAGCAGCAAGCGCCTTCACCAGATACGCGACACCGTGGTCCGCATCACCGATCCGGTCGGCGGCGGCACGGGCTGGGGCAACTGGCAGCCGGTCATGGTGGGTGCCAACGCCCGGCTGGGTCTGAAGGCGGAAGACTCCTTCTGGTAGCCCCCTCCGGCATGGCAGGCGCATGAGCACGCTCACCCGTCCGCACACGGACGGGTGAGCATCCCTCGCTTTCCAGCGAGTATCGAAAAATAACTAAACCAGTTCCCCCTATGGCGTTTCAGTCTAAAAACTGAATAAGCGCCGAGGTCCTCCGGACCTCCACAACCTTGGCTCCCTCCATCCGCTTCTGTACCACTCATTTGCCCCCTCTCACCCGGTTTGGCGCAAATAGAAAGAAATGGCGTTTTCAGGCCATATTCTTGTTTGGACATCCCTCGAAGTTCGTAACAACAATGTGGGCATGGCGATTTGCCAGTACGACGAATCGGCCTGCCCGTGCCCTGCCGAATTAACGAATAGCGCATTGTTGGGGCCTATGGATGCCTTTACTGAAGGCCGACGCCGGGCGAGACGGTCGTCAGGATCGCAGTAAATAACCATATGAAAATTACAGGAGGAGTGTGTCCATGAAGCAAAACGTAAAGGGGGCGGCTTTCACCGTGATTGCTTCGGCAATCGCCCAGATCGGTTATTCCGCTGATACCACGGTAGTAATGAATCAGTCCACGGAAGCGACCGGGATCGACGAAGTCGTGGTTACCGCCCGGCGGCGTTCGGAGGTACTGAAGGACGTGCCGATGGCCATCGACGTGGCAAGCGGCGTTCAGATCGAGAAGCTTAGCCTGCTTAGCTTTCAGGACCTTCAGCAACTCTCGCCGGGACTTATCCTCGACGCGAGCAATAACACGGCATCGCTACGCGGTGTCACTTACAATACTCTGACCAGTGCGACTGCGTCGGTCGACGTTTATTTCAACGAAGCACCGGTGGATAGTTCCACAGCCTTCACGGCAATCTACGACTTGGAACAAATCGAAGTACTGCGCGGGCCTCAGGGTGTCCTGCGCGGCCGGACCTCCCCTTCCGGCGCCATCACGATGCGTACCCGGCAGCCAGACTTTAGTGAGTTCACTGGCTACCTGCAGGCCACGGGTACCAACAAGGATAGCCAGAACCTTCAGGCAGCGTTTTCCGTTCCCCTCATCAAGGATCAACTTGCGCTGCGCGTTGCCGCGCTGAACGACCGCAACCGCGGCAACGGCATCTATAACGTGAATCGCCAAGAGTATTCCAAGAAAGATACCGATAGCATTCGCGTATCCCTTGGCTGGAAGCCGACCTCGACCATCAATGCCACACTCACCCATCAATACTTGCACCAACTCGGCCGCAGTTATGGAGCTGTCGTCGGCAGTGGCAACCAGCCCAGTCTCATGTCGCCCGCCCGTAGCGGCCCGTCCGCCACAGTGGAAGATCGGATAGCGGTGACAGAAGGCGCAGATCGCGCCGAGAAAAAAATCGATATGACCACCCTCAATGCCGACTGGGACTTAGGTTCTCACACCCTGTCCTTTGTAGGCATGCGTCAATCCCAGCGTTACAGCAACGCCAGCGACCGAGATCAGGCCAATGCGGTGCCTAACTGGATCGGCGCCCAAAACCAACCGGCCAATAAGATCGACACCTATTCGTTGGAAGGCCGGCTGAGTTCCAACGGGGAAGGCTTTTTCAACTATACGGTCGGTGCGTATTACGCCAAGTACAAGGTATTCGTCGGCTTCAATGCGGATAATACCCAGCTATTTTCCTCCCCGGCAACGCCCCTTCTTCCTTCCATAGCAAGCCTTCCTACCAATGCCCGCATAGACATACCCCTTCAGACCATCGACAAGTCCTTGTTCGGCTCGGCCTCGTTCAAACTGAGCGACAACTTGAAGCTCGACGCCGGCCTGCGCCATACTCAATACAGTCTGGAGAAGCAGAGCTCGCTCACGGTCACCACGCCGGGCGGGATTGGCTTCCTTGCCGCAGTGCCTCCCAGGACATTGGTCCCGCGGACCGATACGATCCCCCCCTATGCATCAGATTACGACACCAGCGCCACGACCGGCAGTCTCAGCCTGAGCTACAAATGGAACGATGAAGTCACCAGCTATGCGAGCTACGGTCGCTCCTACCGTAACGGAACTCCCCAGGTTGGCGTCAGGTTTCCCCTTGACCCGAGCATCATGGTGACCAAGCCGGAAGAATCGGATGCCATCGAGATCGGACTGAAGAGCAGTTTGTTCGACCGCAAGTTGGCAATCAACGTTGCGGCCTTCACTCAACGCTACAAAGGCTACATTGACGTCATTAGCGTCCCGGTGGCGAGTGCGCGCAACGGCATCATCGACAACAACGCCCAACTGCTCAACTATAACGGCGACGTCGCCTCCCGTGGCTTGGAGTTTCAGATCACTGCCAAGCCAACCACCAGTTGGGACATCGGGACGGGCTTCTCATGGGTCGACTCCCACTTCGACAATGCCGAGGTCCCTTGCGTCCTGTTCAACTCCAACGGCACTCAAATGGTACCCGTTGGCCAGCAGTTCGGGACCTGTCAAAGCAGCCGCAGCGTTTCGAACAGCAGCAAGTGGAACCTCACTGCCAACTCCGAATATCGTTGGAGGATGGGGTCGTTGCAACCCTTCGTCCGTGGTCTATTTACCTACCGACCGAGCTTCTATTCGGAGGCCACCAACACCCAGTTCGAGCGCTTGGCTAACTTAAACCTCTTTATGGGGGCGCGCGATATTCAGTCGGGTTGGACCTTGACGCTGTTCGTGAAGAACTTGTTTAACACCAGCCGGATCGTACCGCAAGCACCTAGAACCGATGGTCAGAGCGGCATTGCTCAACTCAATACCGCACCACTCGGAGGCGCCTTCCAACCGGTTCCCTACATCTCGGGCTACCGGCAAGTGGAGATCAATCCGCCGCGTGAAGTCGGTGTGACGCTGCAGTACGACTTCTGATCCCATCTGGCCCCATCCCATCGGCCATCTCGCCGCTGGATGGGTCCCTCCGTGATGCATCCTCAGCAAGGAATAGCCCCCGAACGCACCAGTGTCTAGCGGGTTTAGCTATTCCCGTTACTGCCTCTGTAACCCAATGCAACAACCAATACACTTGCCCCCATCCCCCCACCGAAAAAAAATATCCCAACTCGCGAGAGCCACCGCACTCACCGCCGCCGTCTTCGGTAGCGCCGCATGCAGTACGTTTAACGCTCACGAGCCTTCCAAGCTGGACTGGCCGGACTATCTGGGTGGTCCGGATTCGAGCCAATACTCTCCTCTGGATCAAGTCAATCGGGCCAATGTCGGTTCGCTAGTGATCGCCTGGTCCTATGACTTTCCGGACAATGCCCAGTCCATCGGCAACCCTCTGGTCATCGGCGAGCGCCTGTACGTGCCGTCAAGCGCCGGTGTGACCGCCCTGGATGCGGTGACCGGCCGCGAACTCTGGCGCGTCCACGCCCCCGGCATAACTATGCGGGGGCTGACTAGCTGGGCGAGTCCCGACGGAAAGTCTAGACGACTCTTTTACCATCGCAACGACCGGCTGTACGCCATCGACAGCGCGACCGGCGCGGCGATTCCGAAGTTTGGTGACGGTGGTTCCATCGACCTCAAACTCGGCCTCGGCCGCGATCCCGCCAAAATCCCGCGCATCGAACCACGGTCGCCCGGTCGGATTTTCGGCAATCTCATCATTGTCGGCTCGACTGGCGGTATGGAGTGGGATGGTCCTCCGGGTCATATCCGCGCCTACGACGTCCTCAGCGGCAAACTCATCTGGAAGTTCCACACCATCCCGCAGCCGGGCGAAGTCAATTACGAGGATTGGCCGAAGGATGCCTGGAAGACGGTCGGCGGCGCCAACAACTGGAGCGAGATGACCATCGATGTGGCAAACGAGATTCTGTTCGTCCCGCTGGGTTCGGCCAGATACAACTTCTACGGCGCCAACCGTCCGGGCAACAACCTATACGCCAACTCGCTGGTGGCGCTCGATGCCCGCACGGGCAGGCGCCTGTGGCATTTTCAGACCGTTCACCACGACCTCTGGGACTACGACCTGCCCCAGGCCCCCAAGCTTCTGACGCTCACTCAGGGGGGACGCCGCACCGAAGCGGTAATGGTTGCCGGCAAGACCGGATTCATCTACACCTTCGAGCGTCGCACCGGTCGCCCGGTCTTCCCGATCGAGGAGAAACCGGTGCCCCAGACCGACGTGCCGGGTGAGTGGACTTCCCCGACCCAGCCGTTCCCGTCGGCCCCGCCGCCGTTCGCGCGCCAGCATTTCGACGGCAACGAACTCAGTCCCTACCTTCCCAAGGGCGAGCACACCGCGTTGCAGGAAATGCTTGCAGGCATGCGCAACGAAGGGATGTTTACCCCGCCTAGCCTGCAAGGGACAATCACCATGCCGGGCACCTCCGGCGGCACCAACTGGGGCAACGGGGCTGTCGATCCGCGCACCGGACGGTTTTTTGTCGTCTCCATCGAGGTGCCGGGGATCCTGAGGCTGCAGAACACTCCGCTCAAGGATGATAGTCCCTTCATGACCGCCGACGCTCCGCCAGGGGCGGCCGTCTATGGCACGAACTGCGCCAACTGCCATGGCGCCGAACGCCAGGGGCAACCCCCGGCCATCGCCTCGCTGACCGACATCGCGAAAAGCCGCTCGGTCGACGAGGTGCGCGAAATCATCCAGCGGGGCCGGGCGACGATGCCAGGCTTCAATCTGAAAGAAAAGGCGCTGGCGGACCTGCTCAGCTATCTGGGTTTCGCGCCTCCAGCGGTCCCGGCGGGAACGCCCGACATGGCCGAAGCGGACGAGGCGAAAACGGACCCGAACGATCCTATCAAGTACAAGAGCGGCTACAACTTCCTGTTCAGCAAGATGAGGCTACCGGCCAACGCGCCGCCCTGGGCGACGGTGACGGCCTATGACATGAACGCTGGCACCCTCCTGTGGCAGGTTCCCTTCGGCGAATTGCCGATGATGAAGGGCGCCGGCTCCATTTTTCCGCGGGGTACCCTCTTGGCAACAGCCGGCGGTCTGCTGATCGCGGCGAACCAGGACCGGACGTTGCGGGTATGGGATATGGATACCGGCAAGGTCATCTTCACCACCCCGTTGCCCTCGGTACCAGGAGGTGTGCCCGCCGCCTACATGGCTGGCGATCGGCAGTTCATCGCCGTGCCGGTTGCGTCCTACGATCCGGCCCTCGCCAAGAGCGTGTCGAAGGCATTGATGCCGGAAGGGCGCAACAGCATCGTCGTCTATGCCTTGCCGGCCCCGGCAGGGAAGCAACCATAATTTATAAAGAGGAGAACATACCCATGGCTTGGAAAATAATATTGGCCGCAGGAGCTGTTGTGGCGCTGAATGCCGGTACCGCGATCGGAGCAGCCCCCGCGACCCAGATCGAGGGGCCGATCACCGGCGGCAAACGGGGCTTCCCTTATTCGGCGTCGATCGTCGATCTCAAACCCTACGGCTACACGGAATCGGAATACTTCATTTCCGGGCGTGCCCATCCCTTCGCGCCGGCACCCGGCACGACCCTGTCGGCCGACGGCCGCTGGCAGGTGGTTCCGGGCGAAGACGTCCCGTACAAGACCCGCATCCTGGTCCGCAAGCCGCCTACAGAGCGTTTCAACGGCACCGTGATCGTCGAGTTCATGCAGGAATATTTCGGCACCGAGCGCGACACCAATTTCCGCTGGAACGCAGAGGCGATCCTGCGGGAAGGCTTCGGCTGGGTCGGTGCCTCCCTCCACCACGAGGGCATCGACGACCCAACGCCGCCGCAGACCTTCAATTACGGCGGGATCAGCTTCACCACCGGTACGACACTTGCCCGCTGGGATCCGGAGCGTTACGGCACCCTGTCGGTCCCCAGCACCGACCTTTCCTACGATATCCTGACGCAGATCGGCCGTGCGGTCGGACCCCGGCGGACGCAGGGCGGCATTGATCCCTTCGCCGGCCTGAAAATCAAAAAGGTGCTCGCGGTCGGCAATACCATCGCCGGGCATCGGCTGGCGATTTACCTCAACGGGGTGCAGCCCATCGAGCGCGTGTTCGATGGTTTCTTCCTGCAGGATCTGACTCCGAACAAGCTGCAACTCGCCAAGGGCGTCCCCACCCCCACCGCGCCACCGCTACGCACCGACGTGGACGTCCCGGTGCTCGTGCTCGAGACGACGACCGCTGTTGTGGATACAAGCGCTCCCCAGCCCGAAGGACCGAAAATCCGGGTCTGGGAACCGGCGGGCAGTTCGCACACCAACGGACCCGCCACGGCGCGGATCGCTGAAGCGAACAAACGGGATCTGGGAGTCGGAGGCGGTTTCTGCCCGGCAGATTATGCCAATACCTTCCCGGTCCAGTATGTGTCGAGTGCTGCCTTGGTCGCGTTGGACAAATGGGTCAAGGGCGGAGCTCCGGCTCCCACCTTTCCGCGCATGGAAGTAATCCAGGAGGGCAAGGGGCAGGTCACCCGTTTCGACCAGTACGGCAATTCCGAGGGTGGCCTGCGCACGCCCTGGGTGGATGTGCCGGTAGCGCGCTATGACTGGCGTGGCGAATGCCCGGGCGGCAGCGGTCGAACGTACCCCTTTGCCGCGGAGCAGTTGCGCGCCCTTTATGGCACCCCGGCCACCTATTTGCAGAAATTTACCGAGTCCGTACGGTCGGCGGAAAAACGTGGCGTGCTGCTCCACGAGGACGCCGAGACGGCTATCCGCGATGCCGCCGCCGTGAAATGGTAGGCCTGTCAAGGGGAAAGTGATGAGACTAAGCGGAGTATGGGCAACTCTGGCGCTATTCTGGTCGGTCGCTTGGGGAGCGACGGCACAGTCGGAACCGAACGTGCTGCCCAAGCCGGACCCCGCCTTCAAAGGCAAGATCGGCCGTACCCTGGCCGATTCAAAGGCCGATTTCCCCAGCCCCGTCCAGGCCCCGGAAGGCGCACCCAACATCCTGCTGGTGTTGACCGACGACGTGGGCTTCGCCTCCGCCAGCACCTTCGGTGGACAAATCCCGACCCCCAACTTGGACCGGCTGGCCGACAGTGGGCTGCGCTACAACCGCTTTCATACCACGGCCATGTGCTCTCCCACTCGAGCCGCCCTACTGACCGGCCTCAACGCCCACGCCGCCGGCAGCGGCGTGGTGATTATGTCGGGCTACCCGGGCTACTCGGGCATCATTCCCCGCAATGCCCCCTCCATCGCCCGCATCCTGCGGGACAATGGCTACAGCACGGCCATGTTCGGCAAGCACCACAACTTGGCCCAATTGCAGAACTCCCAGGCCGGCCCCTTCAACCAGTGGCCCACCGGACTGGGCTTTGACTATTTCTACGGGTTCATCGGCGGTGACACCGACCAGTTCCGTCCCAAGCTCTACCGCAACACCCAGCCGGCAGACCCCAAGCCCTCGCCCGGCTACATCCTGGACCGGGACTTGGCGGACGACGCCATCCGCTGGATACACAACCAGAAGGCGGTGGCCAAGGACAAACCCTTTTTTCTCTACTATGCCCCGGGCACAGCCCACGCGCCGCACCAAGCACCCAAGGAGTGGATCGCCCGCTTCAAGGGCGAGTTTGACCAGGGCTGGGACAAGGTCAGGGAAGAAATCTTCGCCCGCCAGAAGGCCCTCGGAGTAATTCCCGCCGATGCCGTGCTGACGCCCCGGCCCCGGGAGATTCCGGCCTGGAATAGCCTGAACGCACCTCAGAAGCAGGTCTATGCCCGCATGATGGAGGTGTACGCCGGCATGCTGGCCTTCCAGGACGCCCAGTTCGGCCGCATCGTCGACGAGCTCCGACGCATGGGCCAGCTGGACAACACCCTGGTGGTCTTCATCCAAGGGGATAATGGCGCCAGCGGCGAGGGCCACCTAGAAGGGACCCTCAACGAGATTGGCCACCTGGCCAACGGCGTCCGGGAGAGCGAGGAAGAGATGGCCGCTCACCTGGACGGCATGGGCGGTCCCAATACCTATCAGGTCTATCCCATCGGCTGGGCCTTGGCCATGGACACGCCTTTCCAGTGGACCAAGCAGATCGCGTCCCATCTAGGCGGCATCCGCAACGGCTTGGTGGTCTCCTGGCCCAAGGGCATCAGGGTCCGGGGCGAAGTACGCAGCCAGTTCCACCATGTGAACGACATCGCCCCCACCTTGCTGGAAGCGGCGGGCATCCAGGCGCCCACCGCCATTGACGGGGTGACCCTGCGGCCCATGGACGGGGTGAGCATGGCGTACAGCTTCGACGATGCCAAGGCGCCGGACCGGCACACCACTCAGTACTTCGAACTGCTGGGCAACCGAGCCATCTACCAGGACGGCTGGATGGCCAACACCGCGCCCCGCCGCCTGCCCTTCGAACCTTCGCCCCGGCCGGGCGACTACCAGTGGGAGCTCTACGATCTCACCACGGACTTTTCCCAGGCCCGCAACTTGGCGGCCGTGCAGCCGGAACGCCTCAAGGCCCTGCAGGATCTCTGGTGGCAGGAGGCCGAGCGCAACAACGTGCTACCGGTGGATGACGATATCCGGTCTCGGGATCGCCAAGCGCCCCTGATGGCTCGCCTGGCAGGCCGTCGCAACGATTTCGAGTTCTGGGGGGCGGATACCAGCATCTCTGCGGATAGCGCGCCTTCCCTGGCGGCCCGCTCCTTCAGCATCAGTGCGCGGGTCACCGTGCCCACGGGTGGCGGCGACGGCGTGCTGCTGGCCAGTGGCAGTCACCTCGGCGGCTGGAGCTTTCATCTGAAAAACGGCCGGCCGGTGGCCCTGCACGCGTTCTCCCACAAGCACGGCGACAAATTCGTGGTGGCTGCCAAATCGGCCGTGCCGACGGGCGACGCGCTCATCCGCTACGACTTCGATTACGACGGGGGCGGCATGCTGAAGGGTGGCCTGATGCACATCAGCGTCAATGGCAAGAAAGTGGCCAGCGGCCGCATCGAGCGCACCATCATGCTTACGGTCAGCATGGGCGAGACCTTCGACATCGGCCGGGATACCGGAGCCACCGTCGCGGACGGTCTGCGGGGCGATGGCGCCTTCAACGGCCGCATCGAGAAAGTGGAAGTGCATCTGGGGCCGCTGATGGCGCCAATGAAAATGGGGGCGCAATCCCGCTGAAAGGAACAGCAGTCATGCTCTTGAATTAAGCATCGGTTCTGATCCACGGCAGCCTGCCCGTCTCCCTCCGGGTATTGCAGGCAGTGGAGTTTTTTGGAGCCGTTTCCCGGCTCCATTTTTTTCAGTAAGCGGCCAGACCGAAGTCAGCCGGAGTTCTTTTATGCTGGAAGCTCCGATCGAAACACCAATGCGCCCGCCATCGTGATTGCAGAAAAGGCCGCCGACATGATTCTCGGTCGCAATTTGCCGCCGCCGGCCACATTGAACGCCTGAAGGAAGACTTGAATGGCAAAGGAATTCAGAGCGACAGCTCAGGTAGCGCTGGACATGCCCAGAGCGGAAGTCTGGCAGCGCATGCGGGATCTGACCCTGTCCAAGTATTACGTGCCCGGCCTGCTGGACTGCCGCCTCAAGACCGCGCAGACCACCGGTGTGGGAACCAGCCGCACCGTCTACATGAAACATTCGCAGCTCGACGAGACCGTCATCGAATGGAGCGAGGGAAATGGGTTCATCCTCCGGCTTCACAACGGCGACCGGCCGCCCTCGATCTTCTCGCAAGCCAGCGCCCATTACCGAATCGAGGAGGGTCCCGGTGACCAGACGCTCTTCGAGCACTCGCTCACCTACGTCATGCGATTTGGGTTCGTGGGCGCGCTATTTGCACGTTTCCTGATGCACAAGGTGATGACCAGGGCGGCGGCGGATGTGGCCAGGAACCTGAAGCAGCATTACGAAACCGGGCAGCCTTCGAACAAGGCGTATCACGCGGACAAGAGCCTGACCGACGAGGCCGAAACCTGAACCATGAGTTCGGGCTAACCGGGAAACCAACCGGGAGAATCAGCCGTGTCGAGAATTCCCGAGAATCCTCGACACGGAAAGAAAGGCTCCATTCGCGTCAAGCAGCGACGATGGGCTCGTGTTCCGAGCCTTCTGGTCAAATGATCCCAGCGCCAAAGGCAGCCCAGTCGACCCCGGCCTCGGCATCCAGCGCATCGATGCTGTTGCGCGGAATGGAATAGCCTTCCGGGGACATGGCCTGGGCGAAGTTGTCGCGCACGGTTTCCATGTCCAGTTCCGCCGGCTTGCCTCGATAACCCGGGGTGATGCCGATAAAGACCCGCCGGAACCGCCCGCCGCCGATGCGGAACATTTCGCCGTTGCAGGGAACATCCTCGTGCACCAGATAGGCGGCCACCGGCGCGGCCGCCTCCGGCGGATAGTGTCGCTTCATGGCGGAATCGACCTCCTCGCCCAGCAGATGGGTCATGCGGCTCGCCGCAGTCGGCATCACGCAGTTGACCCGCACGTTCTTGCCATGATGGTCCGCGGTCACGGCCAGGGCCCGGGTGATTCCCCAAGTGGCCCCCTTCGCCGCCGGATAGCCCAATCCGCTGCCCATGCCGAAAAACGAGCCCGAGGAAACATTCAGGATGCGGCCATAGTCCCTGTCCCACATCTGCTTCCAGACCGCCCGGCACATCTGGTAGGTCCCCGTGGCCGCCACCCGGATGTCTGTCTCCCACTGGGCATCGGTCATCTCCCACAACGGGCCGCGGCTGGTCACGAGACCGGCATTGTTGATCAGGATATCCACCCTGCCCCAGGCTTCCATCGCCTGGGCCACGATCCGGTCGGCCCCCTCCCGGCCAGCCACGCTGTCCCCGTTCGCGATGGCGACTCCCCCCGCGCCCCGGATCTCGTCCGCGACGGCAGCGGCATAAGAAGAATCGGCGCCCTGCCCCATGAAATCCCCGCCCAGATCATTCACCAGGACCCGTGCCCCTCTTTGCGCCAGGAGCATCGCATAGGCACGCCCCAGGCCGCCTCCGGCACCGGTCACGATCGCAACCCGACCATCAAATGTCATCTTCACTTCGCAGTCCTCCCATCGATCGTGGAAACAGAGCAGCCGAAGGCCGCCACCCCGCCGCTGGCGCCGACCGGCCTCGATGGCCGTCTCGGCGCCTGGAATCAGGCCGGGATATCGGGCGGCGCCTCCGCGGGATACCGGGCGGGCGAGATGAAGTAGGTGCGGCCCACCAGATCGATGAACGCGAGATCCTTCATGGGATCGCTCGGCGTCTCGAACACCACGCCCCGGCGCCGCATGTCGTCCACCAGCATTCCTATCGCCTGCTCCGGGGAAATGTCGTCCAGATGGTCCATGCGGCGTTTCATGTCGCTCATGTCGTCGAATACCTCGCAACTCCAGTGGAACAGGTAGCGCATGTCCTTGTGGGCCACCTTGCGCAATACTTGGTCGCCGGTCCTGAGCACCCATCCATCGCTACTCTCCGGATCGGCGGCAATGGTCGAATCGAAAGTGAATCCCGCCGGCAGATCCCGCAGGGCCTTCGGCCCCGAGGCTTCTCCCCGGTGGTAGTTGAGTTCGTTCTGCACCACCACGCCCCTGCCCCACATGGGTGCCGCCAGGCGCCGGGGCGCGCCGAGGGGACCATCGGGCCAATAGCTGAAGCCGCCATCCACGTCGGAGTCGTAGTACCACGCGATGACCTGGGCGGTTTTCAGCATCCAGCGGGAAAACAGGCCGGACCGGGCCATGGCGCTCAACAGCCAGATGGGCGTGTTCAACCCCCACATGCCGCGGAACCCCGGGGAGTCCAGATGTCCCCGATCGAAGGAATGGCTGGGCGCCTGGAGATTGAAAAGCATCATGTAAGGCTGCGCGTACTTGGCGCCGCCCCAATACTCCCGGGCGTGCGCCATGAATTTCTTGTTGTAGAAGATGTCGTGGAGTTCTTCGTAGTGGCAGATCCCGTGATCGGCCAGGAAGCCCCGGAACGCCTGGGTCACGAAGGAATTCAGGGAGAGATTGCCGCCCGAATTGAATCCCACGCTACTGGCCAGTTCCTCGACGGAACTGAAATGATGCTTGATGATCAGATCCCACGGCCCATTTCGGCGCAGCACGTCGATCAGGGTCTTGAACTCCGCTTCCGTATAAGTCTTGTCGAGCACCCGGGGGGGCGCCACGGGGCACAGGGCCAGCGACAGGTCTTCCATCTTTCCCACGGCAACATCTCCTTGTCTGGGGCATCACGCGAATGCGTGACGAATATCGAATCATTGATTTATGTGGCGGCTGCGACCGGATCACGGACGCTGGCCGCAACATTACTTTATCAATAAATTTAAAAAGGAGGTTCGGTATTCCCAGGTTGCAGAACGCACCTTGGCGTCGCGCCGGCAACAGAGCGCGGTGGCTCCGTCTGCCGCGGACAGTCCATTAGAACGGAAAGCGCGCAGCCTTGACGGAAAGGCGCTCTACGAAAGCTCCCCGGTGACGATGGCGCTGGTGTTTACCAGCCCCCACCCTAACAGGGAACTGGACATTTCACGCCTCGTGGTCAGGCCAAGGTGGATATGGTTCGGAAGCGATCAAAACGATTCGGTGGCGAGGGTTTTCCGCGATCGCCGATAGTAGACCTTGGGTGTTTCACCTGTCGCTCGCCGAAAGGCAACCGAAAAACTGTTCGGATTGGAAAAACCGAGTACCGCGGCAATCTGCTTCAAGGTCAGATTGGAGTTGACGAGCAGCTCCTTGGCTCGCCTGACCCGCACCTGTTCGGAATACTCGCTAAGCGACACCCCCATGGTCGCAGGGAAGACCCGGGACAGGTGTCGGGCGCTGATACCGCAGAGATCGGCTAATTGGCTCACGGTCGGCCAGGCATTTTTCGCATCGCGCAGATACTCATCGATGCGCTTCAACTGCCAAGGGGCCAGCCGCATGGAACTACGACTCTCCTCGGAGAAAGTTCCGAACAGTCGCGATAGTTCGACAAGCGTCAACCGAGCCATCGACTCGATGGCGATGGAGGCGCCGAATCCCGGCTCAGTGACCTCTGTAGCTATTTGCTGCACCATGGCCGTGATGGAACGCGAAACCAGGCTGCCGCAGCGGGTCAAATGGTCGCGGCTCCAGTTCCGGATATTGGAATTCTCCAAAAAGAAATCCACGTCGAAATCGCACATCACCAGCCGGCTGGAAACATGCTCCTGTTCCGACACGATGATATTTATCGGGATATTGCTAGGCCGGAATACCAGATCGCCCATGTTACTAAGATGAGTGGCGCCTGATCCATCGCCAAAAGATACTTTGGTCGGGATTGCCGGGACTCCGTTATAGGTGACGCAAGTCAATTGGGGAGAGGGACTAGCGGCCGAATGACTAAATGCCGAAGTCGACCTTATCGTACGAATGTCCACGCGCAGGCCAGACAACTGGATTTCCGCATCGACAGTTTCAGTGACATACGGATTAACAGGATGCTCAATCATCGGACGATTCATTTGGTTATCTGCCTGAATATCGTTGAATATCGGCCTTTTGCACCGAACATACATTTGATATTTCAATGACTTGACAACAATACGCCGAAGCCCCGGCCAATACTATCCCTAAGCCAATTCATTTCCAATCCGAGGGGATTCGGTTGTTCATGGTTGTGATCCCCATTTGTTCTGGTTGCGCAATTACCCGACGGTCGCCTCTTCCAGCGGGTAGGTATCGAATCTTTGATTTATGTAGCGGCTGCAACCGGATCACGGGCGCGGGCCGCGGCGTTACTTTACCAATAAAGTTATTACCCCAACAAGGCGCGGCCGACCCCTTTCATCGAAGGGGAATCCATGACCCTGCAAACACCACCGGATGTCTCGGGGCCTGTTCCCGATCATCCGGCCGATGGCCTTGCCGGCCGGAAGCGGGAGGATGCGAAAGAGCGCATCCCTGACCTTCGTCTAATTGTTCCGCATAGGCGATGTGGGTATAGTGCCACCGGCATTCACCAGACCCGCGCTCACGCGGGCGATTCCTCCCCCGAAAGAGATTCCTTCCCCGGCCCGCGCGGGCTGGCGGGATGACTTGGCTTGGAGAACAGAAGAATGAAGCGAACAGCAAAAGTCAGCCGTGGCGGGACGCCTGCCAACGGCGTGTGGAGGCTTGCCGCATGAAACTCGTGCTCCTTGTCGCCGCAATAGCATCGGCGCTCATCGTGGCGGGCTGCGGCGGCAGCCGTAACTGGAAGGAGGAAGTGCTGCTGCACGACGGCAGCAAGATCATCGTCAAACGCTCGCAAACCTATCGCGGGCGGCATGAGATCGGACAGTCGACGCCGGTCGGAGAGCACACGATCAAGTTCGAACTGCCGGGATCGAATGCGTCGCTCACTTGGACCAGTGAATATGGCGAAGACCTCGGACGCACCAATTTCAAACTGCTTGCGCTGCATGTTCTTGACGGCACGCCGTATCTCGTCGCCGAGCCGAATCTCTGTCTCTCCTACAACAAGTGGGGCCGGCCCAATCCACCCTACCTCGTCTTCAAGCATGATGGCAAGGCATGGCTACGTGTCCCACTGTCGGAACTTCCTGCCGAATTCAAGTCCATCAACCTCATCGTCAATAACGGCCGCGAGAAGGACATCGCGGCACTGGCGAAGCAGCAAGGCCATGTGTCGGCAAACGACATCGCCAAGCTCAACGGCAGCCTGAGGCAACCCCAATACCGCTCTATCCTCCGCGAGCCGATGGCGGCATCGAAACTCTGTCCACCGGAACTAACTGGATTCAAGGCCCCCATCCCGATTCCACAGCAGAACAACGACGGTAGCGGGAAATAAGTGCGCAACTCGCGAAATGGAACGAGCGGCCTACCCCATCGGAACCCCGGAGCGCTTCAACGGCCAGACCTACCTTGAAGCGGAGCGCATGATGGACGACATGGTGCGCCTCGCCAAAGTCAGCCGTGGCGACACGCCGGCGCGCCCTCGGGCGCATGGACTCAGCGGCCGTGACACCAGGTGGGGATGACGCCCCGGGGCACGTGGGGATGCACTTCCCGCTCCCATAGCTTCAGCATCTTCCAGGCACGCGCCGGGTCGACGCCGCTCAGTAGCGGGGTCAGGTACAGGGAGCTGTTATCGCCCAGCTTCTCGATCAGGTCGATGGTCTGCCGCGGCGTCAGCACCTGATAGGCGCGGCTCTTGCGTATGGTCTCGGCGGTCACGCCGCCGGCATACGCGCCGGTGGGTTTGCCATAGGCCGACGCCGTCCAGCGGGCGTAGGAATCGAGGATATGCAGGATATGGGGCGTCAGCCATTCCCAGTCGCGTTCCGGGTCTTCGGAAACCCAGAGGAAGGTGGGCCCCTGCCTGGGATATTCGCCCGGATCGGGCCTGCCCAGTTTCTCGCACTCGGCGCGGTAGGGTTGCCAGGCTTCGGCATTCACCAGGGGAATGATGAATCCGTCGGCGATGCGTGCCGCCGCCCTTGCCACGGCGGGGGCCGTGCCGCCCAGCATCAGCGGAATCGGCTTGTCCGGCACGGGCTGGACATGGCAGGGCCGGCCTTCGTATTCGAACGGCTCTCCGGTCCAGGCCTGCTTCAACACTTCGGCGACCTTGCAGGTGTGGGCAAAGCGGTCCTTGACATGCCGGCCGAACATTTCGAATTCGCACTGCCGGTAACCGAAGCCCAGCCCCAGCTCGAAGCGTCCGCCGCTGAGGATTTGCAGCATGGCGGCATCTTCGGCCAGGCGGATCGGGTCATAGCAGGAGGCCAGCAGAACGGCGGTGCGCACGCGGATTCGCCGGGTCCGCGCGGCGAAGGCGCTGCCCAGGATCAGCGGCGATGGGTTGTAGCCGTCCTCGGCGCCATGGTGTTCCCCCAGGCCAAGCACATCGAAGCCGATGTCATCGGCCCATCGGGCGATGTCGAGCGCCGCGGAAAACAGCTCGGCGCGGGGGGCGCCGAATGCCGGGGCGCGCATGTCGAAGATCATCACGAGCTCCATTGCCTGCCCCCCGCCATCGAGTCGATTCAGCCGGTCAGAGCGGCCGCCACCTGGGCTTGGCGCCGGTGCCGAAGGCGGCCCGGGCATCGTCCATGGCGCCGGTGAAGCAGCCCAGCACCTGGGTGCGGTTTTCCAGCTCCATGGCCTGGCGCGGGCTGGGCGCATCGACGTTGTTCCAAAGGCCCTTCTTGGTCATCCACACCCCGTACTCGGAGTTCTCCGCGATGGCCCGGGCCATCTCCAGGGCCGCGCCTTCCAGTTCCTCCGGCGCCACCACCCGGCTCACCAGCCTCATCTCCCGGGCCTCGTCGGCCTTGAATATCCGCCCGGTCAGCATCAACTCGGCCGCCGTGCCCGCGCCCACCAGGCGCGGCAGGAAATAGCTCACACCCACGTCGCAGTTGGACAGCCCGGTCTTGATGAATACCGCGCCGAACCGCGCCGCCGTCGTGGCGATGCGGATGTCGCTGGCCAGGGCCAGGGCCAGGCCGCCCCCCACCGCGGCGCCATGCACGGCGGCGATCACCGGCTTGTCGCATTCGTGGATGGCCAGCATCAGCTGGGCCAGGTATTCCTGGAACTTGTAGACGAAACCCAGGTGGCCCATGCCCTCGGTGCCGGGAATGGCGCCAGGGCCGGCGGGTTCCTGCATGTCGGCGCCGGAGCAGAAACCCTTGCCCTCCCCGGCCAGGATCACCACCCGGGTCTTGCGGTCGTGCTGCAAGCCCTGGAACACGCCGAGCAGTTCCTCGATCAGGGCGGCATTGATGGCGTTGAGCCGCTCCGGGCGGTTCATGCGGACTTCGAGGATGCCCGCCTCGATCTCGCGGCAGATCACGGTTTTCATGGCGGCTCCCTACAGGACCAGGTAGCCGCCATCGGCGACCAGGGTGCTGCCGGTGGTGAAGCTGGACATGTCGCTGGCCAGGTACATCACCGAGCCGAGAATCTCGTCGGTATCGGCGATGCGCTTTTGCAGCGTGGTGGCGATGGAGCCTTCCATGAAGCCCGGCAGCTGCGCGGCGGAGTTGTCGAACATGTCGGAATGGAAGCTCCCCGGCGCCAGGGCGTTCACCCGCACGCCCATGGCCGCCCATTCCGCCGCCATGACCTTGGTCAGGGCGTGCAGGGCCGATTTGGTGGCGGCGTAGAACCCCTGGTAGGCCGGCGGCTTGAGCCCCCCCACGGAGATCACGTTGATGATGGAACCGCCGCCGTGCTTGGCCATGCGGGGCGCGGCCCGCGAGGCGAGGTACCACGGCCCCTTGGTGTTCACTTCGAACACCTTCTGGAACAGATCCGGCGTCAGGTCGGACAGGGGCGCGGTCACCGGGTTGGTGCCGGCGTTGTTGATCAGGATGTCCAGGCGCCCGAACCGCTCGTAAGTTGCTTCCAGCAGCGCATCCAGGCTTTCCATCCGGCCCGCGTGGGCCGCGAAGGGCAGCGCCTGGCGGCCCAGGGCGCGCACTTCCGCCGCCACCGCCTCGCAGGTGTCGAGCTTGCGGCTGGCGATCACCACGTCGGCCCCGGCCTTCGCCAGCCCCAGCACCATCGCCCGCCCAAGACCCCGGCTGCCGCCGGTGACCAAGGCCACCTTGCCTTCCAGATTCACTTGATACATTCCACGACTCCCATCGTTTTCAACAGCAATTCGATTCAATGACCAAGGCATGACGCGCCCATGTTTGATTCCCGCCCTGGGACGCTCAGGCCGGCATCAACGCTTCTTCTGCGGCGCGGCGCGCCCAGCGGTAATCCGCCTTGCCCAGGGGGCCGCGCGGCACCTCGTCGACGAACACCACGTCCTTGGGCACCTTGTAGCCCGCCAGCTTCCGCCGGCAGTGCTTCTTCAACGCATCGCCGTCCCGGGGTGCGTTGGCCCGGACGGAGACCACGCCGACGACTTTCTGCCCCCAGCGGGGATCGGCGACGCCCACCACCAGGGCATCCGTCACGGACTCGTGGGAACGCAGCACCTCCTCCACCTCTTCGGTGAACACCTTCTCGCCGCCGGTATTGATGCACAGGGAATCGCGGCCGAATACGGTGATGGAGCCGTCCGCCTCCAGGCGCGCGCTGTCGCCGCTGATGGCGCAACGCTTGCCGTCGACGGTGACGAAAGTGGCGGCGGTCTTCCGCGGATCGCCGTGGTAGCCCAGGGGCAGATGGCCCATGCGGACCAGGATGCCCGTCTCGCCCGGCTGCGCGAAGCGGACGCCATCCACCAGCACGGCCACCGTGGGCCCCGGAGGAAGCTGGACCAGGCCGCCGCCGGCGGGTTTTCTGCCGGAACCGGCCGAGCCCGTTTCCGAGGAACCCATGTTGTCGAGGATGATGGCCGTCGGCGGCAGGAAGGCACGGAAGGCATCGGCCACATGCTGTGACAGCAGGGCGCCGCCGTTGGGAATGCAGACGATGCGGGAAAGATCCCAGCGTCCGGGATGGGCGCGCAGAGCCTCGACCATGGGCAGCACCATGGCGTCGCCGACGACATTGATGACCGAGACGTTTTCCCGCACCGTCAGATCGAGAATGTGTTCGGCCTTCAAGTCGGGCCGGTCGTTCAGGACCGTGGTGCAGCCGCCGAACAGGCCGATCAGCGTCGCCCACATGCCGTTGCCATGGATCAGCGGGCCGCAGGGCAGGACGCGCAGGGGATACGTGGTCTTGATGCGATCCGCCAGTTCCTCCGGCGTCTTGATGGGGCCCGCCGGACTCAGGCCGCCGCCGCCGCCCAGGGCCGCGTAGAAGAAAGCCTTGTGGGGCCACATCACGCCCTTGGGCATGCCGGTGGTGCCGCCGGTATAGAGGATCACCAGGTCATCGTCGCCGAGTTCGATGTCCTCCACGGAACCGCCGCCGGTGGCGACCGCGTGCTCGAAGGGAACGGCGCGGGAGATGCCGCCCGCGCCGCCGCCGATGCGCAGCAGCACCTCGAGCCCCGGCGCGGCATCGATGGCCTCGGCGACGCAATCCTCCACCGGCGCGCAGTAAACCAGCCCCTTCAACTGGGCGTCGCCGTAGATGTAGCGCGCCTCGTCGACGGTATAGCGGTAATTGATGTTGATCGGGATCGCCTTGAGCATGTAGGCGGCAAAGGTGGCTTCGACGAATTCGATGCTGCTGTAGGCATGAATGCCGACCACGTCCCCCGCCCCGATACCCTGGCCGCGCAGCCAGCCGGCCAGCTTGCGCGTCCGCTCGTAAAGCTGGCGGAAAGTGACGCGCCGTCCCGCGCACACCAGGGCTTCGCGGTCCTCCGGCACGGTGTCCACGGCGATGCGCAACAGATCGGCCAGATTGAAGGTCTTGGCTCGAGTCATGCTTTTTTCTCCTCCTGAATTCTCATCGGTGATTGGCCGCGGGCTCCGGAGCCGCTCAAAGCGCCAGCTCGGCGATGTCCCGAAGCATCTGCACGCCGCCGGTGCCCATCACCAGCAGGGTGGTGGCCGGCGAATCGCGCCAGACCTGGAGCCGCTCCTTGATCCGGGCCTTGGGGCCGCACAAGCTGATCTCGTCGGCGAACTGGTCCGGCACCGCCATCACCGCCTCCTCCCGCCGGCCGGCCATGAACAGTTCCTGGATCTTCTCGGCCTCGGCTTCATAGCCCATGCGCGCCATCAGGTTCTTGTGGAAATTGTGTTCCTTCGCGCCCATGCCGCCGACGTAGAAGGCCAGGGCCATCTTCCCCGGCAGCAGCGCCTTGTGCAGGTCGTCGTGGATATTGACCATCACCAGCGGCGCGATCTCGAAGCCGGGCCGGGCATCGCGCAGCTGGTCGGCGTAGATCTCCGGCCGGAAGGGGTTGTAGTAGATGGGCAGCCAGCCGTCGGCGATGGCGGCGGTCTGGGCGACGTTCTTCGGTCCCTCCGCGCCCAGGTAGATGGGCAGGTCGGCGCGCAGCGGATGGGTGTTGGCCTTCAGGGGCTTGCCCACGCCCAGCGCGCCCGGCCCGGTATAGGGCAGCGGGTAATGGGGGCCGGGATTGCTCACCGGACCTTCCCGGCGCAGCACCTGGCGGACGATATCCACGTACTCCCGGGTGCGGGCCAGGGGCTTGTCGAAGGGCTGGCCGTACCAGCCTTCCACCACCTGGGGACCGGAGACGCCCAGGCCCAGGATCATGCGTCCGCCGGAAAGGCGGTCGATGGCCAGCGCGCTCATCGCGCAGGCGGTCGGCGTCCGCGCCGAGATCTGGGCCAGGGCCGTGCCCAGCTTGATCCGGGTGGTTCGGGCGCCGATCCAGGCCAGCGGCGTGAACACGTCGTTACCCCAGGATTCGGCGGTCCATACCGAGTCGAAGCCCAGGGCTTCCGCCTCCTGGGCCAGCTTCACGTTGCCGTCGGCCGGCGGCTCGGAGCCCCAGTAGCCCAGTTGCAGTCCTAGTTTCATGATCTTCCCGTTCCTGTTCAGACAATGGGTGAAACAAAACTCCCCGAGCCTTCATCGCGCCGCAAAGTCAGCTGCGGCGGCACGCCGCCCTCATGCCCCCGCCCCGCCAAAGTCAGCCGTGGCGGCACGCCGCCCGTGGGCCGCGGCCATCAGCCGGCTTCGACATGGAGGCGGGTCAGCCGTATGGTCTTGATCCGCCACTGCCCGTTCAGCCGCACATAGGTTTCGTGATAGTGGCCGAAACCATGGAGGACCTTGAAGGGCACCGGGCTGCCTTCGGGCGCCCAGAGCTTGTCTTCCATCGCCCAGATGCCGGTCGCCGTGGTCTCCGAGGTGATCTCGATCTCCGGCATGTGGCCGTGGTGCACGGTGACGAGGTTCTGAAGGACCGGAATCAGTTTGGCCATGTACTTCGCCGCGCCTTCGGTCAGCAGATCCTCGTTGCGTTCGGGACTGGAATCCCGGAAATCGGCGACGAGATCGGGGGCGAACACCGCCTCCAGCCCGGCCCAATCCTTGGTGTCCATGGTGCGGAAGTAGCGTGCCTTCAGGGCATGGATCTCCGCGATGGCCATGAGTCTTTCGGTGTCGGTCATGGAGCCGGTGCCCGGGGCGGCGAATTGAAGCACGGACGGATCGCCCATGTGCATGAGCCAATTGACGTCCCGGCGCACGACGCGCCAGCCCTCGGGCCGCCGTTCCCACCGGTCGATGTATTCGCCATTGGAATCGAAGAACAGGTGGCTCCTCGTCCCCGCGCCCTGGTGCCTTGCCTGGACATAGGCGCGGCTGATCCCCGTGTCGCCATCCACCGTGATGACGATGCTCCCGAGCAGGTGCTGCGAGGGACCGCAGACATCCAGGAATTGACGAAATTGCTGGCGCAGGGCCCCGATGCCCGATTGCTCGCGGCCATCTCCGTAGTTGAAGGCAAGGTCGTCGGCAAAGACTTCCGCGACGCTGTCCCACTGGCGAGTGTCGAGTATCCGGGCGAAACGGTTCAGGCCGGAGAGAATCTCGCGCTCGTCGGAAGAGGGAGAATTCATGATGGCTGGCTCCTGTCGGGTTCGGGGGGCTTATCGGTTGCTCTGCTGGATCGCGGCATCCAGGAATTTGCCGATGGCATGCTCGGCGTCCGGCTGGCCGTAGCCGGCGTCATCCGGCGAACCCGGCAAGCTCATCGTATAGTTGCCCGCCGACCAGCCGCCATCGACGGCGAGTTCCGCGCCACAGATGTAGGAAGCCGCGTCGCTGGCCAGAAACAGCGATGCCTGGGCAATTTCTTCCGGCAATCCGACCCGCTGAAGGGGGACGGAACCATAGTCTTTGTTGACCTCTTCCCGGGATACGCCAGTGGGATTCCCCATCACCGTGAAAACACCGCCGGGGTGGACCGAGTTCACCCGGACGCCCCGCGGCCCGAATTCCAGCGCGGCGGCCTTGGTCATGCCGCGCACGCCCCACTTGCTCGTCACATAGGCCACGTAGCCGTTTGCGCCGCGCAGGCCATCCACCGAGGAAATATTGACAATCGAACCGGCCCGCCGCCGAACCATGGCTCCGCCGACGATCCGGAGGCCGAGAAAGGTGCCGATGACGTTGATGTCCAGCACCTTCTGGAAGGTCGCCTTGTCGGTATCGAGGATGGAACGGAAGCGGTTGATGGCCGCGTTGTTCACCAGCACATTGACCGGCCCGAAGAGTTCTTCGGCGCTCGCCAGCGCGGCCTGCCATCCCTCTTCCTGGGAGATGTCCAGGTGAAAGAAGCGGGCATTCGCGCCGAGTTCCCTGGCCAGCGCTTCGCCTTCCGCCTGTAGAACGTCGGCGATCAGCACCTTGGCGCCTTCGGCGACGAAGGTCCGTGCGGTTGCCTCGCCCATGCCCCGCGCGCCACCGGTAATGATGGCGACCTTGCCCAGCAGTCTGTTACCCATGATCGAGAATCTCCACTGATTGAGAAACGGATTTCAGCGCATGGTGGCGCCGCCATCGACGCTGACCACCTGGCCGTTGATCCAGTTGCCCTCGTCGGAGAGCAGCAGGGCCACCATGGCGGCGATATCCTCCGGCTTGCCGAGACGGGTACTGCGAGTACGCTTCACCGCTGCATCCGCGAACCCCTCCGGCAGGGTCTTCTGGTTGTTCTCGGTAAGAACGAAACCCGGCGCCACGCAATTGGCCCGGATGCCATGACGGCCCCAGCGGGATGCGACGTGCCGCATCAGGGCGTTGAGGCCGGACTTGGCCATGGCATAGCAGGGCCGCTCTTCCTCGCCGATGAAGGCCGCACCCGAGGTCGTATAGACGATGGCGCCGCCGCCTCGCTTGAGCAGCTCGGGAATGGCGGCGCGGGTGCACAGCAGGTGGCCGCGCAGATTGACCGCGATGGTCCGGTCGAACACGGCGAGGTCCACGTCCACGGCGTTGCTGTCCTTGAAGATGACGGACAAGTCCGCGGCATTGACGTGGATCAGATCGAGGCCGCCGAAGCTTTCCACGGCCAGGCGGACCATCGCCGCCACCGAGGTTTCGTCGCTGATATCGCAGCGGACCCCCAGTGCCCGGCCGCCCTGCGCGACGATGTCCTGGGCGATCGTGCGTGCATCCGCCTCGTTGAGGTCGCCGATCACCACCGATGCTCCGGCCTGGGCCAGCTTGCGGGCCGTGGCCCCGCCGATGCCGCCGCCTCCCGCCACCACCGCCACCTTGCCCTTGCTTGCCGCCATGCCGATCTCCCGTTACGGAATCAGAAAGTGTAATTCGCCAGGGTCTGGGTGCCGTCCAGGGTCTTGACGGTATGGATACCCAGCTCGCGCAGCAGATCGAGGCTGAGCACGATACGGCCGGACAGCTCGCCGGGGGACCGGGAGGAAAGCTCAAGGGCGGCCTCGGCCATCGCCTCCTCCGGCTCCAGATGGGCCTGGGCGTCCACCGTGCCGAGTTCGATGGCGCCTTCGCTCATCACGGCCTCCACCGGCGCGAGGGTGTTCACCGCGACGTTGAACCTGGCCAGTTCGATCGCCTGGCCGGCGGTCATCCGTTCCAGGGCCGCCTTGGAGGCCGCATAGATGGAGGGGCCATCCTCCAGGTTGAAGCGGGTATAGCGCTCCTTGAAGTCGTAGGGCGCGGGCTGGGGATGATTCACGGTGGCGCTGGAGAGATTAACCACCCAGCCGCCGCCGCGCTCCCTCATGCTGGGCAGGGCCTGGGCGGTCAGTTGCAATGGCGCGACCACATTGATTTCGAAGGTCTGGCGCACATCCTTCATGGTCTGCTCATGGGAGGTTTGATAGCGGCACCATGCGGCATTGTTGATCACGATATCCACGCCGCCGAACTTGGCGATGGTTTCCGGAACGATGTGGTTGCGCTGCTCTTCCTTGGCCAGGTTGGCGCCGATGCAAATGCATTCCCCGCCCCGCGCCTTGATCCATTCGGCGACTTCGGCCAGAGAGCCCGCCAGGCGGCTGGTGCCGGGATCCACGGTGCGGGCCACCATGGCCACCTTGGCGCCTTCACAGGCCAGGCGCTTGGCGATGGCGGCGCCGATGCCCCGGCTGGCGCCGGTGACGATGGCCACTTTGCCTTTGAGTCGTTGGGTCATGTTTTTCCTTTCGAGAATCTATCGAGGGGTTGAATCAATGTTGACGGTAGCGCCGTTGCACGTGCTCCTGCCGGATGGCGATGGCCGCCTCGCGCTCCTCCGGCGTGGCAAGCCTGGTGTTGGCCGGCAGGTGTTGCAGCACTTCCGCCAGTTTCACTTTCCTGCACGTGGCCCAGGGCAGGTTCTCGGTGGGTTTCACCGAATAGGCCCAACGCACCGCCATGTAGCCTTCCGGGTGGCCGGTGGTGTCGAGCCAGTTCCAGACACCCGGATCACGATGGGCGACGACGTAGCGCAGCACGTTGTCCGGGTCCCGGTGGGCCTGGAGACCGTTGAGGCTGCTCTGATAGTTGGCGAAGTCCAGGGACTCGCCCCACATGTTGCTGAGGTGGAAACCGATGTAATTGGGTTCGATCGGCTGATTCAGCTCGACGATCATGGCCTCGTCGGGTTCCAGCTCGTAGATGCTGCCGCAATAGATGTTGGTGGCCATGCCGCCCGCGGTGGCCAGGGACGCGGCATTGGGACGGTTGAACTCGTTGCGGGGAATGAAGCGCTTGCCGTCACCGTTCATGTCGCCATAAGCCTCGCAGGTGATGGCGTAGAACTCGTTCCAGAAATGCACCTGGTTGCGGGTGAGGCGGCCGATATCCTCCATCTGCCGCGCCGCCGCTTCCGGCGTGTAGGTGGGCATGGGCTTGCCCAGCAGGTCGTTGCGGTAGATGAAGAGGTCCAGCAGTTCCTCGTTCTTCCAGTCGCAGCACAACTCGCGCAGCATCACCAACTGGGTCACGTATTCCCTGGTTTCCGTGCTGCCGTCGCCGCGGGTACGGGTCTTGGTGACACGGGTGCGCATGTAGTTGCCGGTATAGCCTTCGGGTTTTTCCGGGGCCAGCAGGATCTCGAAGCTGCCGTCGGCGCCGACCTGCAGCTTGCTGCAATCGAGGACGTCGCAGTTGGTGCGGCTGCCCGGCTTCATTTCCTTGATGCTGCCGCTGTCCCCGGAGTAGCCGCTGGGGGCCTCGAAGATCACGTAATGAGGCGCCTTGCGGCCTTCCGTGACGGGGGCTTCGCCGCGCCAGTGGCGCGTATCGCCGGCCTTGCCGCGTATGGTGTAGCTGTGGTTGCCGTCGATGGGCGCCGCCAGGTAGATGGCGTCGGCATTGTCGATGGTGGAGCGGTTCAGCGGCTGGATGGCGCGCACGAAATACGGAAACTCCGGCGTCGGCCCCAGGCAGCGGGCCAGCGAGCCATAGAGGAAGCCCAGCACGTAGCGGTAACCCTCGGCCAGGTTGCGCGGGCTGGCCGGCGGCGGCCACAGCTTGGGATCGTCGATGGCGTCGCGGGCCTCTTCCATCTGGACGATCAGCTTGTCCCAGGATGCCTTCAATTGCCGGGCCGCGGCCTCGGTGGCGGCATCGGGTGCCGATTGATTCTGTTTGTCGCTCATGACGCTGCTGCCTCCTTGGGCTTCCTGATTTCCGGCATGTCCTCATCCCAGTTGAAACGCTCGAAGAAAGGCGCCAGGCGCTGCCGGATTTCCCGGTCGTCGAGCCCGAATTCTTCCAGGCTGTAGCGGTGGGCGGTCTCGTGGCGGCCCGACTTGTTTTGTTCCGCCTCCAAAACCTGGCGGAAGCGGTCGGTCATCGGGATGCCCAGCTCGGCATAGACCCTCTCCATGGTCGCCTTGGGTTCGGCCACCAGTTGCCGGTAGTCGATGATGGCGCACGGAACCTCCGGATGCCTGGCCAGAACCTCGTCCGGATGCAGATAGCTTTCGTAGGAAAGCTCCACGCTGACCCGGCTGGACTGGGCCGCCTTCTGCTTGTCGATTTCTCCCTTGATTTTCCAGCCGGTGTGCAGGAGCTTGAGCAGGCTGGGGATGGTCTCGTAGGGATTGCGGTAGAGCACCACGAAACGGGCATCCGGGAAGGCTTCGATCAGCGCTTCCACCCGGCCGCAGAACACGGGGTTCTTGCTCAGGTGAATGACATCGCCGCCGTTGAGATAGAGCTGGCGCCGCACGCACTCCCGGTAGAAACCCATCAGGCGGCGGCGGCTGGCCGGGGGGCGCTGGTCGATGTGGAAGAAGTCCACGTCGCCCATGTTGGGGACGCGGGTCGCCCAGAACCCCGAGGCGCAGGAACTGAACAGCACCAGATCATCCTCCTCGGGGATGGTCAGGCCCATCTTGTGGATGTGGCGCATCGGCCCGAACTTCCTGTCCTCCCAGGCCTTCAGCCGCTTCTCGATGCGCCGCCCGAGGAGCGTCCGGTCGACCCAGGCCATCAGGCGCACCAGCTTCTTCTCGATCAGGGACGGCAGCAGCAGCTCATAGTATTTGAAGGCGCTGAAACGCTCGTCCTCGCACATCAGGCGGTGGGCCAGCGTGGTGCCGCTGCGGGCGTGGCCGATGATGAACACCGGATTCCTGACCTTGGTGAACCACAGCCCGGGAAACAAGATGCCGTCGAGGAAAAAACACACCGCGTGTCCTATCGCCCGAAGCGGAATCGTCAGCAGCAGATAGCGATAAGCACTCCGCCTGCGTTTGGGATTCGCTTCCTGGGAAACCAGTCGGACCAGCTTGAACCAAATAATGAAATCGAAATAGAAGAGCATGGTGGTCAGTGGGTTGTGATCGGGTGGTCGGAGTCGATGGGAAATATTCAATCAATTCGGCGCCCCATGTCTACTCGGTTTGGCAACCCCCGCGCGCCCGTCACGACACGCGGTTTTTATACGAATAATCATGGATATGCCCAACCACGCAAAGATTACCTTGGCATCAAACAGAGCGGGCTCGGTTTTGCCGGCCCGGTTTTTATGAGAGTCATTTTATACTTTTTTTCTCGATAAGTTATTTGATAACCGATTTACGTTAAGATCGGCGGCGAAGATGATTGCCGGCGCCTTGCCGACACCCCGGCTTGCCGCGAAGGCTCCCGATCAATATCACTTTCAGCATTCGACGCGAGGTTATCCATGGACAGCTACAAGATGTTTATCGACGGTGAACCGGTGGACGCCATCGGTGGCAAGACCATGCAGGTCATCGACCCCGGCACGGGCCAGGCGTTCGCCGAAGTGCCGCGTTGCGACGAGCGCGACGTCGATGCCGCCGTCAAGGCGGCGCGCCGGGCCTTCGACTCCGGCGTCTGGAGCGGCCTGTCGCCCAGCGATCGCGCCGACATCATGTTCCAGTTCGCCGACCTGATCGAGATGAACTCCGGCAGGATCGGCATGGCCGACAGCCAGAGCATGGGCAACACGATCGCCGGCACGGCGGGCGGCATGTGGGTCGCCTGCAACTCCATGCGCAATCTCGCCTGGTACGCCGCCCACAAGTTTTCCTGGGAAAAATCCGTCGAGCATTCCGGCTCGATCTTCGCCTTTGGCGAAAACGTGGTCCGCCACGAACCCATCGGCGTCTGCGCCGCCATCGCTCCCTGGAACGTGCCAGGACTCATGGCGATGTGGAAGATCACGCACGCGCTGGTCATGGGCAACACCCTGGTGCTCAAGCCGGCCTCCTCCACGCCGATCTCGGCGCTGATGATCGCCGAACTGGCAAACCAGGCCGGCATTCCCAAGGGCGTGCTCAACGTCGTCACCGGCCCGGGCGGCACCGTCGGCGATGCCTTGTGCGTCCATCCCGGCATCGACAAGATTTCCCTGACCGGCAGCGCCGAGGTCGGCCGGCAGACCATGGCGCGCGCCGCCACGGGTCTCAAGCATGTCACGCTGGAACTCGGCGGCAAGTCGGCCAACATCATTCTCGACGACGCCGACCTCGATATCGCCGTCGATGGCGCCTGCGCCGGCATCTTCGCCAACGCCGGCCAGATCTGCATCTCCGGGTCGCGCCTGCTGCTGTCGCGCAAGATCCACGACCGCTTCGTCGAGCGGCTGACCCGGCGCGTTCAGGATATCTCCGTCGGCTACCAGTTGCTGCCCGAAACCAAGATGGGACCGCTGTCCAGCAAGAAGCAGCTCGAAACCACCGAAAGCTATGTCGAGATCGCCAAGTCGGAAGGCGCCACGGTGGCCTGCGGCGGACATCGCCTGACCGGACCGCAGTACGACGCCGGCTTCTACTATGCGCCCACCATCCTGACCAACGTCAGCAACGACATGCGCGTGGCGCGGGAGGAAATCTTCGGGCCGGTGCTGGTGGTGATTCCCTTCGATGATGACGAGGACGCCATCGCCATCGCCAACGACAGCGACTATGGGCTGGCGGGTTCGGTCTATTCCACCGACCCGCGGCGGGCGCGCCAGGTGGCCAACCGGGTGCGCACCGGCATTTTGTCGATCAACGACATCGCCATGCTGGCCGACTTCACCCCCTTCGGCGGCTACAAGTCCAGCGGCATAGGCCGCGAATTCGGCGAGGAAGGGCTCAAGAGCTACACCCAGGTCAAGACCATCTACACCGCCAACGAGGGCAGCGCCAACCGCTCCACCTTCGGCATGATGTTCAACTACCCCAAGGGGGAGAACTTCATCCATGTCGCGCCGACCAGGATCGTCTGCGGCCCGAAGTCGCTCGCCAACCTCGACAGCGAACTGCGCGCGCTCGGCGCCAGGCGCGCGGTGATCATCACCGATCAGGGCGTTCGCGCCGCCGGCTTGCTCGACCGCGCGGTGCTTGCCGCCGGCGACCGCTGCGCCGGCGTCTTCGACGGCGTCGTGCCCGATCCGACCCACGAGTGCGCCCAGGCGGCCGTGGACTACTGCCGCACTGTCGGCGCCGACAGCATCATCAGTCTCGGCGGCGGCAGTTCGATCGATTGCGCCAAGCTCGCCCTGGTCGCCCTCACCAATGATTGCACGACCCTCCAGGCCATGAACATCTTCCGCCTTCAGGGGCCGCAGCTGCCGCACATCGCGATTCCCACCACCCACGGCACGGGCAGCGAAGTCACCTGCGCGGGGGTGATCACCAACAGCCGTCTGCACAAGAAATTCTTCATCGTCGATCTCAAGCTGTTTCCGAACGTCGCCATCCTCGACCCGACCCTGGTGACCGGCCTGCCCAAGTCGATGACCATCGGCACCGGCATGGATGCCCTGACCCATGCCATCGAAAGCGTGGTGAACCCGATGGGAAATCCGATCAGCGTCGCCGTCGGACTGCAATCCGTCCGCATGGTCAGGGAAAACCTGCCCAAGGTCGTCGCCGACGGCAAGGACATCGCCGCGCGCCAGAACATGCTGGCCGCCTCGACGCTGGCCGGCATCGCCCTCGGCCCCGGCCTGGGCATCGCGCACTGCCTGGCTCACACCGTCGGCACGCTGTTCGGCATCCATCACGGCACCGGCTGCGGCATCGCCCTGCCGGCCGCCATGCGCTTCAATCGCGACCACGCCACCGCGCGCCTGGGCGAAGTGGCCGTGGCGATGGGCGTCGATACCAGCGGCATGAGCCCGACCGAGGCGGCGGACGCGGCGGCCAACGCCGTCGAAAACCTCATGAAGGCGATCGGCCAGCCGCTGCGCCTGTCCGAACTCGTTCCCGGCGACAAGCTCATGGCCAGCTTCGAACAGATCATCGCGGGCACCATGAGCGACGGCAGCACCATGTACAACCCCCGGCCGGTCAACGACCCGGCGGCGGTCGCGGCGTTCATCCAAAGCGCGATCTGACGGCCCGGGGCGCCGGCCGGGCCCGCCAAAGTCAGCCGTGGCGGAACGCCGGCGGCTGACGGGCGTGGGTGCAAAAGTCAGCCGTGGCGGGACGCCACCGGCCGGTCGAAGTCCGGGCGCTCGCGCGCCGTCCGGGTCGTCGGCGACTCGTCCGGGCGGAGGCCGGGGAGCATCGTCTAATGCCCCGCCGGGGCGGCGAGCATCTGCACGATCTCGAGCAGGCGGCCGTCGCAATCGGTGGCGAACGCCACGCGGACGCCATGCTCCGGCTGGTCTTTCGGCGCGCGCACCACCTTGCCGCCCGCGTTCAGAGCGCGCTCGACCGTGGCATCGACATCGGGCACGATGAAGCCGAGGATGACGTCGCTGGCCGCGGGCGCCGGTTCGCCGAGAAACTTGAACAGGACCAGCGGCGGCTCGCTGGCCATGTCGTCGGCAAGCGTCAGGATGATCTCCTCGATCAAGCGCTCGGGTGTCAGCGCATCCTGGATGCGCGCCAACTCGCGCATGCCGAAGACCGTCTTGTAAAAGGCCGCGGGCTTGTCGATCTCATCGACGATGATCTTGGTGAACGAAAACCTGGCCCTGTCTGCTTGCATCGATGTCTCCCGGTCGGATGGTTGGAATGCACGCGCCGCCGGCCGAAATGTGCAAAGTCAGCCGTGGCGACACGCCGGCCCGATTGGGCGGCGTCAGAGAAATATGTCGACACCCCTGATCAATTGCTCGAACAGCGCATCGAACATTTCCTTCTCCTTGAGCTTCATGAGTGGCACGTGCTTGAAGACTTCGCTTTCCTGCTCGTTCAGGCCGATGTCCTCGAGCTTGGGAAAAACCTCGGGTTTGCGATAGCTGACCGAGAACTGCAAGGTGTGGATCATGGTCACGGCAGTGGTGACGAACAGTGACGAGGCCAGCGCCAGGGACTTGCCGCGCAGCCCCAAGTGGTCATGCATGAGCACCATGACCGGCGTCGTGATCTTGAGCCAGCCCACCGAGGTATGGCTGTTCACGCCGACGATCGAAGGCATGAAGGGATAGCGGTCCGCGTGCTTCCTGAGCGCCACCAGCCAGGCGCGCAGACTTTCCCGCCAATCGCTTCGCGGCTTGGGCGCCTTGAACATCAGGCAAACCTCGTCCGCCACCGCCACCAGGATCTCGTCCCGGCTGCCGAAGTAGTTATAGATCGCCATCGACGCGGTGCCCAGTTCGTGGGCGACCGTCTTGATCATGAAGTCTTCCACCGGCGTGGTGGCCAGAATGGCCAATGACTTTTCGATGATCAGTTCGCGCGAGATCCTGGCCGGCCGGCCCGGCTTGCGCCTGATCGATCCGTTCGAGCGATCGGCCGGGGCCGGGCGCGGGGTCGATGAAGATTTCCTTGGGGTCATGTCGTGATTTCCAGATATTGGTGGTCGATCGATGAAAATTCTATCGCCTCGCACCGGGTCTATCCGGTTGTCCCTGCTCTGGCTCGCGAGAAAAAATAGCCCGGCACGTCATACGTGCCGGGCCCAGGCCGCGACGGCGCTTCACGCAGAAGAGGTGACGTAGCCACCGTCGCAAGGAAGGTCAGTACCGGTAAGTCAGATCCATGCCGTAGGTCTTCGGATCGCCCCAGACGGAGACCATGCCGAACGGCGTGCCGTATTTGCCATAGTCGATGTTGTTCGCCGTATATTTCTTGTCCGTCAGGTTCTTGACCCAGAGGCCGATGGTCAGGTCGCCCCGGCCGCCGCCCATCTTGGCCATCGGCACCACCATCGCCAACCGCGTGTTCCAGACACCATAGGACGGCGTCGTCAGGTTGTATGGATTGGTCCGTTTAACCAGGGTTGCCGTGCCGCCACTGATCGCATACAGATCGGCCGTATTGGTATAGACCTTATCCACGTAGGCATAGTCGAGGTGCCAGTTGAGACGCCCCGGCCCGACGTTGCCGAACGCATAATCCAGCGTCGCCGAGTAGGTGTTCTTGGCCGGCAGCATGTGGTAGAAGCGCGTGACGTCCACGCCCTGGTCGACGATCTTGTCGTAGTCGAACGTGACATGGGAGAAATTGAGGCCGAGGCGCAAGGCCGAGGTCACCGCCGCCGCGATGTCGAACTCGTAGCCATTGTAGGTGGACTTGCCGGCATTCAGCATCTCGTACACCCGCAACTGATCGCCCGAGACATTGACCTGCTGGTCGCTGTACTTGCTGCGGAAAACCGCCAGGTTGGCGCGCAGCCGCTTGTCGAAAAAGTCCCCCTTCATGCCGAGTTCCACGGAGGTCATGGTCTCCGGCTTGTAGCCCTTGGCGAAGTTCACACCGTTGGCCGACTGGTCGTTGAAGCCACCCGAGCGATAGCCCCGCGCCACCTTGGCGTAGGTTTGGACATCCGGATCGATGTGGTACTGCACCGTCAGGCTGGGCGTGGTCTTCGAGGATGACACCGAGCCGGACACCGGTTGGCCCGGCGCACCGATACGCGGCGTACCCGGCAGCATCAGCAGCCCGGGCGGCATGGCCGAGGTCACCGCGAAACTCGCCAGCGCCCCCGGGGCCATGCCGTAAGGCACGCTCAGATAGGTATCGCTGCCGCCGTAATAGACCGAGGCGTCACGCGTGTCCTTGGTGTAGCGCAGGCCGGCCGTGATGTCCAGCTTGTTGTCGAGAATGGCCGGGGTCCAGGTTGCCTGCCCGAACACCGCCCACGACTTGTTGTCGGCCTTGGCCTGTTCACCCTGGAATATCGAGATCAGTTCCATCGGCGACTGCCCGCCCACCAGCACCCCGGCTCCCGCCATGTTGACCAACATCATCGTTCCTGGCGCTTCGGTCTGCTTGCCCTTTTCCTTGAAGTAGTAAGCGCCCGCCGTGTACTTGAGCGCCGGCCCGAGCTTGCCCAGCAGCACGAATTCCTGCGACCAGTAATCGTCGTGCACCTTGTGGGACTTCGCGGGCATGACCAGGCCGGCCGCCGAGATGGGGCCGATCACGCCGCCAACACCGTTCGGCACATAGACATTGCCGGGGAAGTTGATGCTGGCGTCGGACATGGTCGTGTAGTCGCCCGTCAGCACGCTCCAGTAATGCTTGTCGCGCAAGGTGCGGTATCCGGTGATCGAGCGAAATGTCGTGTCGTCGTTGAGCGCGACGTTGATGGTCAGATTGTGTCCGGAATTCCTGACCGTGCTTTCCGGGCTCATCCCGATGTTCGCATTATTCGGCATGGGCAGCGAGTCGAGCCGCTTGCCGGTGCATAGCCATGGATCGACCGTGTAGGCAAGGGGCGTCTGCCCAAAAGGCTCCAGCGAATCCACCTGGTTCAGACACTGGTTGACCGCCGAAATGTAGCGGGTTCTCGCCGTGTCGTAGCCGTAGTCGACGGTGACCTTGCTGCTCGGCTTCCAGCGCACATCGAACCTGCCGGCATCGGCTTCACGGTCGCCCCAGTTGCGGCTGCTGCCATTGCTGTCGGAAACGAAGCCATCGCGCCGATCGTGCACGTAGGCCAGCTTCACGGCCAGCGTGTCGGTCACCGGCACATTGATGGAGGTCTTGCTCACCAACTTGCCGTAATTGCCGACCGTGACATTCTGAGTGAAGCCGAACTCCTGGGTCGGTCGGCTGGTAATCATGTTGATGGCGCCCGAAATGGCGTTGCGCCCGTACAGCGTGCCCTGGGGGCCCTTGAGTATCTCGACCGCGTCCAGATCGGCGATGGTCAGGTTCAGGCCGGTGCCGCGGGCGATATAGACGCCGTCGATGTGTATCGGGGTGGCCACGTCGGTGAAGATGGTCATGGCCTGGCTGGGCACGCCGCGAATCATCACCATCAGGTCTTCCGAGGCAACCGGATAGGGCTTGATCTCGACGGAAGGCGCCACGGTGCGCATGTCCCCGAAGCTGGTGACGTTGGCGTTTTCCAGCGCCTTGGCGTCGAACGACTGAATGGAGATCGGCACGTCCTGCAGGCGCTCCTTCTGCTTCTGCGCCGTGACGATGACCTCCTCCAGCGCCGGCGCCTGGGCCAGCGCGCCCGCGCTGCCGCCGGCCGTGATTGCCGCGACCATCGTGGAGATGGCCCGTCTGGCATGAACCCCTTTCCCCTTGCTCCTTGCTTTCATTTTCCCTCCTCCTCTCGTGTCCAACGTTCAATCGTCTGGATCGTGCTGATACTAGTGTAGCGATAATCGTATCGATAAGTAAATAATTTTTTCCGAGGGTACGCCAGTCGTGGCGCGCATGCAACACCCCCCCCGGCTGCCGCTGCCGCGACATTGGCGCCGCCAGCGCCGGCGCCTGGCCCGCGAGAACGCCATCGAGCTTGGTACGCGGTGGATGCCCGGGCTCATTTCGAGCCGGAAGAGACAATGGCCGAGGCGGCGCTCGAACCACGGCCTGTTCATCATCCGGCGGATGATTGTGAGCAGGCCCTAGGGAATTTGACTGAAAGGCTGGATGCCCAGGGCGACGAGGGCCGCGTCGTCCAAGGGGATGTAACTTCGCTGCTGATGACCGAGGGCGAACAGCGGAT
>ERZ1645187.563-NODE-563-length-36581-cov-36.146389_pt1 | contig 36581 bp, 30 predicted proteins | sample MGYA00575352_ERZ1645187 | MGnify/ENA primary metagenome ERZ1645187 (study PRJEB40837, sample SAMN11349314) | freshwater sediment metagenome | isolation source: river sediment | host: Sediment | place: India: Wazaribad , New Delhi | collected 2017-02-21 ... | reverse complement strand
CCGAACAGGCCGCCGAAGAACCCGCCCCCGCTGCGGCGCGGCGGCACAGGGTTGTCGGCCTCCATGTCACCACCATAGATGGGGTGATTGCCGCTCTGGGGGCGGGGCGCCTCCGCCACCACGATCTCGCCCGGCAGCACCCGGGGATCAAGGCCGAGATGGGCCGGGGCCATGATGTCGTGCCAGATAACGGCGGGAAGCGCACCGCCGGTTAGCCCCTTGGTGGGGCTGTTGTCGTCATTGCCGAGCCAGACCACGCCGGTGAGATAGGTGGAATAGCCCACGAACCAGGCATCGCGGCTGTCCTGGCTGGTGCCGGTCTTGCCGCCAATGTCAAAGCCCTGAATGGCGGCCTTGCGGCCGGTGCCTTCGCGGACCACGGCGCGCATCAGCAGGTTCATTTCACCCAGGGCGGCGGGGTCAATCACTTGCCCCAGGCCCGAGCCCCGGCGCTCATACAAAACCTTGCCGTCGCGGGTCACAATGCGGCTGACCACATGGGCCTGCACCGCATGGCCGCCATTGCCGAAGGGGGTTATGGCGGTGGCCATTTCCAGCGGCGACACCTCCGAAGTGCCGAGCGCCAGCGAGGCATCCTCCGACAGGGGCGAGGTGATGCCGAGGCGGCGCGCCGTCTGGATGACGGCCGGAATGCCCACCGCCTGGCCGAGCTTGGCGGCCACCGTGTTGAGCGACTGGGCATAGGCCTGTTCCAGCGTCACCTGACCCAGATATTTGTGCTTGTAGTTGTCGGGGCTCCAGTTGCCGATGGTCACCGGTTCGTCGGTTTCCACCATGGCGGGGTCATAGCCCTGCTCCAGGGCGGTAAGATAGACAAAGGGCTTGAAGGCCGAGCCCGGCTGGCGGCGGGCCTGGGTCGCCCGGTTATACTGGCTTTTCTTGTAGGAGCGCCCGCCCACCATGGCCTTGACCGCGCCCTCGCCATCCATGATGACCACCGCACCCTCGCCGACCTTGAGTTTCCGGCCGTCGCTGGCCAGCCGCTTGCGCAGCGCCTGTTCGGCATTGGCCTGAAGGGCGGGATCGATGGTGGTCTCGACCACGATGGACTGGTCATAGTCCTTCACCAGCAAGGGCAGCTGGGACAGGATCCAGTCCACGGCATATTGCTTGGCGGGCACATAGTCCGAGGCCGCCACCGCCGAGGGCTGGGTGACGGCATCCTCCGCCTCGACATCACTGATATAGCCCTGGGCCGCCATGGCCTGCAGCACCAGCCGGGCGCGGGCGGCGGATTCCTGCGGATGGGTGAGGGGGTTGTAGGTGGTGGGGGCCTTGAGCATGCCGGCCAGGGTTGCCGCCTCGGCGATGTTCAGTTCATTTGCGCCCTTGTTGTAAAACAGGCGGGCGGCCTTCTCGATGCCATAGGCATTGCCGGCGAAATAGACTCGGTTGAGATAGAGCTGGAGAATCTCGTCCTTGCTGAAGCGCATCTCGAGCCAGATGGCCAGCACCATTTCCTGAAACTTGCGGCGGAAGGTGCGCTCGGGCGACAGAAACAGGTTCTTGGCCAATTGCTGGGTGAGGGTGGAGCCGCCCTGCACCAGCCGGCCCGACAGCACATTGCGCCCCATGGCGCGGGCAAGGCCAATGGGATCGACGCCGAAATGCTGCCGGAAGCGGCGGTCCTCAATGGCGATGACCGCATTGGGCACGTAATCCGGCAGGTCCGACACCTTCACCGCGTCACCCAGAAAGGCGCCCTGCTCGGCCAGCACCGAGCCATCGGCGGCCAGCATCATGATGCCCGGTTCGCGTTCCGGAATATGCAGGAGGCCCTTGCCGTTGAGCGCGTGCCAGGTCCAGCCGAAGGCCAGGGCAAAGGCAAGGACAGAAAACACCGTGAGGGTGAAGGCGAGCGACACCAGCCGGCCCAGAAGCGAGCGGCGGCGCGGCATGGTGCGGCGGCCGCTGGCAGGCCGGGATTTGCCGGCGGAAAAGAGCTGGGGTTCGGTGCGCTCGCGTGGTGGTGTGTTTGGGCGCCTGGCCATCTGTCGTCACGTCCCCCCGGTGCGGTTCCTGTTCCCAGCCACAGCCTGACGGAAACGGCTTTCGCTTTGGTGAAGCCCGCGAGGGCTGGCTCTTGGGCCGGAATGTTGGTGCAAAAATGACGGCCGGGGCGGGCCTGCCATTTTGACGCTTTTACCTCTGAAATTGCGTTTCGTTACCGCAAATTGCTGACGAAATGTTATCATTTAGCATCATTCCTCTTGCGGCGGGGGAGGCTAAAATCTATGGGAAGGCAAACCCCGCATCCCGTGTTTTCAGGAGCTGCCATGGACAAGACCGCTGACACCAAAATCCGCGCTGAGCTGGCCGAGATCGGCCTGGGCTGGGCCAATTGCATTTCGTGGAACCAGACGGCCGCAGCCCTCTACCAGCAGGCCATTGCCAATGGCGAGGCCCAGGTGGCCGAGGGCGGTGCGCTGGTGGTATCCACCGGCCAGCACACCGGCCGCAGCCCCAACGACAAGTTCGTGGTGCGCGACGAGACCACCGAAAAGACCATCTGGTGGGACAACAACCGCGCCATGAGCCGCGAGCACTTTGACACGCTCAAGGAAGACTTCATGGCCCATGCGCGGCTGAAGTCGCTCTATGTGCAGGATCTGGTCGGCGGTGCCGATCCGGCCCATGCGCTGCCCACCCGGGTGGTGACGGAGCTGGCCTGGCAGGCGCTGTTCATCCAGCATCTGCTCATCGTGCCGAAGAGCCGCAAGGGCTTTTCGCCCAAGCTTACCATCATCGACCTGCCGTCCTTCAAGGCCGATCCGGCGCGCCATGGCACGCGCTCGGAAACGGTGATCGCGCTTGACCTCAAGAACGGCCTCGTGCTCATCGGCGGCTCGCAATATGCCGGCGAGATCAAGAAGTCGGTGTTCACGGTGCTCAACTATCTGCTGCCGGCCAAGGGCGTCATGCCCATGCACTGTTCGGCCAATCTCGGCGCGAAGAAGGACTCGGCGGTGTTCTTCGGTCTGTCCGGCACCGGCAAGACCACCCTGTCGGCCGATCCCAACCGCACCCTCATCGGCGATGACGAGCACGGCTGGTCGAAGACCGGCGTGTTCAATTTCGAGGGCGGCTGCTATGCCAAGGTGATCCGCCTGTCGGCGGAGGCGGAACCGGAAATCCATGCCACCACCCAGCGCTGGGGCACGGTTCTGGAAAACGTGGTCATGGACCCGGACAGCCACAAGGTGAATCTTGATGACGGCTCGCTCACCGAGAACACCCGCGCCGCCTATCCGCTGGAGGCCATTCCCAATGCCAGCGAAACCGGCATGGGGCCCATTCCCAAGACCATCATCATGCTGACGGCTGATGCCTTCGGCGTCATGCCGCCCATTGCCAAGCTGACGCCGCAGCAGGCCATGTATCACTTCCTCTCGGGCTATACCGCCAAGGTGGCGGGCACCGAGCGCGGCGTGAAGGAGCCGCAGGCCACCTTCTCCACCTGCTTTGGCGCCCCCTTCATTCCGCGGCATCCGTCGGTCTATGGCAACATGCTGAAGGACCTCATCGCCAAGCACAAGGTGCAGTGCTACCTGGTCAACACCGGCTGGACCGGCGGCGCCTATGGCACGGGCCACCGCATGCCCATCAAGGCGACGCGTGCGCTTCTGGCGGCGGCGCTGTCGGGCAAACTGGCAAAGACCAGGATGCGCAAGGACGAAACCTTCGGCTTCATGGTGCCGGAGGCGGTGGCCGGTGTGCCCAAGAAGATCCTGAACCCGCGCTCCACCTGGGCCGACAAGAAGGCCTATGATGCGCAGGCCCAGAAGCTGGCCACCATGTTCGTCACCAACTTCAAGACCTTTGAGGCCCATGTGACGGATGATGTGAAGAAGGCCGCCCCCAAGGGCTGAGGCAAGGGCAGCCTGACCATTGCCGGGTGCGGCAACAGTCAGAACGCTGCCCGCCACCCCTCAATGAGAGCGGACGTTCTGATCGATCAAACGTCCGTTCACCCTCTTCAGATGAAACCCCGGTGGCAACACCGGGGTGTTATTTTTCCAGATGATGAACACAGAGCCGGGCGGTTTCGGTCCTGGCCATGGCTTCGTTGAACAGCATGCAGAGATGGGGGCCGCCGGTGCGGTCCTCGGCGCCGCGCTCGCGGAAATGGCGGCAGCCGGGGCAGGGACCGAAGAGAGTTTCCCGGTTGCGCTTCACCCCCGCCGCCAGCAGTTCGCCCACGGCGCGGTCAAAGCGCTTTCGGGTCTTGGGGCCAAGGGCGTCAATGTCCAGGCCCACGGCATGAAGCGGATCGCGCAGCATCAGCGCCTCACCCGCTGCCGTCAGGGCAAGGGTCACCGACCGGCCCTCGCCCGGCCGCGCCGTCTTGGCGATGAAGCCCTTGCGCACCAGGGCAATGACGGTTTGTGAAACCGTGCCCTTGGTGGCGGCGAGATATTTGGTGAGGGCGCCGGGGGCGTTGGAAAAGCGGTTGGCCCGGGCCAGATAGCGCAGCGCCTCCCATTGGGCGGGGTTCAGCCCCTGGGCATGGGATGCCCCGCGCAAAAGCCGGGCCAGACGTTCGAGCCGCGCCAGGCTTTCAGCCGTTGTCAAGTCGCGTTCCGCTGCGTCGGTCATCATCCATTCCGGCTATTCCTGTGGGACAGGTGACACCGGTGCCGCCCAGACCGCAATAGCCGGTGGGGTTTTTCGCCAGATATTGCTGGTGATAGGCCTCGGCAAAATAAAAGGGGCCGGCGCGCTCGATGGTGGTGGTGATGGCGCCATAGCCGGCGGCGGTGAGATCCCTCTGATAGGCGGCGCGCGAGGCCAGAATGACCCTCTCATGGGCCGGGTTCATCCAAAAGACGGCAGAGCGGTATTGGCTGCCCACATCATTGCCCTGGCGGTTGCCCTGGGTGGGGTCATGGCCTTCCCAGAAGGTCTTGAGCAGCGCCTCAAGGCTGGTCAGCAGCGGATCAAACACCACCAGCACGCTTTCGGCATGGCCGGTGCGGCCGGTGCAGACTTCCTCATAGCTGGGGTTCGGGGTCTTGCCGCCGCAATTGCCCACGGCCGTCACCCACACGCCGTCCTGCCGCCACAGCTGGCGTTCGGCGCCCCAGTAACAGCCCATGGCAAAGATGATCTGCTCCAGACCGGCGGGGTAAGGCCCCTTCAGCGGACGGCCCGACACGGCGTGAAAGGCGGCGGTGGCGATGGGCTCGGCCCGGCCGGGCAGTGTGCCCAGCTTTTCAGCCAGAAGTGTTTTCAGGTGTTGGATCATGGGGCCTCCTTCTGAGCACACGCGATCAGCCAGCCCTGTAACATCGGTTACAGGCATCCGGTTCCGTCACACCTATGAGAGCAGGCAGCACTGCCCCTGTCGCAGTGCATTTCAGAAAGGACTGCTCCCATGAAATCCTTCCTCTTCTCCATCCTTGCCGCCAGCCTGATGGCAGCACCGGCCGCCCAGGCCGACACCACCACCCTGCCCGCGCTGGACAAGGCCCACACGGCCCTGCTCATCACCGACCCGCAGAATGATTTCCTGAGCGAGAAGGGCGGGCTTTATCCGCTGCTCAAGGACAATCTGGCGGAAACCAAGGCCATTGCCAATATCGAGACGCTGATGAAAACCGCCAAGAAAAGCGGCGTCACGCTGGCCGTGGATCCGCTGGTCTATACGGCGGCAGACGGCAACTGGCTGAACCCCGGCGCCCTGCAGAAACAGCTTCTGGGCCTCAAGGTGCTGCACCGCCAGGCCCTTGACGATCCCAAGGGTTTCGAGGGTTCGGGCGCTGATTTCTATGAACCCTACAAGGGCTATATTTTCGATGGCAAATCCATCGTGGTTGCGCCGCACAAGATGTATGGGCCGGAGAGCAATGACCTGATCTATCAGCTGCGCGCCCACGGCATCGACACGGTGGTGCTGGGTGGCATGGTGGCCAATCTGTGCGTGGACAGCCACATGCGGGCGCTGATGGAGAACGGCTTCCGGGTCTATGTGGTGAAGGATGCGGTGGCCGCCCCCGGCAAGGAGGCCTATCAGGCGGCGCTGACCAATTACGGCATGATCGCCAATGGCGTGCTGACCACGGCGGAGGCCGTTCAGGCCATGACAAACTGACCGACCCCGGCCCCCTTCTGCGCGTTCTGCGCCGCTTCCCCGGAAGGGGGCACCACGGCCCCTCGGCACGGATAGAAATACCTTGCCGGGGGGCTTGTCACATGGGCTTTGCTGGCTATAGTGCGCCCCGCTTGCGACAGGAGAGATGGCCGAGTGGTTTAAGGCGCACGCCTGGAAAGCGTGTTTACGTTAATAGCGTAACGGGGGTTCGAATCCCCCTCTCTCCGCCAGCAAAGGGGCCCCTTCACGGGGCCCTTTTTGCTGGTGGAAGGGGTGGGACGGAAGCCCCGCGCGCGGGGCGCGGGGCGCGAAAAAACCATCATAGTCAAACCATGCCAAAGGCCGCGCCGGGGGTTCGACAGCGCGCCAGCGCCAATAGAAAAGGCCGGGCGCATGGCCCGGCCTTCCGCGTCACTGTCGCAAGCCGCTCAGTGGGAGCGGTTCTTGTAATAGACGTCGAGAAACACGGCGAGCATCAGCACCACGCCCTTGATGATCTGCTGCCAGTCAATGCCGATGCCCATGATGGACATGCCGTTGTTCATGACACCCATGATGAAGGCACCGATGACCGCGCCCACCACCTTGCCCACGCCGCCCGTGGTGGCGGCGCCGCCGATGAAACAGGCGGCGATGACGTCAAGCTCGAAGCCGAGGCCGGCCTTGGGCGTTGCCACGTTGAGCCGCGCGGCAAAGATGAGGCCCGCCAAAGCGGCCAGTGCGCCCATGATGGTGAAGATGAGGAAGGTGAGCCATTCGGTGTTGATGCCGGACAGGCGGGCGGCCTTTTCATTGCCGCCCATGGCGTAGATGCGCCGGCCGAAGGTGGTGCGGGTGGTGATGAAGACGAACAGCGCGATAAGGGCGAACATCACCACCAGAACATTGGGCAGGCCCTTGTATTTGGCCATCAGGAAGGAGAAGCCCAGGAAGGCAATGGCGATGAGCAGGTTGCGGCCATAGAAAATCATGTCCGGTTCTTCGGCCAGGCCGTGGGCCTGCTGGTTGCGGCGCTCCTTGAAATTGAAGAAGATGATGACGCCGGTGACCAGCGCCCCGATGAGCAGCGCCAGCACATTGAAGCCTTCGACCGCGAACGGGTCGGCAATGTAGCCGGAGCTCAACAGCTGGAAGATGCGCGGGAAGGGGCCGACCGAGGCGCCGCCCAGAACGGTGAGTGCCAGGCCCTTGAAGATCAGCATGCCCGCCAGCGTCACAATGAAGGCGGGGATCTTGTGATAGGCGACGAAATAGCCCTGCACGCCGCCGATGATGGCCCCCAGGGCCAGACAGACGATGACGGCAAAGAACGGATCGAGCTTGTAATTCACCATGAGCACGGCGGCGACCGCGCCGATGAAGCCCGACACCGAGCCCACCGACAGGTCGATGTGACCTGCCACGATGATGAGCAGCATGCCCAGCGCCATGATGACGATATAGCTGTTCTGCAGAATGATGTTGGTCATGTTCACCGGCATGAACAGCGTGCCATTGGTGGTGAACTGGAAGTAGATCATGATGGCGAGCAGCGACAGGAGCAGCGCATAGTCGCGCATGTTCGCCTTGACAAACTGCAGGATGACGGATTTTTCCGTGGAGGGTGCGGCAGCGTCGCTCATGTTCAGTCTTCCCATGATTTCATGATGGCCCGCATGATCTTTTCCTGAGTTGCCTCGCGGGCCGGCATTTCGGCCACCATGCGGCCATCGTTCATGACATAGATGCGGTCGGAGATGCCGAGCAGTTCCGGCATTTCCGAGGAAATGACAATGACCGCCTTGCCCTCATCGACCAGCTGGTTGATGATTCCGTAGATTTCGTACTTGGCGCCGACGTCGATGCCGCGGGTCGGCTCATCGAGAATGAGAATGTCGGGGCCGGAGAACAGCCATTTGGACAGCACTACCTTCTGCTGGTTGCCGCCGGAGAGATTGATGGTGGCCTGATAGACACCGGAACAGCGGATGGCCAGTTCCTTGCGATACTTGTTGGCCACCGCCAGTTCACGCAGATCGTCAATCACTCCGCGCTCGGAAACGCCGGTGAGGTTGGCCAGGGTGATGTTGTGCTTGATGTGGTCAATGAGCACGAGGCCATAGGTCTTGCGGTCTTCGGTGACATAGGCAAGGCCCGCTTCCAGGGCACGCGGAATGGTGGAGACATCGGCCGGCTTGCCGCTGATCAGCGCCTCACCGGTAATCTTCTGGCCATAGGCGCGGCCGAAGATGGACATAGACAGTTCGGTGCGGCCCGAACCCATGAGACCGGCAATGCCCACCACCTCGCCGCGCTTCACATGCAAGGACACGTTCTTGATCACCTTCCGCTCAGCATGCTGCGGGTGATAGACGCTCCAGTTCCTGATCTCGAAAATGGTTTCGCCGATCTTCGGCGTGCGGGCCGGATAGCGGTCAACCATTTCGCGGCCCACCATGGCCTTGATAATGCGGTCTTCGCTGACCTTGGCGGTGGAGGTGTCGAGCGTGTCCACCGTCTTGCCGTCGCGGATGACGGTGATGCGGTCGGCGACCTTCAGCACCTCGTTGAGCTTGTGGGTGATGAGAATGGAGGAAATGCCCTGGGCGCGGAATTCCTGGAGCAGGGCCAGCAGGGCGTTGGAATCGGTTTCATTGAGGCTTGAGGTCGGCTCATCGAGAATGAGCAGCTTCACCTTCTTGTTCAGCGCCTTGGCAATTTCGACAAGCTGCTGCTTGCCGGTGCCGAGATTGGTGATGAGGGTGTTGGGATGCTCGGACAGCCCCACCTTCTTCAGCAGCTCCTTGGTGCGGGCAAAGGCCTCGAACCAGTCGATGACGCCGTGCTTTGCGGTTTCATGGCCAAGGAAGATGTTTTCGGCGATGGACAGAAGCGGCACCAGGGCCAGTTCCTGGTGAATGATGATGATGCCGGTGTCTTCGCTGTCGCCAATGGTGGCGAATCTGCGCGCCTGGCCCTCGAATACAATGTCGCCAGTGTAGGTGCCGTGCGGATAGACCCCAGACAGAACTTTCATCAGGGTGGATTTGCCGGCACCGTTTTCGCCCACGACGCCGTGGATTTCGGCCGGCATGATGGTGAGATTGACGTCCGTCAGCGCCTTCACGCCGGGAAACGTCTTGGTGATGCCGCGCATTTCAAGGATGGGCTGCATGGCCACCCGCTGCCTCCGTCAAAGCCTTGCCGCCCCGCCCGCCGGGCGGGAACGGGGGAGGGCCGCCCAGTCCCCTGCCGGCCCATTGCAGAATGGACCGGCCCGGGATGACTGGGCAACCCCTGATGCTTGCCTCTCCACAGGGAGAGAGCGGGAGACTTACTTCAGGTCGTCGGCCTTGATGTAGCCCGAGTCGACCAGCAGCTTCTGGATGTCGTCCTTGTAGACGACATAGGGGACCAGCAGGTTGGACGGCACGACCTTGACGCCGTTGTCATAGGTCTTGGTGTCGTTGACCGTGGGTTCCTTGCCCTGCATGAGCGCATCGACCATCTGGGCGGTCACCTTGGCGAGTTCGCGGGTGTCCTTGAAGATGGTGGAATACTGCTCACCGGCGAGCATGCCCTTGACCGACGGCACTTCAGCGTCCTGGCCGGAAACGATGGGCATTTCCGGACCCGGCGCATAGCCCACGCCCTTAAGCGAGGAGATGATGCCGCGCGACAGGCCGTCATAGGGCGCGAGCACGGCATGAACCTTCTTGTCGGTGTAGTTGGCCGACAGCAGGTTATCCATGCGGGCCTGGGCCACAGCGCCGTCCCAGCGCAGCGTGCCAACCTTGTCCATGCCCATCTGGCCGGACACGATCTTTACCTCGCCGGCGTCGATCATCGGCTGCAGGACGCTCATGGCGCCGTCATAGAAGAAGAAGGCATTGTTGTCGTCCGGCGAGCCGCCGAACAATTCGACGTTCCACGGCTTGACGCCGGGGAAGCGCTCCTTCAGGCCCTTGACCAGGCTTTCGGCCTGGAGCACGCCGACCTTGAAGTTGTCGAAGGTGGAGTAGTAGTCGACATCACCCGACTGGCGGATAAGGCGGTCATAGGCAATGACCTTGACGCCCGCTTCATGGGCCTTCTTGAGAATGTCGGAAAGCGTGGTGCCGTCAATGGCGGCGATGATCAGAACCTTGGCGCCCTTGGTCACCATGTTCTCGATCTGGGCAAGCTGGTTGGGAATGTCGTCTTCGGCAAACTGAAGGTCGACGGCATAGCCCATGCCTTCGAACTCCTTCTTCATCGACTCGCCGTCGGAAATCCAGCGGGTCGAGGATTTGGTCGGCATGGAGATGCCGATCATGCCCTTGTCAGCGGCAAGGGCGATGCCGCCGGTGGCCAGAATGGCGATGCCAGCGGTGGTGGCGAGGAAATGTCTGCGGTTAATCACGTATAGTCCTCCTCTGTGCACGCGTGGGGTGCCCGGCATTGCTGTGCGGGCCCTCAGCTGAGAGAAATTCTTAGAAGAGTTATTGCACCCGGGCAATGGTTATTTGTATGATAAATAACCACATCCCCTGCACGGAGCATTCCCGCAGTGCAACATAAATCGGCGCGCACCACTGCTGTCCGGTCAAAGCCCGCACCCGCCCAGGGCAAGAGGCCACGGATTGACATTGCGCGCGCCATTGGCAGCCGCATTCTCGATGGCACCTATGCGCCGGGCGAGGTTCTGCCCAAAGAAGCGGAATGGGGCCGCAGCTTTTCGGCCAGCCGCACGGCGGTGCGCGAGGCCATCAAGACACTGGCCGGCAAGGGCCTGCTCGCCAGCCGGCCCAAGGTGGGGTCAACCGTGGCGCCACGCCACCGCTGGAACATGCTGGACCGCGATGTGCTGGCCTGGCACCTTGAAGCCACGCCCATCGAGAAATTCGTCAGCGACCTGTTTGTGCTGCGCCGGATGGTGGAGCCCATGGCGGCGCGCCTGGCTGCCGAGGGCCGCAGCGCCGAGACCCTTACCCGCATTGCCGCGGCCTATGAACGCATGGAGCGCCACCGCAGCGGCGGCCATGACCTCATCGCCGCCGATCTTGATTTCCACCTTGCCATTCTGGCAGCCACCGACAACCATTTCCTCACCTCGCTTGGCAGTCTCATTCACACCTCGCTGGAATTTTCCTTCAAATACACCTGGCAGGGGGCGGCGGGCATGAAGGTGGAACGCCTGCACCGCCACCGCGCGGTGTTGCTGGCCATCCGCAGCGGTGCGGCCAGGGCTGCCGAACGGCACATGACCGATTTGCTCGACCAGTCGCTGGATGACCTGCACCGCTTCTTCACCCGGCAGCGCAGGGCCGCCGCCGCACCGGCAGACAAGACCATGAGGCAGAAAAGCCATGTTCACACTCGGCCTTGATTACGGCACCAATTCGGTGCGCGCCCTCATCGTGCGGTGCGCGGACGGGGCGGAGTTCGGCAGCTGCGTGGTGCCCTACCCGTCCGGGGCGCAGGGCATCCTGCTCGACCCGGCGGACGGTCATCTGGCCCGGCAGAATCCGGCCGACTATCTGTTTGGCCTGACGGAGAGCGTGCGCGGGGCGTTGGCCGCAGCACAGGAAAGGCCGGGCTTTGATGCGGCCCTCATTGTCGGCATCGGTGTGGACAGCACGGGGTCCAGCCCCATTCCGGTTGATGCCCGCAATGTGCCGCTGGCGCTTGATCCGCGCTGGCGCGACAACCTTGCCGCCCAGTGCTGGCTGTGGAAGGACCACACCGCCTGGCGCGAGGCTTCGGCCATCACCAGGCTCGCCCAGGACATGCGCCCGCACTATCTGGCCAAATGCGGCGGCACCTATTCGTCGGAATGGTTCTGGTCGAAGATCTGGCATTGCCGGGCCAGCGCGCCGGAGGTGTTTGCCGCCGCCCATTCCTGGGTGGAACTGGCGGACTGGGTGCCCTCGGTGCTGGCCGGGATTGATGACCCGCGGGCGGTGAAGCGCGGCATCTGCGCGGCGGGTCACAAGGCGCTCTATTCCGATGAGTGGGGCGGGCTGCCGGACACGGAATTTCTGGCCCGGCTTGACCCCGACCTCGCGGCCTTGCGCGACCGGCTCTATGACAAGGCCCATGATGCGCTGGAACCGGCGGGGGCACTGTCGGCCGCATGGGCGGAAACGCTTGGCCTCAGGCCCGGCATTGCCGTGGCCATGGGCGAGTTTGACGTGCATTACGGCGCCATCGGCAGCGGCGTTGCCGAGGGCACGCTGGTCAAGGTCATCGGCACTTCCACCTGTGACATCTGCGTGGTGCCGGCGGAGAAGAAGGTGGCCGACATTCCCGGCGTCTGCGGCATTGTGCCGGGCGCGGTTCTGCCCGCCTATCACGGCATCGAGGCCGGGCAATCGGCGGTCGGCGACATTTTCAAATGGTGGGTGGAGATCGTCTGCAAGGGTGATGCCGCGCTTCATGCCGCGCTCACCGCCGAGGCGGCGGCACAAAGGCCGGGGGCGGCGGGCCTCATCGCCCTTGACTGGAACAACGGCAACCGCACCATATTGGTGGACCAGCTTCTCTCCGGCCTCATTCTGGGTCAGGACCTGTACACCACGCGGGCCGAAATCTACCGCGCCCTGCTGGAGGCCACCGCCTTTGGCGCCCGCGCCATCATCGAGCGCATTCAGGGTTTTGGCGTGCCCATCACGCGGGTTGTCTGCGCCGGGGGCATTGCCGAAAAGAACCCGCTGCTCATGCAGATCTATGCCGATGTGACGGGCTGCACCATGCTGGTGGCGGGGTCGAGCCAGACCTGTGCGCTGGGGTCGGCGGTGGCGGCGGCCGTGCTGGCCGGCGCGCACCCGGATTTTGCCACGGCCCAGGCCGCGATGACGCGGCTGTCGCCCACCCGCTATGACCCGGAGCCCGAGGCCCAGGCCGTCTATGACCGGCTCTATGGCCTTTACCGCCAGCTTCACGACGCCTTTGGCGGGGTCACCAGAACTGCCGATCTCTCCGGCGTGATGAAGGATCTCATCGCGCTCAAATATGAACAACGCCGCGCCTAATCCTTCGAGGTTTGCCATGAAAAATCTGTCCCGCCCCGTCATCTGGTTTGTCTGCGGTTCACAGCACCTTTATGGCCCGGGGCCGCTGGCCCAGGTGGCCGACAATGCCCAGACCATTGCCGGCGCCCTGGCTGCCAGTGCGCGTCTGCCCCTCAAGACGGTGATGAAGCCCATTGTCACCACGCCGGATGAAATCACCCGCATGTGCATGGCCGCCAATGCCGATGCCGAATGCGCCGGTCTCATTCTGTGGATGCACACTTTCTCGCCGGCGAAAATGTGGATCAGGGGTCTTTCGCTTCTCAGCAAGCCGTTCCTGCATCTGCACACCCAGTTCAACCGCGACCTGCCCTGGGCCAGCATCGACATGGATTTCATGAACCTCAACCAGGCCGCCCATGGCGACCGCGAGGCGGGTTTTCTGCACAGCCGCATGGGGCTTGCCCGCAAGGTGGTGGTGGGCCACTGGAGCGACCCGGAGGTGGAAGACAGGATCGGCGCCTGGATGCGCGCCGCCCATGCCTGGGCTGACTGGCAGGGGGCCCGGTTCTGCCGCTTCGGCGACAATATGCGCCAGGTGGCCGTGACCGAGGGCGACAAGGTGTCGGCCGAAATGAAGTTCGGCTTCGCGGTCAATGGCTATGGGGTGAGCGAGCTGGTGGCGCAGGTGGAGGCGGTGAAACCCGCTGCGGCCGAGGCGCTGGCCGCCGACTATGAAAGCCTCTATGCGGTGGCGCCCGAATTGAAGAAGGGCGGCAAGCGCCATGCCGCGCTGGTCTATGCCGCCCGGCAGGAACTGGGCCTGCGCGCCTTTCTCGAGGCGGGCGGCTTCAAGGGCTTCACCGATACTTTTGAGGATCTGGCCGGGCTGGAGCAGTTGCCGGGCCTCGCCGTGCAGCGGCTGATGGCCGATGGCTATGGTTTCGGCGCCGAGGGCGACTGGAAGACTGCCGCCCTGCTGCGCGCCATGAAGGTCATGGGTGAGGGGCTGGCGGGCGGCACCTCCTTCATGGAGGACTATACCTATCATCTGCCGCCTGCGGGCGGGCAGGTTCTGGGTGCGCATATGCTGGAAATCTGCCCCAGCATTGCCGCCGCCAAACCGCGGGTCGAGATCCATCCCCTCGGCATCGGCGGCAAGTCCGATCCGGTGCGCATGGTGTTCGACGGCAAGAAGGGGGCGGCCCTCAATGCCTCGCTCATCGACATGGGCACCCGCTTCCGCCTGGTGGTGAATGAAATCCGCGTGGTGGATCACGCCGATCTGCCGAAGCTGCCGGTGGCGCGGGCGGTGTGGGAGTGTGAGCCCGACTTCAAGACCGCCTGTGCGGCGTGGATTCTGGCGGGTGGGGCCCATCATTCCGGCTTCAGCTACAGTGTGACCACGGAAATGCTGGAGGATTTTGCCGGCATGGCGGGCATCGAAATGGCCCGCATTGGCCGGGGCACGACAGTTTCTGCCTTCAGGCAGGATCTGCGCAACAACGAGGTCTATTATCACCTCGCCCATGGCTTCCGTGCCTGAGGGAGAAGCGATGTTCAAGGAACTGAAACGCGAAGCCTATGAGGCCAATGTGGCGCTGCCGCGCCATGGCCTGATCAACCTCACCTTCGGCAATGCCAGTGCCGTGGATCGGAGCAAGGGCGTCTTTGCCATCAAGCCGAGCGGGGTGGATTATGATGCGCTGAAGCCGCGCGACATGGTGGTGATGGATCTGGAGGGCAAGCGCGTCGAGGGCAAGCTCAACCCGTCCTCCGACACGCCGACCCACCGCCGCCTGTTTCTGGCCTTCCCCGAGATTGGCGGCGTGGTTCACACCCATTCGTCGCACGCCACGGCCTTTGCCCAGGCGGGGCGCGCCATTCCCATCTTCGGCACCACCCATGCCGATTATTTCAACGGCGACGTGCCGGTGACGCGCAGGCTGACGGAGGCCGAAATCGCCGGGGCCTATGAGTGGGAGACGGGCACTGTCATCGTCGAGTGTCTGGCCAACCGCGATCCTGCTGATTTTCCCGCGGTGCTGGTGAACCGCCATGCGCCCTTCTGCTGGGGACCCAGTGTGGCCAAGGCGGTGGAGGTGGCGGTGGCGCTGGAATGCGTGGCCCACATGGCGCTGATGTCGCTTTCGCTCAGCCCCGGTCTTGCCACCATCGAACCGGAATTGCTGGCCCGTCACTTCAAGCGAAAGCATGGGCCGGGGGCCTATTACGGCCAGAAGGGCAAGAGCTGATTATCTGCTTTCCAGATAATGCCGGGCGGACAGGGCGCGCAGGCACGCGGCGGCGGCTTCGGGCGTGATGTCGCGCTGCGGGCCGCCCAGCATTTCAAAGCCCACCATGAATTTCTTCACCGTGGCCGAGCGCAGCAGCGGCGGATAGAAATGGCCGTGCAGGGTCCATTCGGGATGGGGCTTGTCATCCATGGGGCGCTGATGAAAGCCCATGGAATAGGGGAAGGAGACGGAGAACAGATTGTCATAGCGCACGGTGATGGCCGAGAGCGCCTCGGCAAGGCCGGTGCGTTCCGCCGCCGACAGGTCATCCAGTGATGAGACGGTGCGGCGCGGCAGCACCAGGGTTTCAAAGGGCCACACCGCCCAGAACGGCACCAGCACCACGAAGTGGTCATTCTCGCAGATGATGCGGGTCTTGATCTCCAGCTCCCGCTTCAGATAGTCGGTCAGCAGCGGACGGCCATGACGGGTGAAATACTCCTGCTGCCGGGCCCCTTCCTTCACCATCTCATTGGGCAGATGGCGGCTTGCCCAGATCTGGCCGTGGGGGTGCGGGTTGGAACAGCCCATGATCTCGCCGCGGTTTTCAAAGATCTGCACCGAGGTAATGTCCGGGCGGGCAGCGAGCGCCTTCGTTTCCGCCGCCCAGCAGTCCACCACGGCGGCAATTTCGGTCAGGCTCATGCGCGCCAGTGTCAGGTCATGGCGCGGTGAAAAACAGACGACGCGGCACAGGCCGGATTCACCCTCGGCGACAAACAGGCCGTCATCAAGTCGTGTCTCCGGGGCATCGGGTTTCAGCGCGGCAAAGTCATTATCGAAGACGAAGGTTGACGTGTAATCCGGATTGCGCGCGCCATTGGCGCGGATGTTGCCGGCGCAGAGATAGCACTTGGGGTCATGGGCCAGGGCAGAGGGCGCAGATACCTCCTCTTCCTGACCCTGCCAGGGCCTGAGGGTGCGGTGGGGGGAAACGATGACCCATTCACCGGTGAGGGGATTGAAACGGCGGTGCGAGGTTGCCTGCAGTTTTTCCAGCATCATGACACCAGCCCCACGCCCGGACCCGGATGGCAGGCAAAGGCCATGGGCTTCAGTCCCGTTCTTTCCGCATAGGCCGTGGTCACACGGTTCATAAAACCCTCTGCCTCATGTGCTGCCACCAGTGCCACCACGCAGCCGCCGAAGCCGCCGCCGGTCATGCGCGCGCCATGGCAGCAGGCCTCGGCATTGGCAAGATCGGCCAGCAGGTCAACCTCGGCACAGGTGATTTCAAAATCATCACGCATGGAACTGTGTGATTGCCGCATCAACTGGCCAAAGGCTGCCCCATCGCCCCGGTTCAATGCCGTTTCGCCATCCAGAACGCGCTGGTTTTCGGTCACGATATGGCGGCAGCGGCGGAAGATCATGTCCGGCAGCAGGCCGCCATGGCGCTCAAGATCCGTCACCGACACATCCCGCAACTGGCTGATGCCGGGCAGCACCGGCAGCAACCGCGCCACGCCTTCCTCGCAGGCCTGACGGCGCAGATTATATTCACCACCCGCATGTTGGTGGCGCACCTTGCTGTCGATGACCACGAGGGCGGCACGGTCCGGCACGGTGACGGGGCGCGCCGCCAGACTGCGGCAATCGATGAGCAGGGCCGCACCCTCACGGCCGCAGGCGGAAATATACTGATCCATGATGCCACAGCGCATGCCGACGAAGTCATTTTCAGCCTGCTGGCCGATCTTTGCCAGTGCCACGGGGTCGATTTTTCCACCCGCCGCATGGACCAGCGCATGGCCGGTGGCCACTTCCAGTGCCGCCGAAGAGCTGAGGCCCGATCCCACCGGCACGGTGGAGGAAATCATCAGGTTGGTGCCGCACAGACTATACCCCGCCCGTTGCAGCATGACGGCAACACCGATGACGTAATCACTCCAGTGGCCGCGCCGGGCCGGAAGATGGTCGAGGTCAACCGTCACCTCGTCATCATTCAGGGTGGAATGGATGCAGAGGCTGCGGTTGGGGCGCGGGGCGGCGGCGGCCCAGGTGGCAAATTCCAGGGCCGCGGGCATGACGAAGCCGCCATTGTAATCGGTGTGCTCGCCGATGAGATTGACCCGGCCGGGGGCGCGGCTTACGGCGGGCTGCACGCCATGGCGGCGGCGGAACTGTTCAATAAGACGGTGGGTCATGATGTCCTGCGGGGGGCGGGTGAATTTGACACCAAGCGGGCCTTCGGCTCAAGCCCCCGGCGCGACAACGCCATCAGACGTGGCGCCTTCGATGAGACTCACCAGATGCCGGGCAAGGTCGCGCTCTCGCGGGTGCAGTTCGCCATCGCAAATGGCCAGTTGCCACAGGGCCTGAACCAGCGCCTTGATTTCGCCATTGCCGTCGCTGGCCAGGGCCAGGCCGACCAGGGCGGCAAGCTGGTCTGGCTCCACCGTTCCCTGGCCCGCCCCATCGACAATGGCCAGGGCCTGATGGGGTGCCAGTCCGAAGGTGCCCTGCAGCTCGGCGAGCAGACGGTCGCGCTCCACCGGCTTCACCAGCCCGTCGGCCTCGGCCATGGCGGCGAGCAGCAGGCCAAGGGCCACGCGCGATTCCTCCAGCGCCGACATGGCGCCCGTTCCTAGAATGCGCCGCACCGTCGCGCGCGACATGGCCCGCCCCCCCATTCAGGACGCCAGTTAGGGGTCAAGGCGGGCCTGATGTCAATTGCGGTGCGGCTCAAACGTCGAGATTGGCCACATTCAGGGCGTTCTCACGGATGAAATCGCGGCGCGGCTCCACCGTGTCGCCCATAAGTTTGGTGAACAGGTCGTCGGCTTCGCCACCCTCGCTCAGCTTGACGCGCAGCAGCGAGCGCACATTGGGGTCAAGCGTGGTTTCCCACAGCTGTTCAGGGTTCATTTCACCCAGGCCCTTGTAGCGCTGGATGGATATGCCCTTGCGGCCCACGGCAAAGACCGCCTCCAGCAGGTCCATGGGACCGTGGATCACCGTTTCCTGATCCTTGCGGCGCAGTCGGGCCGGGGCACCATAGATTTCCTGAAGGTGCGGCGTCTTGCGATCGAGGCGCAGCGCATCGGCCGAGCCGATGAGCTTGGCATCAATGTGCCAGTGTTCCTTGACGCCACGCACCGCACGGGTGAAGGCAAGCCCGCCATCGGCGGCCACCGCCCCCTGCCAGCCGCGTTCGGTCTCCTCGGAAATGACATCCAGCCGCTTGGCGATGTAGCGGGCCGCCGCCACCGACTGGTCGCTCTGCGACAGCACTTCCGGGTTCAGGGCCCCGGCTATGGCCACCTGCTCGATGACGGGCCGGGGATAGCGGGCATGCAGACTGTCGAGGGCCGCACGGATCGACAGGGCTTCCTCAACAATGGCGCGAAGATCATTGCCGCCACGCTCCTGGCCGGTGGCCAGCGCCAGGGTGGAACCCTCCAGACCGGTATCGATGAGGTAATCCTCAAGGGCCTTGTTGTCCTTGAGATACTGCTCGGAATTGCCGCGCTTCACCTTGTAAAGCGGCGGCTGGGCGATGAACAGATGGCCGCGCTCGATCACCTCCTTCATCTGGCGGTAGAAGAAGGTGAGCAGCAGGGTGCGGATGTGGGCGCCGTCCACGTCGGCGTCGGTCATGATGATGATCTTGTGATAGCGCAGCTTGCCGGGATTGAACTCCTCGCGGCCGATGCCGGTGCCGAGCGCGGTGATGAGGGTGCCGATTTCGGCTGACGACAGCATCTTGTCGAAGCGGGCGCGCTCGACGTTGAGGATCTTGCCGCGCAAGGGCAGCACCGCCTGATTTTCGCGGTTGCGCGCCTGCTTGGCGGAGCCACCGGCCGAGTCGCCCTCGACGATGAACAGTTCCGACAGGGCCGGGTCACGTTCCTGGCAGTCGGCAAGCTTGCCGGGGAGCGAGGAAATGTCGAGCGCCCCCTTGCGCCGGGTCAGTTCACGGGCCTTGCGCGCGGCTTCGCGGGCCGCGGCCGCCTCCACCACCTTGGAAACGATGGAGCGGGCCTCGCTCGGATGTTCCTCAAACCAGGCGCCCAGCTGTTCGTTTACCAGATTTTCCACCACCGGGCGGACCTCCGATGACACCAACTTGTCCTTGGTCTGCGAGGAAAACTTGGGGTCCGGCACCTTGACCGAGAGCACGCAGGTCAGGCCTTCGCGCGCATCATCGCCGGTCAGCGCCACCTTTTCCTTTTTCGCCAGGCCGCTGTCATTGGCATAGTTGTTGATGACCCGGGTCAGCGCACCGCGAAAACCGGCGAGATGGGTGCCGCCGTCGCGCTGGGGAATGTTGTTGGTGAAGCACAGCACATTCTCGTGGTAGCTGTCGTTCCACCACAGGGCACATTCGGTGGTGATGCCGTCCTTCTCTCCCCGGATCATGATGGGCTGGGGGAGGGCTGCCTGCTTGGTGCGGTCGAGATATTTCACGAAGGCGGCAATGCCGCCCTCATAGTGCAGCTCCACCACATGGGGTTCAACGCCGCGCTTGTCAGTGAGCACGATGCGCACCCCGGAATTGAGAAAGGCCAGCTCACGCAGGCGGTGTTCCAGGGTGGTGAAATCAAACTCGGTATGGGTGAAGGTTTCGGTTGACGGCAGGAAGGTCACTTCCGTGCCGCTCGCATCGCCCGCCTCGCCCACCACCTTGAGCGGCGCATCGGCATCGCCGTGGGTGAAGGTCATGAAATGGGTCTTGCCGGCGCGGTGAATGGTGAGCTTGAGCCAGGAGGACAGCGCATTCACCACCGACACGCCCACGCCATGCAGGCCGCCCGACACCTTGTAGGAATTCTGGTCGAATTTTCCGCCGGCATGAAGCTGGGTCATGATGACCTCGGCGGCGGAGACACCTTCCGACCTGTGAATATCGGTGGGGATGCCGCGGCCATTGTCGGTGACCGTGCAGGAACCATCGGCGTTGAGGGTGACGGTGACGAGATCGGCATAGCCCGCCAGGGCCTCGTCGATGGCGTTGTCCACCACCTCATAGACCATGTGATGCAGGCCCGATCCGTCATCGGTGTCGCCGATATACATGCCGGGGCGCTTGCGCACCGCATCAAGGCCCTTCAGCACCTTGATGGAATCGGCGCCGTAGTTTTCCGCGCCCCGCTTCATGTCTTCACTGTTCATTGTCTGTCCATTTCCGAAACCCGGCCTGCGGCCACATCAAGCACTGCCGAGCCTTCGCCCAACCCGTCAAACACCTCGCGGTCGGTGCCCGTCATCCAGACCTGGCCGCCCAGCGCCCGGAGCCGCTCATAGAGCGCCTGCCGCCGCGCCCGGTCGAGGTGGGCTGCCACCTCATCGAGAAGCAGCAGCGGGGCCTCGCCCGTCACCTCGCGCAGCGCTTCGGCCTGCGCCAGAACAAGGCCGATGAGCAGCGCCTTCTGCTCGCCGGTGGAGCACAGTTCAGCCGCCATGGCTTTCGGTCCATGGGACACCTGCAGGTCGCTCCGGTGCGGGCCTGAAAGGCTCCGCCCGGCCTGCCGGTCAGCCTTCCGCGAATCGGCCAGCAGTCTACGATATTCGTCCTCGGCGCGCACCGCCGGCATGGCCGAAACCAGCCCCTCAATATCACCGGACAGGGCAAGCTGCGCCCAGGGAAAGCTGGTGGTGGCGCGGCTCTGGTCAATATGCCGCGTGAGGGTGGCCACGGCCTCGTTGCGGGCAGCGCCAATGGCCACCGCCTGCTCGGCCATGCTGGCCTCCAGGCTCGACAGCCAGTGGCTGTCCGAGGTGACATCGGCCAGAAGCAGGTTGCGCTCGCGCATCACCCGCTCAAAGCCGGAAACACGGCTGGCATGGTCGGGATCGAACCCCGCCACCAGCCGGTCGAGAAAGCGCCGCCGGTCGCCCGCCGGTCCGGCAAAGAGACGGTCCATGGCGGGGGTGAGCCAGACCATGCGCAGCACATGGCCCAGCGCGCCCGACCCCTTCTGGGCGCGGCCGTCAATCAGCACCATGCGGGCCTGCGGGGCCTCGCCATCCTCGGTGGAGGGCGTCCAGCCGGTGCCGATGGCGTGGCTGGCGGTGGTGCCCTCCACTTCGGCGGCAATGGCCCAGGCGCCGCTGCCGCCCAGACGGCCCACCGTTTCAAAGGCGGCACCGCGCAGGCCGCGGCCGGGAGAGAGCAGCGAGACCGCCTCCAGCAGATTGGTTTTGCCGGCGCCGTTGGCCCCCACCAGGGCAATCAGCCGTGCCTTCAGGTCAAGTCTGAGGCCCGCATAGTTGCGGTAGTCGGTGAGGGTAAGTCGGACGAGGCCCAATGACGGCGGGTTCACGGCGGCGGGCTTGCCTCACACGCGCATGGGCATGAGGACGTAGAGGGCCGCCTCGTCGGCGGGATCGGCCACAATGGTGGGCGAGCCGGCATCGGCGAGACGGAAGGTCATCTCACCCGAGGTGATCTGGCCCGCCACATCCATGAGGTAGCGCGAGTTGAAGCCGATATCGAGCGGATCGCGGTCATAGTCGGCGGCGATCTCTTCCTCGGCCGAGCCGGAATCCGGATTGTTGACGGTGAGCGTCAGGCGGCCCTGGCCAAGGTTCATCTTCACCGCCCGGCTCTTTTCCAGCGAAATGGTGGAGACGCGGTCCACGGCATTGGCGAAGAGCTTGGCATCCACCGTCATGATCTTGTCGTTGTTGCGCGGAATGACGCGCTCATAATCCGGGAAGGTGCCGTCAATGAGCTTGGAGGTGAGCACCAGACGGCCCACGGCAAAGCGGATCTTGGAGGATGACAGGGCAATTTCCACCTCGCCGTCCTCGCCTTCCATGAGCTTGACGATTTCCAGCACGGTTTTGCGCGGAACGATGACGCCGGGCATGCCCCTGGCGCCCTCCGGCCGTGCCACCTGGGCCTGGGCCAGACGGTGGCCGTCGGTTGCCACGGCGCGCAGGAAGGAGCCCTTGTCCACCTCATGCAGGTAGATGCCGTTCAGATAATAGCGGGTCTCCTCGGTGGAGATGGCAAAGCGGGTTTTTTCGATGAGCGCCTTCAGGTCGGCTACCGGCAGGGAAAAGCTGTTGGCCATGTCGCCCGAGGCGAGGTCGGGAAAATCCTCCGGCGGCAGGGCCTGCAGGGCAAAGCGCGACTTGCCGGCGAAGATGTTGACCCGGCCCTGATCGGGGCCCTGGTCCAGCTCAAGCTGGGCGCCTTCGGGCAGCTTGCGCACGATGTCATAGAGCATGTGGGCGGGCACGGTGGCCGCGCCCTCGCGGGCCACTTCGGCGGCAACCGTTTCGACGATCTCGATGTCGAGGTCGGTGGCGATGAGGCGGACCACATCCTTGCCGGCCTGCACCAGCACATTGGACAGAATGGGAATGGTGTTGCGCCGCTCCACCACCGACTGGACGTGGTTCAGAGCCTTGAGAAAGGCAGTCCGCTCAATGGTCACACGCATGTCGGCAACATTCCCTGAAAAGACCGATTGACCCCCGCGCGGGGGGTCAAAAATTGTTGCGCGAACTGCCCGGCAAAGCAAGGGCTTTGCCGGGTTTTTCACGATCTTCTGCGGTTATTGCTGCTCCACCAGGCGGATGAGCAGGGCCACTTCGCGGGCCAGCCGCTCATCGGTCTTGATCTGCTCGTCGATCTTGCGCACGGCGTGCAGCACGGTGGAATGATCGCGGCCGCCGAAGCGCCGGCCGATCTCCGGCAGCGAGCGGGCCGTCATCTTCTTGGCCAGATACATGCCGACCTGGCGGGGGATGACCACCGAACGCGCCCGCCGGGGCGAGAGAATGTCCTGCCGGGCGACATTGTAGTGGCGGCCCACCACCTTCAGGATATCGTCGATCTTGATGCGGGCCTGGTCCGGGTTGGCCTGGACGTCGCGCAGCACCATGGAGGCGAGATCAAGGGTGATGGCCTGGCGGTTGAACTGCTGATAGGCGGCAATGCGGTTGAGCGCCCCCTCCAGCTCGCGGCCGCCGCCGGCAATGCGCTCGGCGATGAAGTCCAGCACCTCGGCGGGTATCTTCGCTGCCGGGTCGCGGGCCTGCAGCGCCTCAAGCCTGGAGTCGAGAATGCGGCGGCGCAGATCATGGTCCGGCGTTTCGATGTCGATGACAAGGCCGCCCATGAGCCTGGAGCGCATGCGCTGGTCGATGGTGTCAAGCTGGGCGGGCGGCACGTCGGCGGCCACCACCACCTGGCGCTTGGCGTCCACCAGCGAATTGAAGGTGTGGCAGAATTCCTGCTGCATGGTCTTGCCCTGCAGGAACTGGAAATCATCGATGAGCAGCACATCGACGTCGCGGAACTGGTCCTTGAAGGCGATGGTGTCACGGGCCCGCAAGGCATGGACAAAGCCATACATGAAGCGCTCGGCGGTGAGGAACAGAACCTTGCGGTCGGGCCTCGCCTCGCGGATGCGGTGGGCCACGGCGTTGAGCAGATGGGTCTTGCCCAGGCCCGAGGCGGAATGGATGAACAGCGGGTTGAAGCTGACGGGATGGCCCGCCGTGGCCTCGGCCACCCGGCCTGCCGCCGCATGGGCAAGCTGGTTCGAGGTGCCGACCATGAAGGTGGCGAAGGTCTGGCTGTCGTCAAGCGTGTTGGAACGCTCGGGCGCGAAGAAGCCGAGCACCGAAGGCCCGACCGGCGCCAGCCCGTCATGATGGCCATGGGCCGGACGGACCACAGGCTCCACCGCCTCGGGGCTGCGGGCAACCGGTGTGCCGGCCATGCGCACCCGCACCACCACCGCCTCCAGCGTGCCCAGTTCGCCCTCGGCCACCTTGGCCAGACGCGCCGCATAGTGGTTTTCAATCCAGCTCTTGAGAAAGCGGGTGGGCACCGAGACCACCAGACGGCCCGCCGCAAAATCCTCGGCCTCCATGCGGGCGAACCAGCTGGTGTAAAGGTCTTCGCCCAGCTCCGCCTTGAGGCGCTGGGCAATCCTGAGCCATCTGGCCTTCAGATCGCCGTCCTTCACGCCCCGCCCCTTCGGCTCTGCACGTTTTGCCTCCGTGCCCGGCGCGTTGCTGGTCTGCGCCGTGTTTATCTGTGCCGTCATCTTCAAACTCTTTGCCGCTTGGCCCCAGCCCCCAGAGCTGGAACACCTGAAACCCTGCCCCGTTGCCGGGGCGCCCCCGTTCGATGCCTGCCTTGGCACCACACACTGACGCCCTACGCCACCCCTTTCCCATGGCGGGCGGATTGATCCACCCGGCACGGATTGCCGGCCGCAGCGAGGCGGCCGTTCATTTCACACAGCGCTGCAACAGCAGAAATCCCTTCAGGATTGTGCCCTATCCCCGCGCTCTCGAGGGCGGACGCTACAAAAGCGCTCTGAAACAGTGCAACTGGATTCGGGCAATGCTCCGCACACGGAACAGAACAAAGCGCGCCCGCGGCGCGACGCTGCCGCGCCGCATTTTAATAAGCGTCTGGAATCACTTGCGGAATCAAATTGAAGTCAATTTCGTTCTGAATTCGCGCAAACCGTCGCAGGGGCGGCACGGCCCAAGGCCCGTGCCGCGATTTTGCGGCGGCTGATGCCGCTTCTTCACGGAGCCGTGATAAGCTTTTGTAACAAAAAGAAAAATTTTGTCAGGACTGTTAGCCCCCGGACAATCTGGCGAGGCCCTGCAAAAGCAAACGCCGCAGGACAGCAGCCCCGCGGCGTTTCATCAGTCACATATGCAAACCGGCCGATCAGCCCTTGACGGTGCGGACCCGGGCGGTCAGGCGCGACACCTTGCGGGCCGCCGCATTCTTGTGCAGCACGCCCTTCTGGGCGCCGCGCATCAGCTCCGGCTGGGCTGCCGCCAGGGCCGCCTCGGCGGCCTTGCGGTCGCCCGCAGCCACCGCTTCCTCAACCTTGCGGACGGAGGAGCGCACGCGGCTCAGACGGTTCTTGTTGACGGTGGCGCGGCGGCTGGCAACGCGGGTCGCCTTCTTTGCCGATTTGGTGTTGGCCATGAACGGTTCCTGACATTGGGATCAAACAGAAGGGCCGGAAGGACTGGCGGCTTTTGCCAAAAGCCGCTTCCGGCCGGGTCGGGCGGGCTTATAGGCAAAAGGGCTGCCGCCGTCAATTGCCGATGGGCGGGATTCCGCTGCCCGCCGGGCGGATTGCCAAGCGTGACGGCTTGCGCAACACTTCACCCCCGCCGGGCCCCTTGGCGCCGGTCAGGCACAAGCGGAGGCCAGCCATGGAACAGCCAAGCGAAATCAGGCCCTGGGGCGGCTTTACCGTGCTGGAGGAACGGCCCGGCTTCAAGGTCAAGCGTCTTTCGGTCAGGCCGGGCGGCCGCCTGTCGCTGCAAAGCCACCAGCACCGCGCCGAGCACTGGACGGTGGTGGCGGGCACGGCAACGGTTACCGTGCATGATGAGGTGAGCGAACTGAGGCGCGGCCAGTCCACCGATATTCCGCTGGGCGCCCGCCACCGGCTGGAGAATTTCCATGGCGACACGGTGGAACTGATCGAAATCCAGTTTGGCGACTATCTCGGCGAGGATGACATCACCCGCTATCACGATGTCTATCAGCGGGGCTGAGGACAGCATGGCAAGGCCCCCGCGCCGGATCGGCATTGATGTGGGCGGCACCAAGATTGCCGCCGTGGCCCTTGATGCCGGTGACCGGGTGATCTTTGAGGCGCGGGTGGCCACACCCGGTAGCTATGACGGGCTGGTCAGCGCGGTGGCGGGCCTGGTGCAGGCAGCGGGCGAGGGGCCGGTCGGCCTTGGCGCCCCCGGCTCGGAAAGCCCGGTGGACGGGCGGTGGCGCAACGCCAACCTCACCTTCTGCAACGGCAGACCCTTTGCCGCCGACCTGGCGCGGGCCGTGGCCAGGCCCCTGCGGGTGGAAAATGACGGCAACTGCCTGGCCCTGTCGGAGGCTCTCACCGGGGCGGGGCAGGGTTATGGAACGGTGGTGTTCATGACCATCGGCACGGCGCTGGGCGGCGGGCTGGTGATCGACGGGCGCCTGCGCAGCGGGCGCAACCGCGAGGCCGCCGAGTTTGGCCACACCGGCCTGCCCTGGCCCCGGCCGGATGAGCTGCCGCTGCTTGCCTGCTTCTGCGGCAAGGCCGGCTGTGCCGAACAATATGTCTCCGGCACCGGGCTGGAGCGTGACTATGCCCGGGCAAACGGCCAGACACTGCCGGGGGCGGCCATTGTGGCCGGGGCCCGGGCCGGCGAGGCGGCCGCCCAGGCGGCTCTGGCGCGGCTGCAGGACCGGCTGGCCAGGGTGGCGGCCAATATTGTGGCGGTCATTGATCCCGATCTGATGGTGATGGGGGGAAGCCTGGCCATTCTTCCCGAACTGGTGGAGGAGCTGCCGCCGCTCATTGCCCGCTATTCCTTTTCCGGCACGGCGCAGGTTCCGGTGGTGCGGGCGCTGCACGGCGGGCTGAGCGGCGCCATGGGCGCTGCCCGGCTGTGGGATCAGCCCTGAGGCGAAGCCTTCACCTGCAGACGGTGCAATTCATGGCCGTGGCGCTTCAGCCATTGCTTGGCGGCCCTGGCCTCAGGACAGTGGCTGAGCACCAGACGCCAGAAGCGGGGGCCATGGTTCATCTCGCGCAGGTGCGCCACCTCATGGGCGGCCACATAATCCAGCACCATGGGGGGCGCGAGGATGAGCCGCCAGGAATAGGACAGTGAGCCATCGGCGGCACAGGAGCCCCAGCGGCTTTTCTGATCGCGCAGGCTGATGCGGCGGTAGCGGGTGGCCATGGCCGTGGCATAACGCCCGGAGGCCTGGGTCAGGTCGCGCTTGGCTTCCGCCTTCAGCCAGTCGGTGAGGCGGCGGGCAAGGTGGGCTTCATCGCCCGGCACGGCAAGGGTTCGGGCCACGGCATCATGGACCACCAGACCGCGCCTGCCACCGCTGGCAATGATGCGGTGAAGCTCGCCCCGGAACAGGATTTCGGCCTCATGGGCGATGTGATGGGGGGTTTTCTGCTTCACCAGCTGTCCGGCAATCCAGAAGCTTGAACGCTCGGCAAAGGCCAGCGCCTCGGCGCGGGCGGCGCGGGTCGGCATGGTCACCACCGCCGACTGGCCATCGCGCCCCAGGCGCAGGATGAAGCGGCGCGCCTTCTGGTGGCGGCGAAAGGTAATGGCCAGGGTGCGGCCGCCCACCGTCAGCGTGGCGGGGGCGTCCTTGGCTTTTTCAGCGCTGAAGCCGAACAGGCGCAACATGTCCCATGAGGTAGGGTCAGGCTGACTGGGTGTCAATGAAGTCCCTGATGCGCGGCAGCACCTCACGCCGGAAGCGCGAACCGGAGAACACGCCATAATGGCCAACACCGGGCTGGAGCCAGTGCACGCGCTTGGACTCGGGCAGGGCCACGCACAGGTCGTGGGCGGCCTGGGTCTGGCCCTGGCCGGAAATGTCGTCGCGCTCACCCTCAATGGTCATCAGCGCCGTTTTGGTGATGTGCTGCGGGGTGATGAGTTCGCCGCGGTGGCGGAAGGTGCCCGCCGGCAGGGCGTGCTTGATGAACACGTAGTCCACCGTCTGGAGATAGAACTCGGCGGCGAGATCCATCACCGACATGTATTCGTCATAGAATTCCTCGTGCTTTTCGGCACTGTCGCCGTCGCCTTCCACCATGTGCCAGAACAGTTCGCGGTGGGCGTCGACATGGCGGTCCATGTTCATGGTCATGAAGCCGGTCAATTGCAGGAAGCCGGGATAGACCTCGCGCATCACACCGGCGTGCGGGAAGGGCACGCGCATGATGACGTTCTGGCGGAACCAGTCGATGCCCTTTTCCTTGGCCAGCTTGTTGACGGCGGTGGGGCTGCGCCGGGTGTCGATGGGGCCGCCAATCAGAATCTGCGAGCGCGGTGTGGCCGGATCGTCATGCTCGTTCATCACCGAGACCGCCGCCAGCACCGGCACCGAGGGCTGACACACCGCCATGACGCTTGCTGTATCGCCCATGTGGCGCAGCATGTCGATGATGTAGTCGACATAGTCATCGAGATCGAAGGACCCCGCCGACAGCGGCACCGTGCGGGCATCAAGCCAGTCGGTGATGTAAATGTCATAGAAGGGCAGCATGGACTGCACCGTGTCGCGCAGCAGCGTGGCATAGTGACCGGACATGGGCGCCACCAGCAGCACCTTCCGGCCCGGCGACTGGCCCTGGGGCAGGTGCTTCACGAAATGCAGAAGATGGCAGAAGGGCTTGGTGAGGGTGATCTCCTCGGTGATCCTGACGGGCTGGCCCGCAACCTCGACCTCGTGAATGTCGAAGCTGGGCTTGGCATAGCGGCGGGTGACGCGCTCGAACATCTTGAGCGAGGCAGTGGCCGAACGGCCGACATAGGTTTCCGCCAGCGGGTTGCCGGGGCTTTGCCAGAATTCCAGACCGGCCGTGGCCAGCGCCCGCAAGGGGGCGATCACCGCGTGGTTGAACTCATACATCTGATAGAGCATGGCGCTTTCCATCCCGGTGGAGAGTTATGTTGCAGCGCAGCATAGTCGGTCAGTCCCGGCCCTGCAAGCCGCCTCATCATGACCAAAGCCGCATGGCCGGTCCAGCGTCCCGGCTTTCCCTGCCCTTCTGCTTTCGGCTAAGTTGACGCCTGAGCGGAGGGGACATGAGCCAGAGCGACGACAGCACATTCAGCATCAACCGCAGCATCAACCGCGACATGCGGCAGGCGGCGCGGCTGCGTCTCGAAACCCTGGTGCGCCTGCGCTGGGTGGCGGTGCTGGGGCAGCTTGCCACGGTGCTGCTGGTGCATTTCGCGCTGGGTTTTCAGGTGCCGCTGGCCGCCTGCCTTGCGGCCATTGCGGTTTCGGCCTGGCTCAACATCTTCCTGTCGCTGCGCTGGCGCGGCAGCCAGCGGGTGGGCGCGGGCTCGGCGGGCTGGCTTCTCGCCTTTGACGTCCTGCAGCTCGCACTTCTTCTCTATCTGACGGGCGGACTTGCCAATCCCTTCACCTTCCTGTTTCTGGTGCCGGTGACGGTGGCGGCGGCCTCCCTGCCGCTGGAATGGATTGCCGGTCTGGTGGCCCTCACCATGGCGGCGGCCAGTCTGCTGGCCTTCTTTCACCTGCCCCTGCCCTGGGCCGGCGGCGTGCCGCCCGCCCTGCCGCTCACCTATCTTGCCGGCTTGTGGGCGGCCATCATTTCCGGTGTGGTGTTTGCCGCGCTCTATGTGCGCCGCATTGCCGCCGAAGCACGCCAGATGTCGGCAGCCCTTGCGGCCACGGAAATGGTGCTGGCACGCGAACAGCAGCTCTCGGCCCTGGACGGGCTTGCCGCCGCCGCCGCCCACGAACTGGGCACGCCGCTTGCCACCATTGCCCTGGTGGCCAAGGAACTCCGGCGCGAGGCCAAGCCGCAGTCGCCCATCCTTGAAGACCTCGACCTGCTGGTCAGCCAGTCGGCGCGCTGCCGCGAGATCCTGTCGCGGCTTGCCAGGCGTGATGCCCAGCGCGACGCCATGTATGAACAGGTCAAGCTGTCGGCGATGATCGAGGACATGGTGGCGCCCCTGCGCGGCTCCGATGTCACCATCGTCATCGACACCCGCCCCCTGACCCCGCGCGAGGCCAGTGCCGAGCCGGTGTTCGCGCGCAATCCGGCCATCACCCACGGCCTGTCCAACCTGATCGAGAATGCCGTGGACTTCGCCACCTCACAGGTGGTTGTCACGGCCACCTGGTCGGCCCAGCAGGTCACTGTCACCGTCAATGACGACGGTCCCGGCTTCGGCCAGGACATTCTTGACCGGATTGGCGAACCCTTTGTCACCTCACGGCCCGGCTATGACCTGGGCCGCGACCCCCTGGATGGTGAACATGAGGGCATGGGCCTTGGCGTGTTCATTGCCAAGACGCTGCTGGAGCGCTCCGGCGCCACGGTCCAACTCAGCAACGGCGCCCCGGCGCGCCCCGGCGCCAGCCTGACGGTGACCTGGCCCAGGCGCATGGTGGACCAGCTTCAGACATCGTCCACCACCCCTGACAAGAAGTCTGGATCAAGCCCCCTCGTCGCTCTATAAGGGCGCCCATCGGACCCTCCATGTCCTCTTTCAAGTGGCGCCCATGACCCTGCCTGACGACAAGACCCTGCTTCTGGTCGATGACGACAAACCCTTCCTGACCCGTCTGGCGCGGGCCATGGAAACCCGCGGTTTCGACGTCCGCATTGCCGACACGGTGGCCGATGGTGTGGCCGAGGTGACGCGCCAGGCGCCCGCCTTCGCGGTGGTCGATCTCAGGCTCAGTGACGGCAACGGCCTTGATGTGATCGAGGTGCTGCACGCCCGGCGGCCGGAGGCCAGGGTCGTGGTGCTGACGGGCTATGGCAACATCGCCACAGCGGTGACGGCCGTGAAGCTTGGCGCCATCGACTATCTGGCCAAGCCCGCCGATGCCGATGCGGTCTATGGTGCGCTGCTGTCGGAGAAGCATGACCGCACCGCGCTGCCCGAAAACCCCATGTCGGCCGACCGGGTGCGCTGGGAACACATCCAGCGCGTCTATGAGCTGTGCAACCGCAATGTCTCGGAAACGGCGCGCCGCCTCAACATGCACCGGCGCACCCTGCAGCGCATTCTGGCCAAGCGGGCGCCGAAGTAATCAGCTATCGGGATCGTGCAGCGTGTGCAGCCTGAGGGCGGCACAGCGGGCAAAATCAATGAGCAGCATCTTGCGGCGGGCGGCACTGAGCGGCGTTGCCAGGCTGTCGCGCATGACCTCGGCACCGAAGCGGTCGGCGATGATGAGGCCCGCCTCGGCCGGCATGACGCCGGGGTCGAGGCTTTCCGGAATGGCAAAATAGAAGCGGTCGCAGAAGGCCAGATAATCGTGCCATTTGTCATCGGCACGGAAGTCGGCCAGCGATGACTTGATTTCGATGATGGTGATTTCACCCGCCGCCGAAACGGCCATCACATCGACGCGCCGGCCCGAGGCCAGCGTCAACTCGTAAACCGGTGCCAGGCCGCGGTCGCGCAGCAGGCGGGCAACACCGCGCTGCAGCCCGGCGGCGGTTTCCGACTGGCGCCCATCGGGCCTGATCAGGCGGGCAGGTTCGGTCATGAGGGCACAAATGCTTTGACGGGAATGACTCACCCGGTATTGTGCGGGGCTGACAAGCCTCAGTCAATGGAGGCGGCAGGGGAGAGGGCATGCAGGCGCTTCTGCGGTTGAGCCGCTTCATCGATGGGACAACCCGGTTCATCGGTCATCATGTGCGCTGGCTGGTGCTGGCGGCGGTGCTGATCAGCGCCATCAACGCCGTCATGCGGAAATTCTTCGATCTGTCGTCCAATGCCTGGCTGGAATTGCAGTGGCTGCTGTTTGGCGCGGTGTTCATGCTGGCCGCCTCCTTCACCCTGCAGCGCAATGCCCATATCCGCATTGATGTGCTGTCGTCGCGCTGGTCGAAGCGCACCCGAGACTGGGTTGACCTGTTCGGCCACCTGTTCATGCTGGCGCCGCTCACGCTGGTCATGACCTGGCTGGCGGCACCCGCCTTTCTGGAAAGCTTCCGCTCTGGCGAACGCTCGGTCAATTCCGGTGGCCTGGCCGTATGGCCGGCAAAATTCCTGGTGTTTGCGGGTTTTCTGCTGCTGTTTTTCCAGATGATCTCCGAGGTCATCAAGCGCATTGCCGTGCTGCGCGGCGCCATTGCCGATCCCGAGCCTGAGCCGGTGCATGGCCATAATCCCGAAGATGTGACCACCGGGGGAGCGCACGCCGAATGATTGCGTTCATTGCCCAGAACCTGGCGCCGATCATGTTCGGCTCGCTCATCCTGTTTCTGCTGCTTGGCTATCCGGTGGCGTTCTCGCTCGCGGCCAACGGTCTGTTCTTCTTCGTGCTGGCGGTGGAACTGTCGCCCTATTCCAATGACATTTCGCTGGCCTGGCCGCTGTTGGAAACCCTCTCGGGGCGCATTCTCGATGTCATGCGCAACGAGACCCTGCTGGCCATTCCGTTCTTCACCTTCATGGGCATCATTCTGGAGAAGACCGGCATGGCCGAAGACCTGCTCGACACCATCGGGCAGCTGTTCGGCCCCATCCGCGGCGGCCTTGCCTATGCCGTCATTCTGGTGGGGGCGCTGCTTGCGGCCACCACCGGCGTGGTGGCTGCCTCGGTCATGGCCATGGGCCTCATCTCGCTGCCGATCATGCTGCGCTACGGCTATGACCGGCCGCTGGCCACCGGCGTCATTGCCGCCTCGGGCACATTGGCCCAGATCATTCCGCCGTCGCTGGTTCTCATCGTGCTGGCCGACCAGCTCGGCCGCTCGGTGGGGGACATGTATTCCGGTGCCGTGCTTCCCGGCCTGATGCTCACCGGCCTCTACTTGCTGTTTGTGCTGTTCATGTCCGTCGTTGCCCCGGCCAAGGTTCCGGCCCTCCCCGTCGCGGCGCGTACCCTCAGGGGCAGCGCCTGGCCGCTTCTGGCGCTGGCGCTGGCAGGCCTTGCCATCGGCTATGGGGCCTATCAGTTCTTCCTCCCCCGGGTTGAGACGGGGGCCGACATCTGGGCCGCCACAGTGGCGGTGGTGGCGGTTTATCTCTATGCCCTGGCCGACCAGCATTACGGCTTCAACAGCCTTTCCGACCTGGCCCAGCGGGTGGTCATTGTGCTGGTGCCGCCGCTTGCCCTCATCTTTCTGGTGCTGGGCACCATCTTTCTGGGCATTGCCACACCCACCGAAGGCGGCGCCATGGGTGCTACGGGCGCGCTTCTCATGGCGCTGGGCAAGCGCCGCCTGAACTACACCCTGCTCAGTGACGCGCTGGAGGCCACCACCCGGCTGTCCTCCTTCGTGCTGTTCATTCTCATCGGCAGCCGCATCTTCTCGCTCACCTTCTATGGCATCAACGGCCACATCTGGGTCGAGCATCTGTTCCTCGGCCTGCCGGGCGGCACCATGGGTTTCATGATCGCCGTCAATGTGCTGGTGTTCATTCTCGGCTGCTTCATCGACTTCTTCGAGATCGCCTTCATCGTCATTCCGCTGCTGGCGCCGGTGGCAGAAAAACTCGGCATCGATCTCGTGTGGTTCGGCATCATTCTGGGCATGAACCTGCAAACCAGCTTCCTCACCCCGCCCTTCGGCTTTGCCCTGTTCTACATGCGCTCGGTGGCACCCGACCGGCCCTATACCGACAAGGTGACGGGCAAGGTGCTGGCCGGCATCAAGACCACCGACATCTATCGCGGGGCGGTGGCCTTCATCCTGCTCCAGATCATCATGATCATTGTCGTGGTGGCCTTCCCGCACCTCTCCATCACGGCGGCGGGTCCCAAGGTCGACCCCAATTCCATCGACATCCAGATTCCCTTTGGCGGCGCGCCCGACGCAGGGCCCCCCGCACCCCCCTCCTTCAACTGAAAAGGGGCCTTGCGGCCCCTTTTTCTACCTTGCACAGAAGGCCGGAAGGCCGCGCCGCCCCGGGGGGCGGCGCGCGCCATACCTACAGTTCCTTCTTCCTCTGCTGGGCCATCATGAAGGCGTCGAAGGTCGCTTCCGACACCTGCTGCCAGAGATAGGCATCATTGCGGAAGGCGGCCATGGACTCATAAACCTTCTTGAAGGCGGCATTGGAGCCGGACAGTTCGGCATAGGCGGCCTTGGCCGAGTTGAAGGCCGCTTCCATCACGTCCTGCGGATAGGGCTTCAGCACCGCACCCGAAGCCACCAGGTTCTTGATGGCGGCGGGGTTGAGCGAGTCATACTTCGCGGTCACATCAAGGTTGGTGGCCTGGCAGGCCTGGCGCAGAATGGCCTGATAGGCCTTGGGCAGTTCGTTCCACTTCTGCAGGTTGATGAAGGTGTGGAGCGAGGCGCCGCCCTCCCACCAGCCGGGGTAGTAATAGTTCTTGGCCACCTTGTAGAAGCCAAGCTTCTGGTCGTCATAGGGGCCAACCCATTCGGCGGCATCAATGGTGCCCTTTTCCAGCGACGGATAGATCTCGCCACCCGGAATCTGCTGCGGCACCACGCCGATGCCGGACATGACCTTGCCGCCGAAGCCCGCGATGCGCATCTTCAGGCCCTGCATGTCGGCGACCGATTTGATCTCCTTGCGGAACCAGCCGCCCATCTGGGCGCCGGTGTTGCCCGCCGGAAAGCCGATGTAGCCGTGATTGGCGTAGAACTCGTTGAGCAGGTCATTGCCGCCGCCGTGATAGAACCAGGCAAACTGCTGGCGGGCATTAAGACCGAAGGGCACCGCCGTGCCGAAGGCGAAGGTCGGGTCCTTGCCCCAATAGTAATAGGAGCAGGTGTGGCAGCACTCGATGGCGCCCTTGCCCACCTCATTGGCGGCCTCGAAGGCCGGGGCAATCTCGCCCGCCGGAAACACCTGAATCTGGAATTTGCCGTCGGTGGCCTCACTCACATATTTGGCAACAGTCTCGCCGCCGCCGAAAATCGTGTCCAGCGACTTGGGAAAGCTTGAGGTCATGCGCCACTTCAGTTCCGGCGCCGACTGGGCAATGGCGGGCGAGGCAATGGCAGCGGTGGCCCCTGCGGCAGCCACCCCGGCCTTGCTAAAGAATTTCCGGCGGTCCATGTGGTTCTCCCTGTTGGCAAAAACTGGTTGTTCTTTTTCTCGGTGCGCCAGCCCAGCATAGCCAGACCGTGGCGTGGTCCGCTACTATAGGCAAAAGATGGCACCCGGCAATGGACGAAAGGAAGGCGCTGATGACCGAATTTCGAATGGAGCGCGACAGCCTGGGGGAGATGGCCATTCCGGCTGATGCCGATTATGGCATCCACACGGCGCGCGCCGCCGCCAATTTTCCCATCACCGGCACCCTGCTCCGGCATTTCCCTGAACTGATCGAGGCGCTGGCCATGACCAAGAAGGCCGCCGCCATGGCCAACCGCGACCTGGGGGCCCTGACGCCGCCCCTGGCGCGTGCCATCATTGCCGCCTGCGACCGGATCATGGCGGGCGAGGGCCACCGCGACTTCATCGTCGACATGGTGCAGGGCGGGGCCGGCACTTCCACCAACATGAACGCCAATGAGGTGATCGCCAACATGGCGCTGGCCAGCATGGGCAAGGCGCGCGGCGACTATGCCGCGCTCCACCCCAATGACCATGTGAACCTGTCGCAATCGACCAATGACGTCTATCCCACCGCGGTCCGCCTCACCATGGTGCGGCAGGTGCCTGAACTCATTGCCGCGCAGACCGCCCTCAAGGATGCGCTGATGGCCAAGGCGGCGGCCTTCGACGACATCATCAAGGTGGGCCGGACGCAGCTCATGGATGCCGTGCCCATGCGGCTCGGGTCCGAGTTCCGGGCCTTTGCCGTGACGGTGGGGGAAGACATTGAACGCCTGCGCGAATTCTCCCGCCTGCTGTGCGAGGTCAATCTCGGCGGCACCGCCATCGGCACCGGCATCAACACCCCCGCCGACTATGCCGCCACCGCCATCCGCCATCTCTCCACTATTTCCGGCGTGCCCATGGTGCTGGCGGGCGATCTCATCGAGGCCACCTCGGACATGGGGGCCTTCGTCACCTTCTCCGGCGTGCTGAAGCGCATTGCCGTCAAGCTGTCGAAGATCAGCAATGACTTGCGCCTGCTCAATTCCGGCCCGCGGGCGGGCTTTGGCGAAATCCACCTGCCCGCCGTGCAGGCGGGCTCGTCCATCATGCCGGGCAAGATCAACCCGGTCATGCCCGAGGTGGTGAACCAGATTGCCTTTCAGGTCATCGGCAATGATCTCACTGTCACCATTGCCGCCGAGGCGGGCCAGCTTCAGCTCAACGCCATGGAGCCGGTCATCGTCTTCAACATCCTGCAATCCATGCGCATGCTGACACGCGGCATGACGGTGCTGCGCGAGAAGTGCGTGGAAGGCATCGAGGCCGACCGCGACCGCTGCCGCGAACTTCTGGAAAACTCGCTGGTGTCGGTCACCGCACTCAATCCCTATATCGGCTATGCCGAGGCCAGCCGGGTGGCCAAGGAGGCGCTGAAATCACGGCGCTCCATCCGCGACGTGGTGCTGGCGGAAAAGCTGATAACCGAAGCCCAGCTTGATGAAGCCTTCACCCCGGAGAAACTGCTGGGACGGGGAAAGTAAAATCGGGGTGGGCATTTTCCCCATCACCTGATCCGAAAACCGCTGCGCACTATTCGGGGTGAGCTCCTTTATGCATCACCTGATCCGAAGAGTCTTCAACTGTTCGGGGTGAGCTTTATTGCGCATCACCTGATCCGAAAACCGCTGCGCACTTTTC
>ERZ1645187.562-NODE-562-length-36652-cov-244.217559_pt1 | contig 36652 bp, 25 predicted proteins | sample MGYA00575352_ERZ1645187 | MGnify/ENA primary metagenome ERZ1645187 (study PRJEB40837, sample SAMN11349314) | freshwater sediment metagenome | isolation source: river sediment | host: Sediment | place: India: Wazaribad , New Delhi | collected 2017-02-21 ... | reverse complement strand
TCATGGTCGAGGGCCGCTGCGCCCTCTCCGCCTACGCCACCGGCGAGTCGCCCAACTGCCAAGGTGCCTGCTCCCCGGGCCAATGGGTGCGCTGGGAGGAAACCCCCCAAGGCATGGAGACCCGTCTCAACGGCATCCTCATCGACCGCTTCGCTGCCGGGGAGCGCACCGGCTACCCGACCCTGTGCAAGGGTCGTTTCGAGGTCAACGGCGAGACCTATTACGCCATCGAGGAACCCACCAGCCTCAACACCCTGGAGTTGTTGCCCGAACTGGCCCGCATCGGCGTGCGCGCCATCAAGATCGAGGGCCGCCAGCGCAGCCCGGCCTACGTGGCCCAGGTCACCAGGGTGTGGCGGGCGGCCATCGACAGCCTCCGGGCCGGCCCGGAGCGGTTCAAGGCCGCGCCGGCCTGGATGGCGGAACTAAACAAGGTCTCCGAAGGCCAGAGCCATACCCTGGGTGCCTATCACCGGCCATGGAAATGACGGTTTCCCTGCGGGCCATCCCCGGCATCAGGGCTTTCGATCCGGCCCGGTGGGAGGAAGGAGGGTCGGGGGGCGTCTGGCGGGGGCGTGCATGGCAGGGATGCCATGCCCGAGCCTCCATGGATAGATTTACGGCGTCCCTCGCCAGACGCCACCCGACCCGGGAACGCCAGCCCATCGTCCTCTGGTCATTTTCCCAGAGCGCCCATCCACTTCTTCTTAGGAACCCAAAGGGATGAACCTTGCCCTTGGTCCGTTGCTGTACTACTGGCCCCGCCAGGAGACCCTGGCTTTTTACGCCGATGTCGCCACCAGCCCGGTGGATACGGTCTATCTCGGCGAGACCGTCTGCTCCCGCCGCCATGAGCTGCGCCTGGACGACTGGCTCGGCCTGGCCCGCGACCTGGCCGCCGCCGGCAAGGAGGTGGTCCTGTCCACCCAGAGCCTGATCGAGTCCGAATCGGACCTCAAGACCCTGCGCCAGATCACCGGCCAGGGCGACTTCCGGGTCGAGGCCAACGACATGGGCGCCGTGCGCCTGCTGGAGGCCCACCAGGTCACCAACTGGATCGCCGGACCGACCCTGAACATCTTCAATCCCCAGACACTGGACCTGTTGATGACGGCCGGGGCGCGGCGCTGGGTCGTGGCGCCGGAGATCTCCGGGGCCGACCTGGCGGCGGTTCGCGCCGGCCTCGCCCAGCCCATCGAGACCGAGGTCTACGCCTATGGTCGCCTGCCCCTGGCCTACTCGGCGCGCTGCTTCACCGCCCGTCACTTCAACCTGCAAAAGGATGCCTGCGAGTTCCGCTGCCTGTCGGTCGAGGATGGCATCGTGCTCCACACCCGGGAGGGCGAGCCCTTCCTCACCCTCAATGGCATCCAGACCCAGTCGGCGCGGGTCCACAACCTGCTCGCTGACCTGCCGAACCTGGCCGGCCGGGCCGAGATCCTGCGCATCAGCCCCCAGGGCGCCCACACCCTGGACATCATCACCCTGTTCCGCGCCGCTCTGGACGCCAAGCTGACCCCTAGCGCCGCCCTGGACGCCAGCCGCGACTATATGCCTGAGGCCCCCTGCAATGGTTTCTGGCACGGTCGGCCCGGGGTTGAACAGTACGTCGCCGCCTGAACTGACCTGACCCTGATCGCGCCCATCCGGACTGGACCAGCCTCATGACCTTTCCGCCTCGTCTGCCCTCGCCGCCCCGCTTCCTTGCCGAGCCCCTCGACCGGCTGCGCCGCCGGATCGATGAACGGCTGGACAATCCCGGCATTCCCGATTTCAACCTGCCGCCCGCTGTGGCCCGGATCATCTCCCGGCTACCGGCCCAGCCCCCCGCTCTGGCCCTCACCACAGCCCTGAATCTGGCCCTCGACCGTATCCTGCCCCGGGATACCCTCGAACCCCTGCAAGGGCGCTGGCTGCGGCTAGTCATCACCGATGCTGGTCTGACCCTCGACTTTCACCTGGCCGGCAAGCATTTCCGGCCAGGTCGCCCGGGACGGTCTGGCTTGCAAAGCGGGCATGCCGGGCAAGGCAGTCAAGGCGGGCATACCGGCCATGGCGGGCAAACTTGGCAAGGCGGTCATGGTGGTCCTGGTGGTCCTGGTGGTCCTGGCGGGCATACCAGGCAAGGCGATCAAGCCGGTCATGGCGGGCAAGCTGGACATGGCGGGCAAGTCGGGCAAAGCTGGAAAAGTGGGCAAGGCACCGGCGCTAAACCCGACGTCACCCTGACCGCCCGGACTCGCGACTACCTGGCCCTGGCCCTGCGCGAGGAAGATGCCGATACCCTGTTCTTCAGCCGCCGCCTGCGCATGGAAGGGGCCACGCATCTGGGACTACTGGTCAAGAACACCCTCGACGCCGTGGACTGGTCCGCCTTCCGGGAACGCCTGGAGCGCTTCCTACCCCCCCGCAGCGAAGAGGCGGGCCGCTACTCGGCGGTTTGATCGGGCCAAGCCGGCAGGCTTGAGCCTGCTCACCAGGTAAGCCGCGGGCCCACCTGGTGACCGTCATGGGTATGGGCTAACTACCTACTTCTCCTTGGTGGTAGGTGCGACCTGAGCCGCTGGCTGAACAGCGGTCAGCCTTGGGTGGCCACCCCGTGCCGGTGAAAATCAGCTTGGCCAGGTCGATGCCGATCACCGCGCCATCCGCTCTTTGCTATGCTCAATCATGGGTCCGCTTCGTCCCCTGGGTTGTCGACGTTGGTTAGATCGTCCAACGTGCCCGCTTCAGGGGGATGCTAGAGGCGTCCAATTCCGTTGACGAGGTTGGTGACAACGTCCAACGCGCCCGATTGGGGATAAGTCAATGCCCCCGTTTCTCTTCTCACATCGAAGTCGCCGCTTCTTGGCGGTAAGCGTCGCGGCCTGTCTGGGAGCGGCGGTGCTGATCTGGACCCTCTGGCCCTGGCTGCCCATGGGGAAAGACAGCCGTCCGCGCACCCTTGTCCTTTACGGTTTCAGCATCCTGGAGCCGACCATCACCAAAACCCTGTTTCCCGCCTTTCGGGAAAAGTGGCGGGCGGAAACCGGGGAGGATGTGGAACTGATCAGTTCCTTCGCCGGTTCCGGGACGGTTACGAACCAGTTGATCATGGGCGTGCCGGCGGAAATCGCCATCTTCTCCACCGAACTGGACGCCCGGCGTTTGCTGGAGGCGGGGGTGGTGAGCGGCGAAACCTGGAAACGCCTGCCCCATGGCGGGGTCATCAACCGCACCCCCTTCGTGATTGTGACCCGGCCGGGAAACCCCAAGGGGATCCATGATTTCTCCGACCTGACTAAACCGGGGGTCGGCATCATTCACCCCGATCCCCTCACCTCGGGCGCCGCCAACTGGTCCATCCTGGCGGAATACGGGGCGGCCATGACCCGGCCTGGCGCGACGCCCGCCGATGGCCAAGCGCTGCTCCTTGGCATCTGGCGCAACGTGGTGTCCCTGGCGGGCAGCGGCCGGGCCGCCAGAACCCAGTTCGACAGCGGCTTTGGCGACGTGCTGATCACCTACGAACAGGATGGCCTGGCGCAGGGCTCCCGAGAGGGGCCCGCCCATGAGCTCATCTACCCCCGCTCCACCATCATGAGCGAGCACACCCTGGTGGTCATCGACCGCAACATCACCGGGGAACAGCAGGCGCTGATCCAGGCATTCATCGATTTCATCTGGAGCGAGGAAGGGCAGCGGCTCTTCGTGGCCTGCGGATTCCGCAGCGTGAATGTGTCGTTGAACGGGTACAACCCGGAATTCGGCGAAATCCAGGTGCCATTACTGGTGTCGGACTTTGGCGGTTGGAACCGGGCCAAACAGGAGATTATCGACGAGGTCTGGAAAAATAAGGTCCTGAAGGAGATAAACCGATGAATTCCGAACTGACGTATGGCAAAGGGATGTCACGGCTGTTGCCCGCCGGTTTTCTGGTGCTGGTCATGCTGCCCCTCCTGCTGTTGCCGCTGGCTTCCGTGTTCATCTATGCCCTGAAGGGGGGTCTCGGTGATTTCGCGGCCGCCCTGATCACCAAGGATGCCCTTTTTGCCCTCCGTTTCAGCCTCCTGATCGCCTTGGCCACGGCCGCGGTAAACACCGTCCTCGGCGCCTATGCGGCCTATGTCCTTAGCAAGACCCGTTTTCCCGGCCGTGAACAACTCGGGATTGTCCTCAACCTCCCGGTCGCCATCCCCAATGTGGTGGTCGGCACCTCCCTGCTCCTCTTGTGGGGCCCCATCGGCCTGTTCGGGGAACTGCTGGCGCCTCTCGGGATTCAGCCCATGTTCACCCCCATCGCGGTCCTGCTGGCCCACATCTTTGTCACCCTACCCTACATGGTGGGCGCGGTCAGACCGGTGCTGGACGACCTGGAGACCAGCTACGAGGAGGCCGCTTACACCCTGGGCGCCAGCCGCTGGCAGACCTTCCTCCACGTCGTGTTCCCCGCCATGCGGGGCGGCCTGATCACCGGCGCCCTGCTCACCTTCGCTCACTCCCTCGGCGAGTTCGGGGCCACGGTGATGGTGTCGGGGAATCTGCGGCTGCGCACCCAGACGGCGCCGCTGTACATCTACACGCAATTCGAGAGTGGCAATATCGCCACCGCCAACGCGGTGGCCGCCGTGCTGGCGATCCTGTCCTTCCTGCTGTTTTCCATCATCATTGGCATGGCCAGCAGGTCCCGCGCCAGGAGAGCCCGGTCATGATTCGGGTCTGCGGCACTCACCGCCACGTCAGGAGAGGCAAGGGATGATCCGCATCGAGAACATCGGCAAAAAATACGGCGACTTGTGGGTGGTGGCAGGGGTCTCGCTGGAAGTAAACGAGGCCGAGTTCGTCGTCCTGCTGGGCCCCAGCGGCAGCGGCAAGAGCACCATTCTGCGCATGGTGGCCGGCCTGACCATGCCGGATGAGGGGCGAATCCTGCTCAACGCGGCGGATATCACCTGGCTGCCGCCGCAACAACGGGGTTTCGGTTTTGTCTTTCAGAACTACTCCATCTTTCCGTACATGACCGTTGCGGAGAACATCGGCTTCGGTCTGAAAATCCGCAAAACGCCCCCGGCCGAACGCCGGCGGCGAACGGAGCGCCTGCTGGAGATGGTGGGATTGGCGGGATTGGGGGCACGCTACGCGCACCAGCTATCGGGCGGACAACTACAGCGCGTGGCCCTGGCCCGCGCGCTGGCCTACGATCCCAAGGTGCTGCTGCTGGACGAGCCGTTCGGCGCGGTGGACGCCAAGACGCGCATCCAGCTCCGCAAGTCGTTGAAGGGCATCGTCAAGGAGATGGGGGTGACGACCCTCATGGTGACCCACGACCAGGAAGAGGCGTTCGAGTTGGCGGACCGCATCGCGGTGGTCAACCGGGGACGCATCGAGCAGTGCGCCCTGTCCAGCGAGGTCTACTATACCCCCGTCACCCGGTTCACGGCCGATTTTGTCGGGGATATCAATTTCATGGAAGGGCAGGTCTCCGCCAGTGGCCCCGATCTGTGTGAGATCGAACTGGCCATCGGCGGCCGGGTACGGCGGCGCGGCGCCTATCCTTTCGCGCCGGGATGGCCGGTCCTCTACGGCATCCGTCCCGAGCAGATCCGGGTCAGTCTGCTGGAACCCCTGGCGCATGAAAACGGGATCCAGGGGGTCATTGAGAAGCGGCTGTTTCTCGGCGATGCCACCCAGTATGCCATCCGTCTGGAGGGGGGTCGGCTCCTGGAAGTGCGGATTCTGAACTATCTGTTTATCGAAGGCATGGCCATGCCCTACGAACTGAACGAGCGGGTCTGGCTGATCTGGAGCCAGGGCTCGGGGATCATTCTTGACCACGGCAACGGCACGCACGATTGAGCTTCCGTGGGAAAAACCAGCCCGAGGGCCGCGCGGGGAAAATGCTCAACCCAGGGAGTCGATGTAGGCGGAGGAGACCTTCGGTTCCACGCCGCTGATACGGGCATGCTGGGCCAGGTGGAAGACCTTCACCATCAGCATGACGATCCCCGTGGTCCAGGCGAAGGTGAACATGCCGGACAAGGCGATGATCATGTTCATCATTTTCCACCCCTCCGGCATCAGGTCCGTACTGAAGCCCACGGTGGTGTAGGTACTGCCGCAAAAGGTGATCGCGTCCCGCAAATTCGGTATCAGGCCCAGGGTGAAGATCATCAGTGCCCAAATGACGATCTCCCCGATATGGGTCAGGGTCAAAATAAAGATACTGAAATAGAAGAGAAATTCCACCCGCCAGTAAGCGCGGCGGTGGAGGAGGGCGCGACTGTGCCGCTCGAACCTGGAGTAGATCTGGGCGATGGACAGGCCGTGAAAGCCGAGGATGATCATGAGCCCCACGCCCCCCACCACGAAGTCGGGGAGGTCATAGCCGATGGCGATGGCGCTCAGGTTGTCGATGACCTGAGCCGGCACCGCGGGGGCGAGGGCCGTCGCGACTTCCGTGGTGAGTGGGCCGGGGGTGATGGGGTCTGACATCTTGATCGCTTCCTAAGCCCTCGATGCGGGCTGGGCGGACAGGGAAAAGCGCCGCGTAGGCCTCGATTTCGGTACGGAAAATGGGGGAGCAGGGTAGCCTGGATTAGCGAGGGGATGGAGTCATCCGGAATGCGTTGGCGTTAGTTGGAAGGCGTGTCAGACGTTCCGCGGATTGCGCCTTTCCTGGCAACCGGATGCGCCTCCATCACCAGCTTCTGGAAATCCTCCGCCGGCAGGGGCTTGCCATAGAGATAACCCTGATAGATGCCGCAGCCCTCGGCCTCCAGAAAGTCCCGCTGGGCCTGGGTCTCCACCCCCTCGGCCACCACCTCGATGCCCAGGCTGTCGGCCATGCCGATGATGGTCCGCACGATGATGTCGTCCGTGGCCTTGATGCCGATGTTGTGGACGAAGGCCTGGTCGATCTTGAGCTGGGACAGGGGCAACTGGGTCAGGTAGGCCAGGGAGGAGTAGCCGGTGCCGAAGTCGTCCAGGGAGAAGCTGACCCCCAGGGAATTCAGGACCTTCATCTTGCGCACGCTGTCGCCGACGTCGTCGAGGATGGCGCCTTCGGTCAGCTCCAGCTTGAGGCGGTCGGGCGCGATGCCCTGGCGCCGCAAGGTGCGCCGCACCGCGTCGACGAAATCCAGGTCGCGCAACTGGCGGGCGCTGACATTGACGGCGAGCTGGAGGTCGCCGAGCCGGGGGTCTCCCTCCCACCCCTTGAGCCGGGCGCAGACCTGATCCAGGACCCATTCCCCGATGGGGACGATGAGCCCCGTCTCCTCCGCCAGGGGGATGAAGGTCATGGGCGAGACCATGCCCCGTTCCGGGTGCCGCCAGCGCAGCAGGGCCTCGGCCCCCAGGGGCCGGCCGTCGGTGGCGACCTGCACCTGGTAGTGGAGGACGAATTCGTCGTTGGCCAGGGCGCGACGCAGGTCGGTCTCCAGGAAGGCGCGCTGGGAAACCAGCGACTCCATCTCCGGATCGAAGACGCAGAGCCGGTTGCGGCCCTGGTTCTTGGCCTGGTACATGGCGATGTCGGCCTTCTTCAGCAGCTCGCCGGGGGTGGCCCCGGGGTCTTGACCGAAAAGGACCAGGCCGATGCTGGGGGTGCTGAGGTAGTCGTGGCCGGCGAGTTGGTAGCTGGCGTTGAGGGCGGCGAGGAGCCGCTCGCCAGCCTCCTCGGCCTGGCTTTGCGCCTCATCCGCATCGGGGCTGAGCTCTTCGAGCAGGACCACGAATTCGTCGCCGCCCAGGCGGGCCACGATACCCTTGGGTGCCGCCTCGTCCTGGAGGCGCCGCGCCACTTCCTGCAGGAGCAGGTCGCCGATGCCATGGCCCAGGGTCTCGTTGAGGGTACGGAAGTTATCCAGGTCGATGAGCAGCAGGGCCCCCAGGTGCAGATGGCGGGCGCTGGCGGCCAGGGCCAGGGTGAGGCGGTCCGCCAGCAATTGGCGGTTGGGCAGCTTGGTCAGGCTGTCATGGGAGCTGAGGTGGGCGATACGCTCCAAGGTCTCCTGGCGCTCGGTGATGTCGCGGGCATAGGCGACGAAGACGCACTCACCACGTCGCTTCCGGGCGGCCAGGGTGAGCTCCAGGGGAAACTCGCTGCCGTCGGCGCGCAATCCGGCCATCTCCTGGGTCTTGCCCATCCGTGGCGGGGGGTGGGTGGCCAGCGCCCGCGCCAGCCACTGACGGTGAGCCTCCCGGAACAGGGTCGGCAGCAGCTTCTCGGCGAAATCCTCATCCAGGATCTGATCGATGCGCCAGCCGAAGATCCGTTCCGCCTGGGCATTCCAGCCCGTGATCCGGCCGTGGCTGTCCAGCTCGATGACCCCATCCGGCGAGGCGTCGACCAGCATCTTGATCCGCTCCAGGTGTTCCTTGAGGCACTCGTCCGCCGTTCGCAACTCCTGCTCGATACGCCGACGCTCGGCGATCTCGCGGATCAGGTGGGTGGTGTTGGCGGTCAGGGAGCTGTAAATCGCCAGGACCAGGCTGACGAGGACGCTGGCGGAGCCCCGCATCTCCTCGGTGGCCCGGGTCTTGGCGGTCTCGAGGTCCAGACCGGCCTGGCATCCCAGCACCACCTTGGCCAGGTAGCGGTCCTTCTCCAGGATGTGGGAGGCCAGCCAGCGGGTGAGCAGGGACAGCAATTCCTGGACCAGTTCCTCCACGGGCCGGTCGCCAGCATCTTCCTTGGCCTTGAGGACGCTGGCGATGAAGGTCTGGTGTTCGGCGCGATGGGCGGTCTCCGCCGGATCTTCGGCCAGGTATTCGCCCCAGATACCCTCCTCGGTCGCGAAGTGGTAGAGGGTGTAATCGACCAGACCAGCGAGGATGACATCCAGGCCCAGTTCCTGGGAGGGGAAGGCAACGTGGGTGGCGAGGTCGTTGAGGATCTCGACCAGACGCCGGTGTTGATCGTCGATGCGCTCGATGCCCGTGGCGAAGTTGTCGTTCCAGGGGAAGATGGCGATGCTGCTCATGGTGTCGGGCCGTCAGCCAGCGGTGTCCCGTGTTCAGGTCCTACCCCTGCGCAATCATTCATGGTTTCTCCGGGTCGGGTAATGCCTGGCGGGGGACGCCGTAAATCCGTCCCTGGAGCCTTGACGACCGCATCCCTGCGGTCGACACCCCCGCCAGGCACCACCCGACCCTCCCTGCATAGATTCAAAGCGCATGGCATGGTTAGTTGGCCTCGGGCTCATAGGCCAGATTGGGCGCCAGCCAGCGCTCCATCTCCGCCAGGGGTAGGCCCTTGCGCTCGGCGTAGTCCGCCACCTGGTCCCGGCCGACCTTGCCGACGGAGAAATAGCGAGCTTCGGGGTGGGAGAAATAGAGGCCACTCACCGCCGCGGTGGGGACCATGGCCTTGGACTCGGTGAGCCAGATGCCGGTGTGCCTCTCCACCTCGAGGAGTTGCCACAGCAGGTCCTTCTCGGTATGGTCCGGGCAGGCGGGGTAGCCCATGGCCGGGCGGATGCCCTGGTAGCCCTCGGCGATCAGTTCCTGGTTGCTCAGGTCTTCGTCGGCGGCATAGCCCCAGTGGCGCTGGCGCACCCGCAGGTGGAGCAACTCCGCCAGGGCCTCAGCCAGGCGGTCGGCGAGGGCCTTGAGCATGAGGGCGGAGTAGTCGTCGTGGTCGGCCTCGAAGGCCGCCACCCGTTCATCGATGCCGATGCCGGCGGTGCAGGCGAAGGCCCCCAGGTAGTCGTTGAGGCCGGTATGGAAGGGCGCGATGAAGTCGCTCAGGCAGTCGTTGGCCTTGCCCGCTGGCTGGCGGCCCTGCTTGCGCAGGTTGTGGAAGCTGATCCAGGGCTCGAAGCGCTCCTCCGTGGCGAAGACCTGGATGTCGTCGCCGACGGCGTTGGCGGGGAAGAGGCCGATGACGGCGGCGGCGCGCAGCCAGCGCTCGCGGACGATGCGCTCCAGCATCTCATGGGCGTCGTCGAAGAGCTTGCGGGCCTCCTCGCCCTTCTCCGGGTCGTCGAGGATCTGGGGGAAGCGGCCCTTCAGCTCCCAGGCGTGGAAGAAGAAGGTCCAGTCGATGTAGGGGGTGATCTCGCTCAGGGGGATGTCGGCAAAGACCTGGAGGCCGGGCTCCCGGGGGGCGGGGGGCTGGTAGTGATCCCAGTCGATGGCCACCGGGTTGGCGCGGGCCTCGGCGAGGGGGATCAGGTCCTTGGCCTCGCCGGCGGCGGCGCGGCGCTCCCGCACCCCGACGTAGTCTGCGGCGATGGCCTGGACGTAGGGCCCCTTGAGCTCGGCGGAGAGCAGGTTGCTCACTACCCCCACGGCGCGGGAGGCGTCGGGGACGTAGATGACGGGCTGATCGTATTTGGGGGCGATCTTGACCGCCGTGTGGGCCTTGGAGGTGGTGGCGCCGCCGATGAGCAGGGGGATGGTGAAGCCCTGGCGCTGCATCTCTGCCGCCACCAGGACCATCTCCTCCAGGGAGGGGGTGATGAGGCCGGAGAGGCCGATGACGTCCACCTGGTGGTCGCGGGCCGCGCGCAGGATGGTCTCGGTGGGGACCATGACCCCGAGGTCGATGACCTCGTAGTTGTTGCACTGGAGGACCACGCCGACGATGTTCTTGCCGATGTCGTGGACGTCGCCCTTGACCGTGGCCATCAGCACCTTGCCGGCGGCCTGGTGTTCACCCCCGGCCTTCTCCGCCTCCAGGAAGGGCTGGAGGTAGGCCACCGCCTTCTTCATCACCCGAGCGGACTTGACCACCTGGGGCAGGAACATCTTGCCGGCGCCGAAGAGGTCCCCGACCTGGTTCATGCCCGCCATCAGGGGGCCTTCGATGACCTTGAGGGGGGCGCCCAGGGCCTGGCGGGCCTCCTCGGTGTCGGCCTCCACGAATTCGGCGTTGCCCTTGATCAGGGCCTGGGCCAGGCGCTGCTCCACCGGCCAGTCGCGCCAGGCCAGGTCCGGCCCGGCCGCCCCGCCGACGGCCCCGCCCTTGAAGCGGCCGGCCAGCTCGATGAGGCGCTCGGTGGCGTCCAGGGGGGAGGGGCTAACGGACGTCCGGTTGAGGACCACGTCCTCCACCGCCTCGCGCAACTCCGGGTCGATCTCGTCGTAGATGGCGAGCTGGCCGGCGTTGACGATGCCCATGTCCATGCCGGCGCGCACGGCGTGGTAGAGGAAGACGGCATGGATGGCCTCCCGCACCGGGTCGTTGCCGCGGAAGGAGAAGGAGACGTTGGAAACGCCGCCGGAGACCAGGGCGTGGGGCAGGGTGGCCTTGATCTCCCGGGTGGCCTCGATGAAGTCCACGCCGTAGTTGGCGTGCTCCTCGATGCCGGTGGCGATGGCGAAGATGTTGGGATCGAAGATGATGTCCTCGGCCGGGAAGTCGAGGGTCTCGGTGAGCAGCCGGTAGGCACGGGTGCAGATCGCCACCTTGCGCGCCTGGGTATCGGCCTGGCCCTGCTCGTCGAAGGCCATGACGATGACGGCGGCGCCGTGGCGGCGGCAGAGGCGGGCGTGCTCCAGGAAGGCCGCCTCACCCTCCTTCAGCGAGATGGAGTTGACGATGGGCTTGCCCTGGACGCACTGGAGCCCGGTGGCGATGATCTCCCACTTGGAGGAGTCGATCATGAAGGGCACCCGGGCGATATCCGGCTCGCTGGCGCAGAGGTTGAGGAAGCGGCGCATGGCGGCGACGCCGTCGAGCATGGCCTCGTCCATGTTGATGTCGATGACCTGGGCGCCGTTCTCCACCTGGACGCGGCAGACGTCCAGGGCCTCCTCGAACTGACCCTCCAGGATCAGGCGCTTGAACTTGGCCGAGCCGGTGACGTTGGCGCGCTCGCCGACGTTGACGAAGTTGAGGGCCTTGTCGATGTTGAGGGGCTCCAGCCCGGACAGACGGCAGGCCGGGGGGATACTGGGCAGGCGGCGCGGCCGCTTGCCGGCCACGGCGGTGGCGATGGCGCGGATGTGATCCGGGGTGGTGCCGCAGCAGCCGCCCACGATGTTGAGCAGGCCCGCCTCGGCCCACTCGGCGATCTCCCGCGCCATCTCGGCGGGCCCCAGGTCGTAGCCGCCCATCTCGTTGGGCAGGCCGGCGTTGGGGTGGGCGGAGACGTGGGTCTCGCTGATGCGCGCCATCTCAGCCACGTACTGGCGCAGCTCGAAGGGCCCCAGGGCGCAGTTGAGGCCGATGGCGATGGGCCGGACATGGCGCAGGCTGTTGTAGAAGGCCTCGGTGGTCTGGCCGGTGAGGGTACGGCCGGACTGGTCGGTGATGGTGCCGGAGATCATCACCGGCAGGCGCCAGCCCTGGCGGTCGAAGACCTCCTCGCAGGCGAGGATGGCCGCCTTGGCGTTGAGGGTGTCGAAGATGGTCTCGATCAGCAGCAGGTCCGCCCCGCCCTCGATCAGGCCCTCCGCCGCCTCGACGTAGGCCGCCACCAGGGTCGGGAAGTCCAGGTTGCGGAAGCCAGGGTCGTTGACGTCCGGGGAGATGGAGAGGGTGCGGTTGGTGGGCCCCAGGACCCCGGCGACGAAGCGCGGCTTGGCCGGGTCGGCGGCGGTGGCCGCGTCCGCCAGTCCCCGGGCCAGGCGGGCCGCGGCGACGTTCAGCTCCCGGCTCAGGTCCTCCATGCCGTAGTCGGCCATGGAGACGCGGTTGGCGTTGAAGGTGTTGGTTTCGAGGATGTCGGCCCCGGCGTCCAGGTAGGCCTGGTGGATGCCGGCGATGACCTCGGGTTTGGTCAGGGTCAGCAGGTCGTTGTTGCCCTTGAGGTCCCGCGGCCAGTCCGCGAAGCGCTCGCCCCGGTAGTCCGCCTCCCCCAGGCCATGACGCTGGATCATGGTACCCATGGCACCGTCGAGGATAAGGATACGTTCCGCCAACAGGGCCGGGAAGCGGGAAGCCAAGTCTTTCATGTCGTTGTCCTGACCAGTGAGGGCGGGGTGCGGGGCCTGATGCTAAGCCCGGGATTATACCCATCGCCCACTCATTTTCAGTTCCCGGGGTTGGCGAGAAATGGGCCTGGGGCCCATTTCATGGTTGCAGTGGTCTGGACGAGGACCCGCGGAGCGGTACCCGGCTGACCCAGCGTCGCCTCCTCCAGTAAGCCCCTCCGGTAGGGGAAAAACCCGCCCCGCCCCTATATCATGTTCCCATCTGGCCCTTCGGGGGCCATGCCCATGATGCCATCGCCATAACGAGGTAGCCGAACCATGACCGATCGACTCATGATCCTGCCGAGCAACGACCCCGTCCGGGTGCGCCTGGTCAGCATCCCCGAGGATATCTCGCCCCACGAGGCCTATCGCTATGTCACCGGACTGGTGAGCGAGGTCCCGCGGGAGGATGAGGATCTGTGGCTGGACGCGGTGATGGATACCCTGGAGGACAAGGGTTTCCAGCGGGTGGACTTCCTGTTGGGCCCGGCCCTGGACTGAGGTTTTCCGGGGGCTAGGGTTCGGGCTTGCGCATTCATCTGCTGAGCGTTGGCCGGCGCATGCCGGGTTGGGTGGAATCGGGCTACCAGGAATACGCCAAGCGCCTGCCGCCGGAGTGCGCCCTGCACCTGGTGGAGATCGAGCCCGGCCACCGGGGCAAGGGGGCCAGCGTCGAAATCGCCCGGCGGGAGGAGGGCGGCCGTCTCCTGGCCGCCCTGCCCAAGGGAGTCCAGGTGATCGCCCTCGACGAGCGGGGCCGCGCCTGGAGCACGGCGGAGTTGTCCCGGCAACTGGCGGCCTGGCTGGCGGAGGGGCGCGACCTGGCCCTGCTGGTCGGAGGCCCCGAGGGCCTGGACCCGACCTGTCGCGAGCGCGCCGACCGGCTCTGGTCCCTCTCGCCCCTGACCTTCCCCCACCCCCTGGTGCGGGTCATCCTCGCCGAGCAGTTATACCGGGCCTGGAGTTTGTTGACGGGGCATCCCTATCACCGTGCCTGACCGCTGCCCCCTGATCCTGGCTCCTGACCTCTGCAACCGCCCCCTGACCGTGGAGTTTGAAGGTCGACCCTTGTGCCCCATTCCTCAGTCCTCAAACCAGGGATCCCTACTTCAGACCTCATCGCGCTTACCGCCCATCCATGTCGCACCCTCCCCTCTATCTGGCCTCCAAGTCCCCGCGCCGGCGTGAACTGTTGGCGCAGATCGGCGTCACCCCCGCCGTTATCGCGTTTGAACTGGATGAGGCACCCTTGCCTGGGGAGGCGCCTGAGGACTATGCCCGTCGGGTGGCCCTCGACAAGGCCCGTGCCGGGCGGGCCCTGCTTCCCGCGGGTTACGCGGTCCCGGTCCTGGGGGCGGACACCCTGGTGACCATCGACGGGCGCATCCTAGGCAAGCCCCGGGATGCGGCGGAGGCCGTCGCCATGCTGCGCCTTCTGTCGGGCCGCATCCACCGGGTGCTGAGCGCGGTGGCCTTGATCGGTCGGGAGGAGCGCCTGGCCCTGAGCGAAAGCGAGGTCAGCTTCCGCGCCATCAGCGAGGGGGAGGCCAGGGCCTACTGGGCCAGCGGCGAACCCGCCGACAAGGCCGGCGGTTATGCCATCCAGGGCCTGGGGGCCCTGTTCGTCCGGAAGTTGCGCGGCAGTTACTCCGGGGTCATGGGGCTGCCGCTTTTCGAGACCGCCGAATTGCTCGCCGCCGAGGGAATTCTTTTGCTGGATGCTGGCCAAAATTCAACCCAGCCCCCATTTGACGATTTGCGACTAGCTACCGACCCGCTGATGGCGTAATCATCCGGACCCCCTCTCCCCTACCCTCCCCCGCCAGGGGGAAGGGGGTATGAGAAGCTCAGACACCCCCCAGGGATGCGGGTAGTGAGTACTTTCGTGTTACCTTCCGCTTTGCCCCTTTCTGACCTGACAACCACCAACCCTGACGCAGCGGACCATCATGAGTGAGGAAATCCTGGTCAATATCACGCCGCCGGAGACCCGGGTCGCCGTGGTCGAGAACGGCGTGGTGCAGGAGATCATCATCGAGCGCCTGGAGCGCTGCGGCCTGGTGGGCAACATCTACAAGGGGCGCATCTGCCGGGTCCTGCCGGGCATGCAGGCGGCCTTCGTCGATATCGGCCTGGAGCGCGCCGCCTTCCTCCACACCTCCGACATCGTCGGGGTGGAGGGCGAACCCCGGGGCGACCAGATCCACGACCTGGTGAGCGAGGGCGATACCCTGGTGGTGCAGGTGGTCAAGGACCCCCTGGGCACCAAGGGGGCCCGGCTCACCACCAATATCTCCATCCCCTCCCGCTATCTGGTCTTCATGCCCACCCTGCAGAACACGGGGGTGTCGCAGAAGATCGAGGACGAGGATGAGCGCCGCCGCCTGCGCGACATCCTCCAGCGTTTCGTCGCCTCCCAGCCCGGGGAGGGGGGCTTCATCGCCAGGACCGCCGCGGACGGGATCAGCGAGGAGGCCCTGGTCAACGACATGAGCTTTCTCGCGAAACTCTGGGCGGACATCAAGGAGCGCTGTCGCGGTGGCAACCATATCGGTCTCATCCACGAGGATCTGCCCCTGGCCCTGCGTGCCCTGCGCGACCTGGTGGGGCCCGAGGTGGAGCGGGTGCGCTTCGATTCCCGCCTGACCATGGACAAGGCCCTGTCCTTCGCCGAGCAGTACATCCCCGACATCCGCGAGCGGGTGGAGTATTACCAGGGCGAGCGACCCCTCTTCGATCTCTACGGGGTGGAGGAGGAGATCCAGAAGGCCCTGCAGCGCAAGGTCCAGCTCAAGTCCGGCGGCCATCTGGTGATCGACCAGACCGAGGCCATGACCACCATCGACGTCAACACCGGGGCCTTCGTCGGTCACCGCAACCTCGAGGAGACCATCTTCAAGACCAACCTGGAGGCGGCCCAGGCCATCTGCCGCCAACTGCGGCTGCGCAACCTGGGCGGCATCATCATCATCGATTTCATCGACATGACCGACGAGGACCACAAGCGCCAGGTCCTGCGCGCCCTGGAGAAGTGCCTGTCCCGGGATCACGCCAAGACCCACATCAGCGAGGTCTCCTCCCTGGGGCTGGTGGAGATGACCCGCAAGCGCACCCGCGAGTCCCTGGAGCACGTCCTCTGCGAGCCCTGCCCCTGCTGTGGCGGTCGCGGCACGGTCAAGACGGCGGAGACCACCTGCAACGAGATCTTCCGCGAGATCATGCGCGAGGCCCGCCAGTTCGAGGTCGAGACCCTGCTGGTCCTGGCCTCCCAGGAGGTCATCGACCGGCTGCTGGACGAGGAGTCCGGTCACCTGGCGGAGCTGGAGGAATTCATCGGCAAGCCCATCAAGCTCCAGGCCGAGGCCCTTTATACCCAGGAACAGTATGACGTGGTGCTGATCTGAGTTCTTCGCGCCGCGCCGCCTCGCGCCGCGACCCGGGCCGAATTGGGCCCAACGTCCTGGGCCCCCACGCCCCGGGTTCCGGGCCCCAACGGTTATCCTGAATCTGGCATTTGACTTGCGCCTAGGCGACAGAACAGAAAGAAAACATAATGTGGAGTAAGGGAGCTAACTCGCCGTCCAGGCGAACGGCCTGGTGCTTTTACCAATTGCTGGATCTTGGCGAATTCGCGGCTTCGCGCGACAACTGCACTTTTTAGGGTTCTTGGTACCCCTTACAGCACAGTTTCTTCCCCGTTACTTCCCTGCCGCCACATTCTCCTTTCAGCTCCCTTGCCCATGTCTCCCCCCCGGCGGTCAAGCGCCTGGCGCCGCTGGCGTCTCTTTCGGTATCTGCTGTCGGCCCTGCTGGTGCCCTTGCTAGTGGCGGGGCTGGCCTTGGGGGTGGCTTGGGGATTGGGGTACGTCGACCGGCTGCGTCCCCCACTGATGGCGTCCTTGTCGGCGGCGCTGGGCACAAAGGTGGCCAGCGAACGCCTGCACCTGGGACTGGCGGGCCTGACCCCGCGCCTCACCTTGGAGCAGGTGGTCCTGGGGAACTCGGCGGACGCCGCCACGCAGACCCGGTTGCCGCGCCTACATCTGGATGTCGATCTCCCGGCGAGCCTGGCGTCCCGCGAACCCCGGCTCAAGGCCCTGGTGATCGAGGGGCCGCGCCTGCAACTGGAGCGAGACGCCGATGGTCAACTGGTCGTCAGCGGTATTCCGGTCGGTGGCGGGGGTGATATTGGATCCGCCCTGAGGCATTTCCTTGATCTGGGGCGCTTGGAGGTGACGGCTGGTGAGATCGATTGGCGGGAGGAGTCCGCCGCCCCTCCGCGCCGCCTCCTGTCCGGGCTAAGGCTCTCCCTGGATAACCAGGGGGGGACCCCGCGTCTGGAAATCCAGGCGGCCTTGGCCGATCCTCGCCACGGGGGCAGGCTGCACCTGACCGCCGATCGGCGTGGTGGGGGTGATACCCCGTCGGACTGGTCTGGCCAGGTCGAGTTTGCCCTCCACACCCAACTCGCTCAGGACTTGGTCCAGGAAAAGAGCCAGGAGATGCTCGAGGAGATCCTTCAGGAACAGGGCCATGAAAAAGTCCAGGGGACGGCCCTGGAAACGGACCAGCAAGGGGGCCAGGAAAGTACCCAGGAGAGGGCCCAGGAAAATGCCCGGGTAAAGGCCCAGGGAAAGACACTGGAACTGGCACACAACCTGGTCCAGATCCTGCCTCATTACCTGGACTGGCCGGCGTTGGGCGAGCTGCCCCCGGCCTTCGAGGTGGCGGTTGGGGCTTTGGACCTCAGCGGCCGACTGGATATTGAGGCAGGCCGGTTCCAGGCGCTTCAGGCGCAACTCAGTGTCCAGGAGCTGTCCCTGGCGGGGGAGGTCGCTGCTCATGGGCCGCTGGCGCTGGAGGCGGCGCGGCTCGAATTCCAGGTCACGGCGGACCCCCGGGCCGGCCGCCTTCAGGTGGCGGGTACGGACCTGATCCTGGGGCTGCCAGCGGTCTTTGGTGCGCGTCCCCCCCTGCGGGTCGATCATCTGGCCGGTCCCCTCGACTGGGCACTCGATCCCGTGACGGGCCTGAGCCTCAGCGGCAAAGGCCTGTCCGCCTCCAACCCCGATCTGGGCGTGAGGCTGGCCTTCAGTTCTCGGGTCCCCTGGACGACGCTGGGCGGTGGCGGGGACCTGCCGGCACTAAGCGCTCTGGCGCCGGCCGCGGCGGAGTTGGATCTGCGCGGCGAGATCCTGAACGCCACGGCGGCGCGCATCCGCGATTATCTGCCGGACCCCCATCTCCGGCCTCGGGCGCGGGCCTGGCTGGATCGTGCCTTTCCCGCTGGCCGGGTGCCCTGGGGCCTGGTCCTGTTCCAGGGGCGGCTGGGGGATTTTCCCTTCCGCCAAGGGCCGGGAGACTTTCAGATCCTGTTGCGGGTCGAGGACATGGCCCTGGACTTCGATCCCGACTGGCCGCGGCTGAACGGACTTGAGGGTATCGTGCATTTCCACAATCAAGGCCTCGCCATCGCGACCCAGGGCGGTCGCATCCAGGAGGTCCCGCTGCTGGAGGTCCAGGCCAGCATCCCGGATCTGGCCGAGACCCGGTTCTTGGGGGTCAAGGGGACGGCGCAGGGTCCTTTCGCCGCCGCCCTGGCCTTCTTGGGCGCCACACCCTTGAAGCGCGTCCTGGGCGCGCTCCCCAATCTCTTCACCGCCGAGGGGTTGGCCCGGGTCGATTTGGACATGGACCTCCCCCTCGATCCCGAGGACCATCCCGAGGATCACCTGCGCCTGGACGGCGCCCTGTCCTGGCCCGCCCGAGCCGACGCCGGTGGTGGTGCCGGGGATGTCGGGAATGATGGTGAAGCCAGGGAAGCCGGGGAAGCCGGGGAAGCAAGCGAAGCCGGAGATGAGGGGGATAAAGGTGATAAAGGAGATGGAGGAGATGAAGGGGATGAAGGGGATGAAGGGGTGGATAGGGATCAACCCCCGGCCCGTCTTGCGCTGAAGGGGACGAGCCTGGCCCTCACGGACCTGGCGGGTGCCGTGAGCTTCACGGCCGAGGGGGTGACCCGTTCCCGGGTCCTGGGTCGTTTTATCGGTCGCCCCCTGACGCTGGACCTGGCGCGCATCCGGGATCCCAAGTACCCCGAGGGCTTGACGGAGCTGCGGATAGAGGGCCGGTCCGCGGTCAGCGAGCTGTCCGGACACCTGCCCGCCCCCTTCTGGCGCCATCTGGAGGGTGAGGCCCCCTGGGAACTGGCGGTCAGGATTCCCGATCCACCGCCCCAGGCGGAGGCCAGCACCCTGGCGGCGGATTTTCTCCTGACCTCCAGCCTGCGGGGGCTCGCGGTCAAGCTGCCCCCCCCGCTGGGCAAGCCGCGCGAGGCGTCGCGACCCCTGCGCCTGGCCTGGGCGGTGGCTCCGGGCGAGGACCCGCGGGTCCGTGGCCATTATGACGATCTGGCCCTCGACCTCTTGTTCGCCGCCGATGGTCGGGGCGGTCGGGAACTCCGGCGGGGCAGTCTCGCCGCCGGCCAGGAGCAAACCGAGTTACCTTCGACGGAGGGGTTGCGGATCACCGGCCACCTGGGCCAACTGGACGTGACACGCTGGCTGGATTGGGCCGCCAGCCTCCCGGTAGCGGCGGCCTCCGGAGGCCCCTCCTGGTCCCTGGACGGGCTGCGCATCGACCAGCTCCAGCTCGGGGACTCGCGCCTGCGGGACGTGGTGCTGGACCTGGAGCAGGGCACCAGGACCTGGGAGGTCCAGATCGAGTCCCGGGAGTTGGCCGGCCACCTGGAGATTCCCCGCCAGTCGCGACCCGGGCCCCGTGCCACGTCGCGCGCCGAGTCCCGTAACGAACCTCGTATCGAGTCTCGTACCGCATCCCGTACTGAGTCTCCTGCTACGTTGCACGCTGACCCCGGTTCAGAGCCCCGTGGCGAGCCTCTGACCCTGCGGGCGGATTTCGCGCGCCTCGACCTGCGGCCCTTCCTCACTGAAGCGCCACCGGTGGCCGGGGGCGAGCCGGGGCGCGACCGCCAGGACCCGGGGCCGGGGCCGGTCGATCCGCGCCGGGCCTTGGGCCTGGACCTGGCCGTCGAGCGGCTGCGCTGGCTGGACACCGAACTCGGCCGGCTCAGCCTCCGTGCCGCACCCCAGGCCGACGGTCTGCGGATCAGCGAGCTCCGGCTCATCCAGCCGGGTCAGCTCGATCTCAAGGGGCAAGGTGAATGGGTTGTCGGGGTAGCGGAGGCGGACGGGGCACGGACGGTTCTCGATCTGGCGGCCAGGACGGGGGATTTCGGCGACCTGCTCCAGCATCTCGGCTATGCCAGTCCCCTGGCGGAGGCCCCCGCCGAGGTCGAAGCCCGTCTCACCTGGCCCGGCGGGCCGGGCGATCTCAGTCCCGCCACCCTGGAAGGGGAAATCGACCTGGCCATCGGCAAGGGCAGCCTGCTGGAGGTCGACCCCGGCATGGGCCGAGTGCTGGGGGTGCTGAATCTGGGGGCCCTGGGGCGGCGCCTGGCCCTGGATTTCACCGACCTCCAGGATCGCGGCTTCGTGTTCCAGGACATCAAGGGCAAGCTGGGCCTGCAAGGAGGGCGGGTGGAACTGGTCGAGCCCTTGCTGATCGAGGGCACCGCGGCGGACGTGCGAATCGAGGGGTACGCCAATCTTCTCGACCAGTCCCTGGAGCAGGTCGCTACGGTGACCCCCAGCCTCGGCGGGGGCGTCGCCCTGGCCAGTGCCCTCGCCGCCGGCCCCCTGGTGGGGGCGGCGGTCCTCCTCGCCGACCAAGCTAGCGGCGGGGCGCTGGATGCGATTGGTCGCCATGCCTATGACATCCGCGGACCCTGGGCCAATCCCGAGATCGTGCCGCGGGATAGCCGGGCCGCAGAGGGCCGCAGTATCGCCAGCGGTTCGGCGTCTCCAGCCGTTACGCCCACCGCCGAGGATGGTGGTGGCAGCCTGACCACGAGCGGCGAAACGACCCTGAAGTCCCAATCAAAATCAAACCCCAACCCCAACTCCGAGTCCCCTTCAATTTCGCCCGCCCCTCCGCTGCCGTCCGTCTCTCCACTGAAGGGCAATGCCTTTCTCGATCAGCCATGATCGCCAGGCATCAGGCATCAGGCATCAGGCATCAGGCATCAGGCATCAGGCATCAGGCATTAGCCATTAGGCGTCAGCCGTTAGGCACTAGGTCTCAGTTACGAGGTATCCGATGTCTGCGTCGGCAGCAGGCGCCGCGCGCCCTTCGCCGGTCGTTTGTGTGGCTGAGCCGGTGGGAGGGCGCGGAGGTGGCCGGGTTGGAGGGCAAGGAAGTGGCCGGGTGGGAAACACCGAGGGGGAAAGCCTTGGGATCGCGTGGGGCTGATGGTATCTTTTTCGTAATCGTTCAGACCCTGGTGCCCCATGAGGGCTTCGGCGGCACAAAGTACTGATTCTCTTGCTCCCTCCCCCCTGGCGGGGGAGGGTTGGGGTAAGGGGTAGAACGGTTTCACGCTAGCTAACCTCAGATCTGCAATCCATCGGCCCCAGCCCAGGGACCGCCACTCCGAACAATGGAGCTACCGCCACCGCCATGCCGAAAAAATCCCGCGTCGCCGCCATCCAGATGGCCAGCAGCCCCAATGTCAGCGCCAACCTCCTGGAGGCCCGGCGTCTGATCCAGGAGGCCGTGGATGAGTCCGGGGCCAACTTGGTGGTGCTGCCGGAGAATTTCGCCTTCATGGGGGATCAGGATCGCGACCTGCTCGACCTGCGCGAGACGGAGGGGCGGGGGCCCTTGCAGGACTTTCTCGCCGAGATGGCCTCCCGTCACCGCATCTGGCTGGTCGGCGGCACCGTCCCCCTGACCGCCACCCACCCCGACCGGGTCCGGGCCGCCTGCCTGGTCTTCAACGACCGTGGCGAGCGGGTGGCCCGCTACGACAAGATCCACCTCTTCGACGTCAAACTGTTGGAGACGGGCGAGCGTTACGAGGAATCCGCCACCATCGAACCCGGCAACGCCTCGGTGGTCCTGGATACCCCCTTCGGCCGGCTGGGGCTGGCGGTCTGCTACGATCTGCGCTTTCCCGAACTCTACCGGGAGATGCTGGACGCCGGCATGGAGATCATGGCCCTGCCGGCCTGCTTCACGGCGATCACCGGCAAGGCCCACTGGGAGGTGCTGGTGCGCGCCCGGGCCATCGAGAATCTCTGCTACGTGGTCGCGGCGGCCCAGGGCGGTTATCACCGCAACGGCCGCCGCACCCATGGCCACAGCATGGTCGTGGATCCCTGGGGCTCGGTCCTCGCCCAGGTTCCCCGGGGTGCCGGGCACGTCTGCTGCCCCCTGGACCTGGAATATCTGCACTCGGTGCGTCTCAATTTTCCGGTCCTTGACCACCGTCGCCTCACCTGCCGCGTTTGAATCGGCATCTGAATCGGCCATTGACGCCTGATTGGTCGCGTCTGCATTGGCTGCTCCCGGCTGACCCGCCGGGTCTGTAAGGTTGAAATTCGGTGTTTTTCCCTCACAATCCGGGTCCTGACCGCATTCCGATTCATTTTCCGCTGGCCCCCCGGCCGCCAATCTGCCCAGGTCCCGGACCCATGACCATGACTGACCCCATCGCCATCGCCCGCGACCAGATCCTGAGCCCGGCGGGCCTCGACACCGGCCACCTCGAACGTCTCCTCGGCCAGCTCAAGACCAGTGCCATCGACGCCGCGGACATCTATTTTCAGCACAGCCGGCTGCAATCCTGGGTGCTGGAGGACGGCATCATCAAGGAGGGCAACTTCAATATCGAGCAGGGCGCCGGCCTGCGGGCCCTGAGCGGGGAGAAGACTGGCTTCGCCTATGCCGACGAGATCCAGTTTGAGACCCTGCTCCAGGCTGCCCAGGCGGCCCGGGCCATCGCCAGGGGTGGCAGCGAGACCCGGGTGCGGGTCGACGGGATCGGTGCCGGTCGTAACCTCTATGCCCCCCTGGACCCCCTGGACAGCCTCTCGGACGAGGACAAGGTTGCCCTGCTGCACCGGGTCGACGCCGAGGCCCGGCGTCAGGACCCGCGGGTGCGGCAGGTCATCGCCAGCCTGGTGGCGGTGCGTGACCTGGTGCTGATCGCCAGTGACGACGGCCGCCTCAGCGCCGACGTCCGGCCCTTGGTGCGGCTCAATGTCCACGTGATCGTCGAGGATGGCGACCGCCGGGAGCAGGGCTCCAGTGGTGGCGGGGCCCGCGCCGATCTGGGCTATTTCCTGGCGGAGGATCGTGCCCTGGGCTTCGCCCGGCAGGCTGTCCAGCAGGCCCTGATCAATCTGGAGGCCATCCCCGCCCCCGCCGGGGCCATGACCGTGGTCCTCGGTCCCGGCTGGCCCGGCATTCTGCTCCACGAGGCGGTGGGCCACGGGTTGGAAGGGGACTTCAATCGCAAGGGCACCTCGGCCTTCGCCGGGCGACTCGGCGAGCGGGTCGCCGCCCCGGGGGTCACCGTGGTCGACGACGGCACCCTGGCCGGGCGGCGCGGCTCCCTGAATCTGGATGACGAGGGCACCCCGACCCAGAACACGGTCCTTATCGAGGATGGCATCCTGCGCGGTTTTCTCCAGGACCGGCTCAACGCCCGCCTCATGGGCGTGGCCAGCACCGGCAACGGCCGCCGCGAGTCCTATGCCCACCTGCCCATGCCGCGCATGACCAACACCTACATGTTAGCCGGGGATCGGGACCCGGCGGAGATCATCGCCTCGGTGGACAAGGGCCTCTATGCCGTCAACTTCGGTGGTGGCCAGGTCGACATCACCTCCGGCAAGTTTGTCTTTTCCGCCAGCGAGGCCTATCTGATCGAAAATGGCCGTATCGGCCCGGCGGTCAAGGGCGCCACCCTCATCGGCAATGGCCCGGACGTGCTCACCCGGGTCAGCATGATCGGCAACGACCTGGCCCTGGATCAGGGGGTCGGGACCTGCGGCAAGGAGGGTCAGTCCGTCCCGGTCGGGGTCGGTCAGCCCACCCTGCGGGTGGATGGCCTGACGGTGGGGGGTACCCAAGGTTAGAACCCAAAAGAAGGACCCAAGGGTGGGACATCGCCGTGGCAAACGCCTCGCTTACCCTTGACCCTCCCGCTATCTCCCCGAATATCCCACTTCCTCTCCGGCCCGACCCCAAGCATCTACAGGTCAAGTCAGTCTTGTTGCATATTTGCAATATGTTGTGATTGTGATCCAGGTCAACCATCCGCTGCCTGGTCCCCTTACGCTTTTCCTCGTTCCTGTCTATAAGTTTTGGTAACAGCCGGCCCTGACGGCTGGCTGCGACCCGGATTCAGACGCCCCGTTACCAGGTTAAACGGGACCACCGCTGAATCCATGACGCCTGACTCGCAGGCAGTGGGAATGCGTGGAGGCCCGGCGGTGGGGCCGGGAAACAAGATGTCGGAAAAATCGCCCCATGAGCAGCAAGGTGAGGGGGTGACCGCCTTGTCGCGGGAAATCATGCTCAAGGCCGGCAAGGCCATCTTCCTGATTGATTCGATTCACGCCCTGGTGGGGAGTCTCTACCTGACCAGCCGCAGGATTTTGTTCATGGCGGAGACCGGGACGCGCTGCAAGGCCCATCCTGGCAGAGAGCCCCGGCGCCGGGACGGCGTGCTCCACTTCCACGCCTATCACGACGATATCCATAGTATTTCGATCCAGGAGCACGGGCTGGCGCTCAACATGACCCTGACCACCCAATCGCGGGAACGCTATACCTTCATCCCCGATTACCTGCGCGACTGGATCGATGAATTCGACCGTTCCTGTCTCCCCCTGAAGAGCCTGCCAACCAGGCTGGGCTGAACGGCCCGGCTGAGTGTGGCGGAAGCGCTACAGGTTGCGTTTCGGGTAGTGAGTGGCGGTCAGCGGTTATCGCGAAAGACACCAGAGGGGTCTTCCACCGTCTGGCGTGGGGACTGACCACAAACTAGTTTGCTTCATGGCCCGCTTGGGCCATGTCATCTCAGGCCGATCAGGCATCGTCTCTCGGCATGCCCCGACTTTGGGCACAACATGCCTCGACTTTGGGCATAAATGGCATAAAGGGCTGGCGAAGTCAGCGCCCTTGGGCTATTTTCCGCCCTTCCCAATAACGAGAGACGAGGAACTACTCCATGAAAAAGACCCTGATCGCCCTGGTCGCTGGCCTCCTGTGCTCGACCGCCGCCCTGGCGGCCGATCTGGCCACCCCGGATGAGGCCAAGGCCATGTCGCAGAAGGCCCAGGCGGCCGTCAACCAGATGGGCAAGGACAAGGCCTTCGCCACCTTCGCCGCCGCCGATGGTGGCTTCAAGGTCAAGGATCTCTATGTCTTCTGCATGGACATGGAGGGCGTCATGCTCTCCCATGCGGTCAAGCCCGAACTGGTGGGCAAGAACCTGCTCACCTTCAACAAGTATGGTGACGAGCTGTTCAAGAACATGATCGCCAAGGCCAAGTCCTCGGGCGAGGGCTGGGTGGACTATAAGTGGCCCTACCCCGGCACCGAGGAGATCAAGGACAAGACCAGCTACATCATGACCAACAAGGAAGGGTTCTTCTGCGGCGTTGGGGCCTACAAGTAGTCCCGGATGGACGTCTCCCGGCAGCGCCGGAAGGTGCTGCCGGGTTTGCATCCTGCTTTAACTGGATTTGGGTTATGACCACGATTTCCACCGATGACACCAAGGCGCGACTGGATCGTCTGGAACGGGTTGTCCGCGATCTGCTGGCGGAGGCCCAACGCCAGGGCGCGACCGCGGCCGAGGCGGCCGCCAGCTCCGAGGCCGGGCTGGAGATCAGCGTTCGCCTGGGTGAGGTAGAGACGGTCGAGCACACCCGGGACAATGGCCTGGGCATCACAGTGTATTTCGGCCAGCGCAAGGGTTCCGCCAGTACCTCCGACCTGAGCCCAGAGGCGGTGCGCGACGCCGTCAAGGCCGCCTGCGCCATCGCCAGTCGTACCCAGGAGGACCCCTATGCCGGCCTGGCGGACGCGGACCTGATGGCCCGGGATCTGCCGGAGCTGGACCTTTATCATCCCTGGGACCTGGAGCCGGACGCGGCCATCGAACTGGCCATCGCCTGCGAGGACGCCGCCCGGGGTTTCGACCCGCGCATCGTCAACTCCGAGGGTGCCAGTGTCTCGACCCAAACGGGCCTCCACATCTATGGCAACAGCCACGGTTTCGTCGCCGGCTACCCCAGCACCCGCCATGGCCTGAGCTGCGCGGTGGTGGCCCAGGAAGGCGAGAGCATGCAGCGCGATTACTGGTGGACCACGGCCCGCGCCGCCGCCGAGCTGGAGACGCCCGCGGCCGTGGGCCGTCGGGCCGGCGACCGCACCGTGGCCCGGCTCGGCGCCCGCCAACTCCCTACCCAAAAGGCCCCGGTACTCTTCAGCCCCCTGGCCGCCGCCGGCCTGTTGCGCTCCCTGACCGGCGCCATCAGCGGTTCCAGCCTCTACCGCCGCTCCAGTTTCCTCCTCGATCGCCTGGAGACGCCGATCTTTCCCGACTTCGTGCGCATCCACGAGATGCCCCATCTGCGCCGGGGCCTGGGCAGCGCCCCCTTCGATGGTGACGGCGTCGCCACCCAGGCCAAGGACCTGGTCAGCCAGGGCATCCTGCGCACCTACCTGCTCGACGCCTACTCCGCCCGACGGCTGGGGCTCAGGACCACCGGCAACGCCGGCGGGGTCCATAACCTCCATATCGAGCCCGGCTCCCTGGGCAGTGGTCCCCTGGACCGCGCCGGCATGCTCCAGGCCCTGGATACCGGCCTGCTGGTCACCGAACTGCTCGGCCATGGCACCAACCCCGTCACCGGCGACTACTCCCGGGGCGCCGCCGGCTTCTGGGTCGAGCGGGGTGAGATCGCCTTCCCCGTGGAGGAGATCACCATCGCCGGCAATCTCAAGGACATGTTCCTGGGCCTGCTGGCCGTCGGTAACGATTGCGATTTTCCCGGCAGCACCCGCACCGGTTCCTGGTTGATCCGCGAAATGACCATCGCCGGGGATTGACCGCCCGTCCAAACCCATCACAACTTGGGGCACGCTTTCCCGGGTCGGGTGACCTCTGGCGAGGGACGCCGTGAATCCATCCCTGGAGGCTTGACGACCGCATCCTTGCGGTCGACACCCCCGCCAGAGGCCACCCGACCCTCCCTTGACCGCCCGACTAAAAACTGAACTGTGTTGGTTATATCTCATCACCGGGGTTGTGGTGATCCGCCGCATGAGCAATCGCCTGAACATCGACCCCAGACCGGGAAGCCGCCCTCCTTGACGCCCATGGAATATCTGCACGCTATCGCCACCCGCTTTCGCGCCACCGCCCCGGTAGCGGATTACTGGTCCCTGCGCCTGGTCAGCGAGGAGACGGAGCATCTGGCGGTCCGCCAGGGGGTGACGGAACCCAGCGCCCTCGGGTCCAGCCTGGGCGCCATGCTGACCCTGGTCCGAGGGGGTGGCATCGGCTATGGCGCCACCTCGGATCTCAGCCCCGCCGGTCTGGCGGCCGCCTGGGCGCGGGCGGCGGGCTGGGCGGAGCGGCATGCCCGCCTCGGGCTCTTCGGCGCCGATCGCTACCCTCGCTCCAGCCTCCGCGCGGACTATGCCAGCCCGGTGGCGGAGCCGTGGGAGACCCTGAGCCTGGTGGACAAGCTCGACCTGCTGCATGAGGCCTGCGCGGCCCTGGAGATCGACCCGCGCATCGTCGACAGCTACGCCTGGCTGGGCCGGCGCCTGGTGCGGCAACTGTTGGTCACCAGCGACGGCGGGGAGGTGAGCCACCTGAGCGATCAGGTCTCCTCCGGGCTGATGGCGGTGGCCAATGCCGGCAGCCAGACCCAGACCCGCACCGGTGGCGGGGCGGACTGGGGCGGTCAGGGTGGGCTGGAGCGGCTGGCCCAGGTCGGCTTCCGCGCGGATGCCCAACGGGTCGCCACGGAGGCCCTCGCCCTGCTCGCTGCGCCCGAGTGCCCGGCGGGCACCCGCGACCTGCTCCTGATGCCCAGTCAGATGATCCTGCAGATCCACGAGAGCATCGGTCATCCCCTGGAATTGGACCGCATCCTGGGCGACGAGCGTAATTATGCTGGCACCAGTTTCGTCACCCCGGATATGTTCGGGTCCTATTGCTATGGCTCTGAGTTACTCAACGTCACCTTTGACCCCGGGGTCCCCGGAGAGCTGGCCAGCGCCGCCGCCGACGACGAGGGCACGCCGGCGGAACGCCAGTATCTGATCCGAAACGGCATCCTGGAGCGGCCCCTGGGCGGGCGTCTGTCCCAGGCCCGGGCCGGGCTCCCCGGGGTCGCCAGCGCCCGCGCCAGCGCCTGGGACCGGCCACCCATCGACCGCATGGCTAACCTCAACCTGGAGCCGGGGCGGGACAGCCTGGCGGACCTCATCGCCCGGGTGGAGCGCGGCGTCCTCATGGACACCAATCGCTCCTGGTCCATCGACGACAGCCGCAACAAGTTCCAGTTCGGCTGCGAGCTGGGCCGGCTGATCGAGGAGGGGGAGCTCAAGGGCCTGGTGCGCAATCCCGGTTATCGGGGCATTTCCGCCAACTTCTGGCGTTCCCTGGCCGGGGTCGGCGACGCCTCCACCCTGGAGGTGCGCGGTGTCCACACCTGCGGTAAGGGTGAGCCCAATCAGTCCATCCAGGTCGGACACGCCTCGCCGCCGGCCCTGTTCCGGGCGGTCGAGGTCTTCGGGGGCGGGGAATGAAGGACGCGGCCTTTTTCGCCCTCAGCGACCGCCTATGCCAGGAACTGCGCGGGGAGGAGGTCCTGTTCTGCAACCTGGAGGGCGAGGATTCGGATTTCGTCCGCCTCAACGGCAATCGCATCCGTCAGGCCGGGGGCGTCAGCGCCTGGGGCCTGAGCCTGGATCTCATCAGCGGCCAGCGCCAGGCCCAGGCAAGCTGTGACCTCTGCGGCGATCGGGACGAGGACTTGGCCCGAGCCCGATCCCTGCTCCAGCGCCTGCGGGAACGGTTGCCCCATGTGCCCGAGGACCCTTATCTCAATTACGCCACCACCCCTACAGAGAGTTACCGGCCAGCCGTTCAGACCCCCTCTCCCCAACCCTCCCCCGCCGGGGGGGAGGGAGTAAGAGCACCCGCGGCTGGCGCTACCGAAGTCCTCACATCGGGCGAAGGGCTTCCATGGGGGGAAGGGCTCACATTGGGCGAAGGGGTTGAGCGAATAGGTTACCGGGTACAGGAATCAGGGATGGCGTCGGCGGGTGGGGATTGGGACAGCGCGGGCGTCATCGCCGATCTCACCCAAGCGGCCGCGGGGCTGGACCTGGTGGGAATCTGGGCCAGTGGCGAGTTGAGCACCGGCCTGGCCAGTTCCCTCGGCCATCGCCACTGGCACGCCAGCCGCAGCTTCAATCTGGACTTCAGTTGCTATCTGACCGGGGACAAGGCGGTCAAGGCCAACCTCAGCGGCCAGGCCTGGGAACCCCGGGCGCTCATGGCCAAGCTCGCGGGGGTGCGGCGCGACCTGGAACTTCTGGCCCGCCCGCCGCGGGTCATCCCGCCAGGGCGTTATCGCGCCTGGCTGGCCCCGGCGGCGGTGGCCGAACTCCTGGAACTCCTGGCCTGGGGCGGTTTTGGCCTCAAGGATCACCGCACCGCGCAGACGCCCTTGCTGCGGCTGGCGCGGGGTGAGCGGCGGTTGGATCCGCGGATCAGCCTGCGCGAGGAGCATGGCCGCGGGCTGGTGCCGGGCTTTACCGCGGAAGGCTTCGTCAAGCCTGAGTCGGTCTCCCTCATCGCCGCCGGCCGCTACCAGGATTGCCTGGTGGACAGCCGGAGCGCCCGCGAATATGGCCAGACGGTCAATGCCGCCGGGGAGGCGCCGGAGTCCCTGGCCATGGCGCCGGGCGACCTCTCCGCCGCCGAAATGTGGCGGCGGCTGGATACCGGGCTGGCGATCGGCAACCTCTGGTACCTCAACTATGCCGACCGCAACGACTGCCGGATCACCGGCATGACCCGTTTCGCCACCTTCTGGGTGGAGAACGGCGAGCCGGTGGCCCCGGTGGAGGTCATGCGCTTCGACGACTCCCTCTACCACCTCTGGGGTGACCGCCTGGAGGGCCTGACCCGGGAGCGGGAACTGATCGTCTCGCCCGAGACCTACGAGGGACGCTCACGCACCAGCGCCCTCCTGCCCGGGCTGCTGGTCAGCGGGATCGACCTGGCTCTGTGAAGCCCCTCAGGGCTGAATGTGGATTGGCGTCCCGTCCTTGACGGCCTGCCAGATTTCGTCCATCTCGTGATTCTTGACGGCGATGCAGCCGTTGGTCCAGTCGATGCGATCGTATTCCGCTTGCACGGCCGGTGATTTGATGTAGTTCGGTCGGCCATGGATCATGATCATGCCGCCGGGATTGTAACCGGCCTCTTGCGCGCGCAGCCGGTCGTCGACGTTGGGATAGGAGACATGGATCGACTTGTAGAACTGGCTGCGGGGGTTGCGCCAGTTCAGCACGTACTTACCTTCCGGGGTCCGTTGGTCACCCTCGCGAAACTTGTGGCCGATGGGGTCCTTGCCCAAGGCAACCCGATACTCGCGCATCACCTTGCCATCCTTGATCAGCCGCAGCTTGCGGTCCGATTTGTCGACGACGACCTCGTCGGCGGCGGCCAGTTTGGGGGAGGAGGTATCCTTGGTCGTGGAGCAACCCGCCAGCCAACCGGTCAGACAGAGGGCGGCGCAGACCAAGGCGCCTGTCCTGGTGCTGGCCTTGGCTCTGGCCACGACTTTGACCTTGGCGGTAGAAAAGGGATCAGGCGAACTAAGTGGAATCATGCCGTCATTCAACCCAGCAACTAGCAACAACACTCAAAGTAAACGACGGGAGCCTATCCTCGTCAAGTGGTTGCGACTAGCTTGATACGGGTGCTGGGGGGGCGAGGTTTCCAGCTTGTTGTTCAAACGGAAGTATTCCAGGTTCCGTTTGGGCGGGGGTGGTATGGCAATGCTGGCGAGGGATTGGGGAGGGGAGGGGGCCTGGCGCGGCCTGATCCTTTGCCAGGCATGTCACTATGCCGACCCCCCCCTTTCCCCAACCCTCCCCCAAAAGTGCAAAAATTCAGTCAGAGATAACGCAGCGACGAATCCTGGTTGGGCTTGGACGGCTGAATCCCCGGTTCGGCCAACTCCACGGTGGCAGGACGGGCTGCCTCTGCGGCCAGGCGTTCCTGCTCGTTCAGGACCATGGTGGATGAGACGCTACCCACGGTGATGGTGATGGCTGTAAGAACACTGAACATACGGGCTTCCTCCCGAAACATCTGTTTTGTGTTTTTCATTATATAAGCATTTACTAATTTATCAACCCATGGGAGTGTATTCTTGGTCAGGCCGGGCTTCAGGCGGCGTGATGGCGGCGATATGCCAGGATGAGCAGCAGGCCGCCCGCCAGGATCATGGGCAGGCTGAGCAACTGGCCCATGGTCAGCCAGTCGAAGGCCAGGTAGCCGAGATGGCTGTCCGGCACCCGCACCAGTTCCACCAGGCTGCGGAAGATCCCGTAGCCGACCAGGAAGAGCCCGGAAACGGCCATGGTCGGCCGGGGGCGGCGGGAGAAGAGCCAGAGGATGACAAAAAGAGCTAGTCCCTCTAAGGCCGCCTCGTAGAGTTGGGAGGGGTGCAGGGGAAGACTCCACTCGCTGCCTGGCGGCAGGTCCCGGCAATACTGGGGAAAGCGTTCACAGGACAGGCGCAGGCCCCAGGCGACCTCCGTGGCCCGGCCCCAAAGCTCCCCATTGATGAAGTTGCCGATGCGCCCGGCCAGCAGTCCCAGAGGCACCAGGGGGGCAATGAAGTCGGTGACCTGGAAGAAGGTTCGGCCGTGCTTGTGGCCAAACCAGGCCATGGCAAGCAGGACACCGATGAGGCCGCCGTGGAAGGACATGCCGCCCTCCCAAACCCGGAAAAGGTTCAGGGGGTTGGCGAGGATCTGGTGGAAGCCGTAGAACAGCATGTAACCCAGGCGCCCGCCAGCAATAACGCCGATCACCCCGTAGAAGAGCAGGTCATCCACCATCGCGGCGGTCCAGCCCGAGCCTGGCCGACTGGCGCGGTAGCGGCCCAGTGCCCAGAAGGCGGCGAAACCCACCAGGTACATGAGCCCGTACCAGTGGATCTTGAGGGGGCCCAGGGCCAGGGCGACGGGGTCGATAGCGGGATAGGTCAACATGGCGCGCATCTTACCCCAGCGGTGGGGCGGGATGTCCGCCGGGATATGCCATTGGCTCCGATCGCCTTAAGTTTGCTGCTCCCACGGGTCGGTAGAGCCGAGACAACAGTTCTCGGGCCTGGAAACGGCCGTGGTCGTCTTGGCTTCAGGCCGCCAGTCCCTTGGTCTGCAACTCCTTGATCTTGTCTCGTACCGCCGCCGCCTTCTCGAATTCCAGGTCCTTGGCGTACTGGTACATCTCCTTCTCCAGGGCCTTGATCTTGCGCGCCATCTGCGCGGGGGTCAGGCCGGCGTACTCGGCGGTCTCCTCCGCCACCCGGGCGTATTCCTTGGCCGATTTGGGCCCGCCGGGGATGCTGGCCTCCATGATGTCGGCGATGGCCTTGCGGATGGTCTGGGGGGTGATGCCGTGGTCGGCGTTGAACTGTACCTGCCTGGCGCGGCGGCGCTCGGTCTCGCCGATGGCCCGTTCCATGGAGCCGGTGATGGTGTCGGCGTAGAGGATGGCCTTGCCGTTGGCGTTGCGGGCGGCGCGGCCGATGGTCTGGATCAGGGAGCCCTCGGAGCGCAGGAAGCCCTCCTTGTCGGCATCGAGGATGGCCACCAGCGAGACCTCGGGCATGTCCAGGCCCTCGCGCAGCAGGTTGATGCCCACCAGGACATCAAACTCCCCCAGGCGCAGGTCGCGGATGATCTCCACTCGCTCCACGGTGTCGATGTCCGAGTGCAGGTAACGCACCCGCACGCCGTGATCGCGGAAATAGTCCGTCAGGTCCTCCGCCATGCGCTTGGTCAGGGTAGTGACCAGGATGCGCTCGTCGCGCTGTACCCGCAGGCGGATCTCCGACATCAGGTCATCGACCTGGTGCAGGGCCGGGCGCACCTCCACCGCCGGGTCCACCAGCCCGGTGGGCCGCACCACTTGCTCGACGATGGCGCCGGAGTGGCGGATCTCGTAGTCGCGGGGGGTGGCGGAGACGTAGATGGTCTGGGGCTGGCGCGCTTGGAACTCCTCGAAGCGCAGGGGCCGGTTGTCCAGGGCCGAGGGCAGGCGGAAACCGTACTCCACCAGGTTCTCCTTGCGCGAGCGGTCGCCCTTGTACATGCCGCCGAGCTGGGGCACGGTGACATGGCTCTCGTCGATGATGACCAGGGCATCGTCGGGCAGGTAGTCGTAGAGGGTCGGGGGCGGTTCGCCCGCGTTGCGCCCGGAGAGGTAGCGGGAGTAGTTCTCGATGCCGGAGCAGTAGCCCACCTCCACCATCATCTCCAGGTCGAAGAGGGTACGCTGCTCCAGGCGCTGGGCCTCCACCAGCTTGTCGTTCGCCCGCAGCCAGGCCAGCCGGTCCTTGAGTTCGACCTTGATCTGGTCCACCGCCGCCAGCACCACCTCCCGCGGGGTGGCGTAGTGGGTCTTGGGGTAAACGGTGTAGCGGGCGACCTTGCGCAGGACCTCGCCGGTGAGGGGGTCGAAGACCGCCAGGGACTCGATCTCGTCGTCGAACAGGGTGACGCGCAGGGCCTCCTCGTCCGACTCCGCCGGATGGATGTCGATGACGTCGCCGCGCACGCGGAAGGTGCCGCGGTACAGTTCCACCTCGTTGCGCTTGTATTGCAGGTCCGCCAGGCGGCGCAGGATGGCGCGCTGGTCCACCGGCTCCCCACGGCTCAGGTGCAGGACCATGCTCATGTAGGCGTCCGGGTCCCCCAGGCCATAGATGGAGGAGACGGTGGCGACGATGATGACGTCGGACCGCTCCAGGATGGCCTTGGTGGCGGAGAGGCGCATCTGCTCGATGTGCTCGTTGATGGAGGCGTCCTTCTCGATATAGGTGTCCGAGGCGGGGACATAGGCCTCCGGCTGGTAGTAATCGTAATAGGAGACGAAGTACTCCACCGCGTTGCGCGGGAAGAAGTCGCGCATTTCACCGTAGAGCTGGGCGGCCAAAGTCTTGTTCGGGGCCAGGATCAGGGCCGGGCGTTGCAGCTCCTGGATGACGTTGGCGACGGTGAAGGTCTTGCCCGAGCCCGTCACCCCCAGCAGGGTCATGCCCGCCTCACCGTCCCGCAGCCCCTCCACCAAGCGGCGGATGGCCGCCGGCTGATCGCCAGCGGGGCGGAAGGGGGAGACCAGTTCGAAGGGCTTGTCGGCGGTGAGGTTCATGGGGGGGTCGGGGGAACAGGAGGGAATAGGGTGGCGTGGTGGGATTAGGTCGACGCCTGGCCCCGTGAGGCGCTGAGGCGCGAGCCAGGGGCCCGGCATGCGAAGAGGTCGCCATCCCGGCATCCGCAATCCGCCCATGCCGGAAAAGGCGCAATTGGCTATTATTGGGAGCCCCGCCCGCGATTGCCAGGGCGCCGCCTCTTCACCACTGGCCCAGCCGCCGATCGCGGCCGCCGACCAAGGCACCGATCATAGAACCGACTACAGCCCCGAGAACAGGACCGATGAGCAGCAAACTTTCCGCCCGCGTACTAGCCGTCAAGCCTTCGGCGACCCTCGCCATCACCGCCCGCGCCAAGGCCCTGCGCGCCGCGGGCAAGGACGTGGTCGGCCTGGGCGCCGGCGAACCGGACTTCGACACCCCGGACCACATCAAGGATGCGGCCATCAAGGCCATCAACGATGGCTTCACCAAGTACACCGCCGTGGAAGGTACCCCGGAATTGCGCCGCGCCATCGTCGATAAGTTCAAGCGCGAGAACGGCTTCGACTATACCGCCGAGCAGATCCTGGTCTCCTGCGGCGGCAAACAGAGCTTCTACAACCTGGCCCAGGCCATCCTCGACCCGGGTGACGAGGTCATCATCCCCGCCCCCTACTGGGTGTCCTATCCGGACATGTCCATCCTTGCCGGCGGCGTGCCGGTCATCGTCGACGCCGGGGCGGACCAGAGCTTCAAGATCACCCCCGCCCAGCTTGAGGCGGCCATCACCCCGCGCACCGGGCTCTTCGTCATCAACAGCCCCTCCAACCCCACCGGCATGTCCTACAGCGGCGAGGAACTGGCCGCCCTGGGCGAGGTGCTGCGCCGTCATCCCCAGGTGGTCATCGCCACCGACGACATGTACGAGCACATCCGCTGGAGCAGCGAGCCCTTCGTCAACATCCTCAACGTCTGCCCGGACCTGGCCCCCCGCACCCTGGTCCTCAACGGCGTCTCCAAGGCCTACTCCATGACCGGCTGGCGTATCGGCTACGCCGCCGGCCCCGCCGACATCATCAAGGCCATGAAGAAGATCCAGGGGCAGAGCACCTCCAACCCCACCTCCATCTCCCAGGTCGCCGCCCAAGCCGCCCTGGAAGGCCCCCAGGACTGCATCACCATCATGGGCGCCGCCTTCAAGGAGCGCCACGACTATGTGGTCAATCGCCTCAATGGCATGGCCGGCATCGAGTGCCTGCCCACCGACGGCACCTTCTACGTCTTCCCCAAGGTCCAGGGCCTGATCGACGCCATCGACGGCGTCAAGGACGACCTGGAACTGGCGGAATACCTGATCGAGCAGGCCGGCGTCGCCCTGGTCCCCGGCTCCGCCTTTGGTCTTGGCGGCCACGTGCGCATCTCCATCGCCACCAGCATGGCCAACCTGGAAAAGGCCCTGGACCGTATCGCCGGCGTCGCCGGTTGATCCGGAGGTAGGAAGAGACAGGGAGAGATTAGGAGAGACAGGGTGAGCCAGGGAGAGCGCGGATGGTCGCCCCGGAGATTGCCTGGAGCCCGCGCCGCGCTCTCTTTAGCTCCATACCTTGGGCACGTGGCTTGGATCTTCCCCTGGCCTGGATCTGGGCCTTGGGCGCGAAACGAGACCTTAGGCTTGACGCGACAAGCCGGGGTGACTAGACTTTCGCGCTTCAACAGATCCCCGGTAGCTCAGTCGGTAGAGCGGATGACTGTTAATCATTAGGTCCGTGGTTCGAGTCCACGCCGGGGAGCCAAAAATCAAGCACTTAGGCCAGGACAAGCTCCTGGCCTTTGCTTTTCTGGGATCTGCGCGCAACAAGCGCACAACAAGAAAAATGCTAGGCGTCTTCCCGACCCGTCAAGGCCACCGTCCAGTCGCTTCGGTGTCCTGATCTGTGTCGATGGCTTCAGCCAGCTAACCGGACACCACACCCACGATGCGCCCACGGGCCTACTGCCTGGCTATCCGGGCATCCTGGCGGGCTTTTCACCTCGAAGGGCGGCGATTGATCGGCCCGGCCTATTGTAATTCTGTTGGCATGGAATTTACACCTTAAGCCGGCCAATGACTTGGCTTATCAATGCAACAACCGTACCCATCGGTTTGGCCTATCATGCACGCCGTTTGCGTGCCGAAGGCGTCAGGGACCGCACAGCCGCCATATAGCCGCCAGCAGGGCCACGGCCCTACCTTTTTTCCATTGCCTGCGCCCGTGGATGGCTCTACGGGCCTTGTGGCGGCTCCTGGCGAGTTCTGGCCAGATATTGCTCCTTCTGCACAACCGTCAGGCGCGTTTTGCTGGCGATTCCTCCTCGGCAGATCCTTACACACACTTGACTCCGCCACCCCCGGCCCCTAGACTCCCCACCCA